>Ga0247815_10000583_pt1 | contig 28450 bp, 19 predicted proteins | sample UWRJL194509B1_FD_181014 | JGI IMG/M metagenome (GOLD analysis project Ga0247815, IMG submission 181014) | Plant litter microbial communities from Arlington Agricultural Research Station in Wisconsin, United States - UWRJ-L194-509B-1 | ecosystem: Environmental > Terrestrial > Plant litter >...
TTATTGGTACAATGGCTTTTGCAATGTCCGGCGCACTAACTGCAATGCACAAAAAACTAGATCCGTTTGGTGTTTTTATCATTGCTTTTGTAACGGCAGTAGGAGGCGGAACGCTTCGTGATGTTTTAATAGGCAGAACTCCGGTGGGCTGGATGCAGGATTTAAAATATGTTTATGTCATTATTTTAGGTTTTGGATTGGCAATTCTCTTCAGAAAAAAGTTTGACAAATTAAGAACTTCCCTGTTTTTGTTTGATACAATTGGGTTAGGTGTTTTTACTTTAATAGGCCTTGAAAGAGGTATCATGACAGGTTTACATCCTGTAATATGTATTGCTTTGGGCACCATGACGGCTTGTTTTGGCGGTGTAACCCGTGATATTTTGTGTACCGAAATCCCAACAATCTTTAGAAGGGAAATTTATGCGACCATTTGTATTTTTGGCGGAATTGTATTTTTTGCGCTAAAAAAACTGAATCTTGAAGACGATGTTTTATACTTAGTAACTTCTCTTGTCATTATTACTGCTCGATTATTGGCCGTGAAATTCAAATGGTATTTACCGGCATTTGACCACAAATAAGATTTGTTTGCTACCAATTTCACTAATTTTCACGAATCAGTAACTGCAAAAAATGTGTGCATATTTGTTTTGTATTTTATGCAGAGAAAAATTAGTGTAAATTCGTGCGATTCGCAGCAAAAGAAGCAACAACAATAAATGACAAAATACACTGTAAAAAAATACGATCAGAACGATTATAAAATCTGGAATGAGTTTACAGCTCAGGCTAAAAATGCTACATTTTTATTTCATCGTGATTTTATGGAATATCATAAAGATCGTTTTGAAGATTTTTCACTTTTGGTTTACCAGGATGAAAAGCTAATAAGTATTTTGCCTGCCAATAAAGTTGGAAATTCTTTTTATTCACATCAGGGACTTACCTACGGCGGATTGGTGTATGCCAGTAAATTAAAAGCTGAGAAAGTAGAAGTTGTTTTAGATGCCGTTTTACTTTTTTTGAAAGAGAATTTATTTGATACCTTTTATTACAAACCAATTCCAAACTTTTATTTTCCTGAAGGCAATAACGAAATTGATTTTTTCCTGTTTAAAAGAGGAGCAGTTATAGAACGAAAAGAAATGAATCTGGCCGTTAATCTCGAATTGCCTTTACAAATTTCTAAAAGTAAGCTAAAACACTTTAGAAGAATCGAAGATCTCGATTTGGATATAATGGAAGAAGATGATTTTAATCCTTTTTGGTCAACAATTTTAGAACCACGATTATTGGAGAAATTCAATGTAAAACCTGTTCATACAAAAGAAGAAATTTTACTTTTGAAACAGAAATTTCCTGAAAACATCAGGCAATATTCGGTTTATCAAAACGATGAAATTATTGCCGGAATTACCATTTTTGAAACCGAAAATGTGGTAAAATCACAATATGGAGCCACTTCAAAAAAAGGTGAGGAATTTAGGGCGCTTGATTTTTTATTCATTAATTTGATCGAAAAGTACAAGCTAAAAGGCAAACGCTTTTTTGATATGGGAATTGTAAATGAGGAGAACGAAAGCGGCTATCATTCCGGACTTTTAAAACAAAAAGAAGAATTAGGCTGTACGGTTTACAATCAGGATTTTTATAAAATTGAGATAAAATGATACCATTTCTGGACCTAAAAAAAATAAACGAACCTTATGAAACTGTTTTTCAGGACAAACTGAAAGCGGTTTTAGATAATGGCTGGTATATTTTAGGTAAAGAGGTAGAAACATTCGAAAAGGCTTTCGCCGAATATTGCCAAACTCAATATTGTATAGGAGTAGGGAATGGTTTTGATGCTTTGGTCCTAATTTTTAAAGGTTATATTCAGTTGGGGAAATTGCAAAAAGGTGATGAAGTTATCGTTCCTGCCAATACTTACATCGCTAGTATTCTGGCCATTTTGCAAGCAGATTTAATTCCGGTTTTGGTTGAACCAAAGTTGGAAACGTATAATATAGATCCTGATTTAATTCAACAGCAAATCACCTCAAATACTAAAGCGATTTTAGCAGTTCATTTATACGGTCAATTGGCCGAAATGGATAAAATGAATCAAATAGCGATTGAAAATGATTTAATCATTGTTGAAGACGCAGCGCAATCGCATGGAGCTTTTGGAAATTTCAAAAAAAACAAATCCCAAATTCCAAATAAGGATGTTCAGGAAAATAATCTAAAATCTAAAATCAACAATCTAAAATCAGCAACCGCTTATAGCTTTTATCCGGGTAAAAATTTAGGATGTTTGGGCGATGGCGGAGCAATAACTACAAACGATTCCGAATTGGCAAAAGTGCTTTTTTCGCTTCGTAATTATGGTTCAGAACAAAAGTATTATAACGAATATATTGGCGTAAATTCAAGATTAGATGAAATTCAGGCGGCATTTCTAAATGTAAAGTTGCCTAATTTAAATTTCGATAATGATAAACGTCGCGCGATTGCGAAACGCTATTTATCAGAAATTAAGAACGCTAAAATAATCCTGCCGTTTTGGGATTTATCAGACAATCATGTTTTTCATTTGTTTGTGATCCGAACATCAAACAGAGAAGATTTACAAGCCTATTTAACTCAAAATAATATTCAGACCGTTATTCATTATCCAGTTCCTCCGCATCAGCAAAAAGCACTTAAAGACTGGAATAATTTGTCTTTTCCGATAACAGAAAAGATTCATAACGAAGTTTTGAGTTTGCCAATGAGTCCTGTTTTAACAGATGAAGAAGTTAGTTTTATTGTTGGTGTTTTAAATCGATATTAGTTTGCATTTCCTGAAAAAAATAACGCAAACGACTTTGTTTAAGATTACTTCTTTAAACAGTCTGAGTATTGCAATTAAAATAGGAATTGGGCTAATAACCTCTAAAATATTAGCCCTATTTGTAGGTCCCGGCGGAATGGCTTTGGTTGGAAATTTGCGTAATTTTTTAACTTCTTTAGAAAGTATTTCAACTCTGGGTTTTCAAAGCGGAATAATAAAATATGTAGCCGAAAACCAAAAAAACAAAGAAGTTTTACAAAAAATAATAGCGACCGTTTTTATAAGTCTGGTTTTTATTGCGCTTGTATTAAGTGGTTTTTTATATTTTTTTGCTTCTTTCTGGAACAATACGATCTTAAATTCAAATTTCGATTATGCTTTGGTTTTTAAGATCCTTGCATTGGCTTTGCCCTGGTATGCGGTATCGGTTTTTTTATTGGCGGTTTTGAATGGTTTAAGTCAGTTCAAGAAGGTAATTTGGGTAAATATCATCGGGAATACTTTGGGATTATTGGTTTCTCTTTTCATGATTTTACAGTTTCAAACATTAGGAGCATTGCTGGCAATTGTTATTACGCCTTCGTTATTGTTTTTTGTTATCTTTTATTTTGTACAAAAAGAAATCAATTTTCTAGAGGCTATAAAGTGGCATTTGTATGATTTTAAAATTATAAAAAATTTATTGCCTTTTTCTTTAATGGCAATGGTTTCATCGGTTTTAGGACCAATGGTTTATTTGTCTATACGAAATGATGTTATTGAAAAGCTAGGTATGGATCAGGCAGGATTTTGGGAAAGTATGACCCGAATTTCGACGTATTATATGCTTTTTGTAAGCACGATTCTATCGGTTTATTTTTTGCCCAAATTAGCAATAGCACAGGAAAATAAAGAAACAAAAAGTATTTTCTGGCAATATTATAAATCTATTTTACCCGTTTTTATACTTGGATTGATAGCAGTTTATTTTGCCCGGTTTTTTATCGTTCAGTTATTGTTTACCAAAGAATTTTTACCAGTTACGGAACTTTTCTTCTGGCAGCTTATAGGAGATATTTTTAAAGTTGCTTTCCTTATTTTAGGCTATCAGTTTTTTGCTAAAAAACTAACCAAAGCATTTATTATCGCCGAAGTATCTTCTCTAGCGCTTTTGTATTTTTCGAATTTGGTTTTTATGCATTACTTCGGAATCCAAGGTGTTGTAATGGCTCAGGCTTTTGATAATTTTGTTTATCTTTTGGTTTTGTGTGTGTATTTTAGAAAAAGTTTATTTTGAAAATTCAGCATTTCTGTCAAAATCTTAATTTCAATTCCAACGGAATATATTTAATAAACAACCCAATATCGTACGTTTTTTGCGCTTTTACCATTTCCTGATGCACTCGTTTAAGAACTGCTTTGTTTTCTGCTTTCGATGTATTTAAGGCAATTGCCTTCTTAAGAATCAGATAAGTCGAATGATTTATTTTTCGGGTTCGGGAATTGAATTTTTTATAAAACTGATTTCCCAATGAGTTCTCCAGTTCTCTTTTCTGAATTAAAACCGCATCAATAAATTCAAAATTATAGTTTCTGGCTGTTCTGATCCAAAGGTCTAAATCCTCATACGCCAGATTTTCATCATAACCGTTTAGTTCATCCAAAACTTCTCGCTTTACCATCGAAGAAACAGAACAAATCATGCTGCTCTGGCTTAATATCGAGGAATAAATATCTCCTGTGGCAGGTCTTTTTAGTACTTTTTTCTCAGGATTAACTTCAAAATAATAACGAAGATGTTTGTTGTTTTCAGAGATTATTTCGGCATTTCCGTAAACGATGGCTAGTTTTTTCTGATTAGAATTTAAAAAAGTGTCGATTTGCTTTTCCACAAAATTTGGCAATAAAACATCATCAGCCGCCAGATCAATTACAAAATCTCCTTTTGCGATCTTCAATGCTTTATTAAACGTTTTGGTGTTTCCTAAGTTCGTTTCGTTGGATATAAATGGTATCTCAGGATAATTTTCGAGCCAGTTTTTAATGGTTTTTTTAGAAGAATCTGTACTGCAATCGTCTGCAATAATGAGTTCGATGTTTTGATAGGTTTGGTTTAGAACTGAATTCAATGATTCAACTACAAATTGCTCGTGATTGTAACACAAACAAATGATGGAAACTAATGGAGATTTTTGCATAAAAGTTGAATATGAAACCGCTTCTTGAAGCATTCAAAAATAAGAAATATTATGCCTGATTGCGTTAAGATTTGCTGAATAGAAAAACAAAACTAAATAGCAGGTTTTAAATTGTATTCTTTTCGTTTACTATTTTTTACATTTGCTTTAAGATGGAAGATAAATTAGAAAGCTTTTTTACCGAAACTGATGTTGAAATTTTGATTTCTACCATGAATCAGCATTCGTTAGATTTTTTAGTTCCGATGTTTCCGTTTCTTCATTTTTCTAATTTCCGAATCTTAATCATTAATCAAACTCAAGTTGGAACAATATTAGAATCAGAATATCCTAATATCAGAGTTGTAAATTGTTTCGAAAAAGGTTTGACTAAAAGCCGGAATCTGGCGCTTGAAAATGCTGTTGGAAAAATTCTTCTAATTGCTGATGATGATGTGATATATCAGGAAGGATTTAGTACCAAAATTATCAATGCCTATATTCAATTTCCGGATGCAGCTGCAATCAATTTTTGTGCTATAAAGTCAGATGGAAGTTTGATGAAAGAATATCCCAAGCATTCTAAACAGAATCTGAATGCCTTTGATGTTTTTAATACAAGTTCGATAGAAATGACATTGAATAAGGCAATTTTAGATAAAACCAAAATTCGTTTTGATGAAAATTTTGGGTTAGGAGGGATGTTTGAAATGGGAGAAGAAGCCATTTTTTTATTTGATTTAAAGTCTAAAAAACAACAACTGGTTTTTGAACCGAAAGTAATTGTGCAGCATCTTGAATTGACATCTTCATCAAAAAAAAGCATAGAAGAAAAATATTATATTCAGGGCGCTTTATATGCCAGAATTTTTAAAAGCAATTATATTTATTGGATATTTGTCAAGTTGTTTTTTGATTTAAAACAGCGTAAAATAAGATTTGGTAAACTTAAATCAGCACTTAAAAGTTCAAAAAAAGGACATCAAAAATTTGAAAAATTACAGCATGACACTAAAAAATAACGGAATACAAATTTTATCGATTCCAAAGATAGAAGATCGAAGAGGTAATCTTTCTGTGATCGAAAATGATATTGTTCCTTTTGATATTAAGCGTGTTTATTATTTATACGACGTACCAAGTGGTTCTGAACGTGGCGGACATGCGCACAAAGAGCTTAAGGAATTTTTGGTTGCTTTAAGCGGTAGTTTTGATGTGGTTCTGAAAGATGGAGAAGAACAAGAAATTGTGACCTTAAACAAGCCTTATGAAGGTTTATTAATTAATCCGGGAATTTGGCGGGAACTTCAAAATTTTTCTTCAGGATCTGTTTGTTTGGTGGTAGCTTCAGAAGTTTATATTGAAGAGGATTATATCAGGGATTTTGATGAATTTTTAAATTATTCTAATGATAAACAGAAAAATTAATTCCCCATTTTTTTAAAATACGATTTGATTTAAAAAGAAAGCGTAAAGCAAAAGGCGGTAGCTTCATTAAAAACCGAATCTTTGAACTGATATTTTGTTTGTCTACATCTTTAAAATAGAATGAACTTTTCTCTTTATAGCCGGAAACATAATATTTAAAACCATATTCAATTCGGTACAAATCCAGAAATTTTTTGAGAGAAGGAATTTCTTGTTCCGCAATTTTAAATTGTTCAAAATCAATTAAGGCCATCGATCCAATATTTTTCTTAGCGAGACTTTCGGGAATAGCATTATTATAAATAGCCGTAACATTATTGGTTATCGCAACTGGATATTTAATGCCAATTTTAGTCCATAATTCTAAATCCTGACCATTTGTTATGCCCGGCGTAAATCCTCCTAAAGTTTCGAGAATTTGTTTTGGTATCGCCAAAGACGAAGTCCAGGTCAATCTAAAAGGCATGTTTGAAGCAAAATAATCTTTTACAATTCCACGAAAAGATTGTTCTACGCCATAATAATATGGAGTTTGAAAGTGGTTTTTGGCGGTTTTGATTTTATAGCGTGAGCAATAAATGCCACAATCAGGAAAGCTATTATATAAGTTGGCTAATTCTTCAAGATGATTCGGAAACCAATAATCGTCAGCATCCAGAAAAGCGATCAGTTTCCCTTTTGATTTTTCTATTCCAAGATTTCGGGCAACCGAAACGCCTTGATTTTTTTGATTAAAGATCTGGATTCTGTTGTCATTTAGTTTACGAACTACAGCCTCACTTTCATCAGTAGATGCATCATTAATTACAATGATTTCATAATCTGTAAAAGTTTGACTGATAACGCTTTTTATAGTGTTTTCAATATGACTGGCTTTATTGTATAACGGAATGACAACAGAAAAAAATACCATAATCGATTATTTTTTTAAATCACAATAATAGCCTAATTTATAAAAATCCAGTAAATATAAATTCGGATTTTCTGAAGTTAAATTAGTGAGGATTCGTTTCTTTGTTCTTCCATATATTGCCTTTACAATTGCGGTAAGATACAGTTTTTCTAAAATTAAGTACAACTTGCTCAATCTGATTTTTTTAGAAGCGATTTTATTAAAGTGAATTAAGTCGTGCAAGTTTTTAACGGCTCTTTCGGATTTTTTTATAAAATCGATACTAGTTTCTGAGTTGTGGTGAATTAAGCGATTTTCGATATGAATAACCGGAACTGAATTGAAACGCAGATTTTCTATAAAAATGGAATCTTCATATCCATATTCATTTATAAATTCCGGAAAAGGAAATTGCAAAAGAATTTCTTTTTTTAAAAGTAAATTCCATGTAAAAACAAAATCGTACTGGTGTTTCAGTCTGTGCTCTAAAGGTTTAATTTCTCTATTTATTCCGTATTTCCATCGAAGTAATTTTTCTTTAGAAGGAATAGTTTCAGGATATTTTACACCACCAAAAATCACTGTAGGATTCGATCTCGATAGTATTTCGATATAATTTTTAAGATAAAATTCATTCTCAGGCAAAGCGTCAGCTTCCATAATCAAAACACAATCATATCTTGATTTAGAGCATAATACGTTGATGTTTTTTCCTCTGCCTAAATTTTCTACATTAATAGAGAAGGAACAATTTTCTAATGAATTGATCTGAGAATTTTCAGAAATAAATTCCTGACTAACATCATCTTGTACAAGGATTTCATATTCAATTCCTAAACTATCGGCTTGTTTTTTAAGCTCTAAAACAAGTGGAAAAACATTATAATTATAAACAGGAATTAATATAGAAAGCATTACACGCTGCGTTGCACCACTTCAAAAATTCTTTCATCTTCACATTTTAATGTTTTAGACGGGAATTTTAGTAATAAAGCATAATCGTGAGTCGCCATGATAACCGTTTTACCATTAGCATTGATTTTTTTCAATACTTCAAGAACCTCAGAACTTGTTTGCGGATCTAAGTTTCCGGTTGGTTCGTCTGCAAGGATAAATTCAGGGTCGTTAAGCAAAGCTCTTGCAATCGCAACACGTTGCTGCTCACCACCAGAAAGCTGATGCGGCATTTTGTTAACGTATTCTTTCATACCTACTTTGTCCAGAACTTCATCAATTTTACGTTCCATTCCTTCTTTGTCAACCCAACCTGTCGCTCTTAAAACAAAAAGCATATTGTCTTTTATAGAACGGTCCGGAAGTAGTTTAAAATCCTGAAATACGATCCCAATCTTACGTCTCAAATACGGAATATCTTTTTCTTTTAAAGTAGCCAAATCAAACTCAACTATGTGACCTTCACCTTCAGATAATGGTAAATCTGCATATAAAGTTTTTAAGAAACTACTTTTTCCGGATCCTGTTTTCCCAATGATGTAGATAAATTCACCGTGGTTAACATCCAGATTAATATGAGATAAAATTTTTCTTCCTTCCTGATATATAGTGACTTCTTTAAGAGATAGTACGGTTTGTGACATAATAAATTGATTTGATTGGTAAAAGTAATAAGATAACGCTTCGATTCAAAATAAATTTCAATCATTTCTTAATAAAATACCTAAATGAATTTTAAATCCTATAAGTGATATAAGTTCATTTTAGTAAGTGACGCTGATTTTTTTTATTTGTAATAACTTATATGATTTAAGATCAAAAAGAAGTTGGTAAAGCTCCTAACTTATAATTACTTATGTCGCTTATATGGTTTAAACTTAATTTCTAAATATTCGTTCTTAAATATTTGTTCATAATAAAAGCCTGAAACGTTTCGTTATAAACGGTATAAAATGATACATTTGAATACTAAATATAATTAAAATGCGTAAACTTTCCTGGTTCTTTTTATTACCAATTATCCTTTTTTCGACCATAGTTTCGGCACAAAAATCAGCTATTTACACTTACGATTTAAAGGAATTTGACAAAGCACTGGCTTTATATAATGACAAACAATATGCTTCGGCACAACTTATTTTCGAACATGTAAAAAACAATGCTACGACTGAGGAAGTGCAGTCAGATTGTGCTTATTATATCGCCAATTGTGCCATTAGAACCAATAAAGCAAATGCTGATGCTTTGATGGAAAAATTCGTAACTGATTATCCAACAAGCACCAAACAAAATCAGGCTTATATCGAGGTTGCTCAGTTTTTTTTCGAACAGGGAAATTATCCAAAAGCGCTGCAATGGTTTGATAAAGTGGATGAAAGCTACATGAGCAAATCCGATTCTGATAAATTTAATTTCCAGAAAGGATATGCGTATTTCAATGCCAAAAAGAAAAAAGAAGCTACAACTTACTTTAATAAAGTGGTGAATTCTCCTGAATTTGGTTCTCAGGCCAAATATTATTTAGGTTTTATGGCCTATGAAGGCGATGATTATAAAGAAGCAACCAAATATTTTGATGAAGTTTCAGGCGAAGAAAAATACAAAGAGAAGCTTTCGTATTATCAGGCCGACATGAATTTCAAGTTAGGAAATTTCCAGAAAGCGATCGATTTGGGACAAAAAGCAATGTCTAAATCGAATGAACTTGAAAAATCGGAATTGAATAAAATCATCGGAGAAAGTTATTTCAATCTAAAACAATATGACAAAGCGATTCCGTTTTTAGAGCAATATGCAGGTAAAAAAGGAAAATGGAATAATACGGATTTCTACCAGTTAGGTTACGCGTATTATGAGAAAAAAGAGTATGAAAAAGCGATTTCCCAATTCAATAAAATCATTGAAGGAAAAGATTTCGTAGCTCAAAATGCATATTACCATTTAGGTTTGGCTTATTTGAATACAGGAAAAAAACAAGAAGCTTTGAATGCTTTCAAGAATGCTTCTGAAATGGATTTTAATGCACAAATTCAGGAAGATGCGGCTTTAAATTATGCTAAAGTGAGTTATGATATCGGAAATGCGTATCAGACTGTTCCGGCAATTTTACTTGATTTCCTGAAAAAATATCCAAACAATTCAAGCCGATCTGAAGTAGAAAAATTATTGGTTGATTCTTATATTTCGACTAAAAACTACAAAGAAGCGTTGACTTTATTAGAGAAAAACAGATCAGCAGAAAATAAAGCAGCGTATCAAAAAGTACTTTTTTACAGAGGTTTAGAATTGTATAATGAATCGAATTATCAGGAAGCCGGAAAAATGTTTAAAAGTGCTATCAGCGAACAAAAAACGCCTGAGTTTACAGCCCGCGCCACTTTCTGGAAAGCAGAGACAGAATACGTTACTGCCGATTTTCAGAATGCTTTATTAAGCTACAAACAGTTTGCAGGATTGGCTGCTGCCAAAGGAACTGACGAATACAAAAACATCAATTACAATATTGGATATACTTATTTTAAACTAAAAGAATACGATCAGGCGGGAAATTCATTTCAGGCACAAATCGACAATTCAAAAGAAGATAAAGTTCGCTTGAATGATTCGTACTTGCGTTTGGGAGATTGCCGTTTTGTAAATTCTAAATACACTGCTGCCAATGAAGCTTACGCCAAAGCAATCGAAGCAAGAGGAGTTGATGCAGATTATGCACAATTTCAAAAAGCGATTTCTTACGGATTCATGTCTAAAAATGATAAGAAAATCGATGAGCTGAACAATTTCCTTTTGATGTATAAAAAATCAGAATATCGTGACGATGCTTTATACGAATTAGGAAATACGTATGCTACAGAGAAAAAGAACGATCAGGCGCTTAAAACCTATGATCAGTTGATTTCTGAATATAAAAACGGAGCTTTTACTTCAAAATCGATTTTAAAACAAGGATTGATTTATTACAACTCAGATCGTGATGCTCTGGCTTTGACTAAATTCAAAAAAGTAGCGGCTGAATTTCCAAAAACTCCCGAAGCTTTAGAAGCGGTTTCTACTGCCAGATTGATTTATGTAGATTCAGGAAAAGTGGATGAATATGCAACCTGGGTTCGTACATTAGACTTCGTTGCCGTTACAGATGCTGAGCTGGATAATGATACTTATGATGCGGCTTTCAAACAATACAGTCAAAATAACAGCAAACTGGCGATTACTGGTTTTACGGGTTATATCAATAAATTTCAAACCGGACTTCATTCATTAGAAGCAAATTATTATTTGGCACAATTGTATTATGCAGAAGGTTCTGAGACGAAATCGGTTGCCAATTATCAATATGTAATCGATCAGCCAAGAAGTGAATTTACAGAGCAATCCTTGATGAAATTAGCTCAGATTTACTTGAAAGCAAAAGATTGCGATAAATCGATTCCGGTCTTGAAACGTTTAGATGACGAAGCTGATGCGGTACAAAACAAAAGTTTTGCGCAAGCTAACCTGATGAAATGTTACTACGACAAAAAAGATTACGATAATTCGGTTACCTATGCTGACAAAGTGTTGCAAAATCCAAAAGCGGATGCCAATGTAAAAGCCGATGCGCAAATTATTGTAGCGCGTGCAGCAATTCAAACCGGAGATGAAGACAAAGCGAAAGCAGCTTACGCAAAATTATCGACAACATCAAAAGGTGAATTAGCGGCAGAAGCGTTGTATTATGATGCTTATTTTAAAACAAAAGAAGGCAAATTTGATGCATCGAATGTATCGGTTCAGAAATTGGCGAAAAACTATTCGGCTTATAAATATTACGGAGCGAAGAGTTTGGTGTTGATGGCGAAAAACTTCTACGGATTAAAAGACAGTTATCAGGCAACATATATTTTAGATAACGTAATCAACAATTTTACGGATTATCCGGATGTTGTTGAAGAAGCTAAAAAAGAGTTGGCTGCGATAAAAGCAGAAGAGTCTAAAACGAATTCGTCTATTAATAAGTAAGAATAAAGAGCATAGAATGCAGAAAATAGAAAAAAGAGGCAAGAAGAAAGATTGCTGAAAAGTCTTTTCTCTTTGTTCTTTTCTCTATTTTCTAAGAAAAAAAATAAAAATAATGAGTTTACCCTTTTATATAGTTGATGTTTTTGCTGATAAAAAATATGCCGGTAATCAATTGGCGGTTTTTATGGATGCAGGAAATTTAAGTTCGGCAGAAATGCAGCAAATTGCGCGTGAAATTAATTTCGCCGAAAGCACTTTTGTAACCAAACTTGACAAAGAAAATAACAAAGCCGAGATAAAAATATTTACACCATCTCAGGAAATGCAATTTGCGGGACATCCAATAATTGGAACTTCATGGGTTTTGATGAATAAGATTTTTGATAATGCTCCGGAGCATATAAAATTAAACGTTCCAATTGGTCCTATTGCAATTCATCAGTCTGAAGGTTTGATTTGGCTAAAAGCGGCTCAGCCGAAATTTTGGGATATTTTTTCGAAAGAAGATATTACAGTATTTAGTAATCTGAAAAATCATGATTTTGAGAATCAATTTCCTATTCAGGAAGTAACCACCGGAAGTGCTTTTGTAATGGTTGGATTAAGCAGCAAAAGAGCATTGGAAAATTTAGTTTTAGACAAAGATAAAACGGATGACTGGCTCAAAAAGAATTGCAAAACAAGTCATAGAGCTTTATATTTTTATTATTTAGAAGGTTCAAAATTGTTTAGCCGAATGTTGTGTATCGAACACAATCAATTGGTAGAAGATGCAGCAACGGGAAGCGCGAGTACTTGTTTACAGGCTTTTCTATTAAAATATCACAAAACTGAATTTGAATTGATTAATTATCAGGGAGATTACATCGGTCGTCCGTCGCAGATTTACTTTCACGGAAGTGTAAAAGAAAATGATTTTGATATTCAAATAGGAGGAAAGGCTCAGTTTGTTGCAAAAGGAGATTGGGAAGCTTAGTTTTAGAGAATAGAAGAAAGAACAAAGAGAATAGAATAAAGAACAAAGAGAATAGAATAAAGAGAATAGAATATAGATTTTAGAATAAAGAACAAAGAGTTTGAGCAGAATAAAGAGGATTTAGCATAGTCTATTTTCTATATTCTTTTCTCTATACTCTTAAAAAGAAGAAATATGAAAATTAATTGCCATAATAAAATCATCATTTTACTTGTATTGTTTGCTGTCCAGCTTTCGTTTGCTCAAAAGAAAAAAGAGGAAACTATAGGAACAGAAACTGTAAACGTGGTAAAGCCTTATTCGCCAACAATTTCGGATGCTTTTAAAGTAAAGGAAACTCCTTCGCTTGACGATAGCGGAAATCAGCCTAAAGAAACGATTAAATATAGTATTTTGTCGGTTCCTGTAGCGTCTACATTTACGCCGTCAAAAGGAAAAGCAGAAGGTGTTGAGAAATCAAAAAGAGAAAAATTGTTTAATAATTATGCCACTTTAGGAGTTGGAAATTACGGAACTTTAAATGCTGAATTATTCGTAAATCAGGATTTAGGAAACAATGATTATGTGGCAGGAATGTTCCGTCATCATTCTTCGCAAGGCGGAATAAAAGGGGTAGAACTAAATGATGAGTTTTATGATACAGCATTAAATGTAGGTTACGGCGTAAACAATCGCGATATGGCTTGGAATGTTGATTTAGGATATCAGAATCAGGTTTACAATTGGTACGGTTTACCGGCTGAATTTGGTACGACTTTAGCAGGACAAACTCGTGATGATTTAATTAGAGGAATTAACCCAAATCACTCTTATAATACGATTTCGCTTGGAGGAAATATTGAGTTTAATGAAGGGATTTTTAGTAAAATTTCAACTAAATTCACCCATTTTTCAGATAGTTTTTCTTCTTCAGAAAATCGCTTTTATGTAAAACCTTCTTTCAAGGTTGAAGTAATGGATCAATCAATTAATACTAATATTATTGTGGATCACGTAAGCGGATCTTTCGAACATAATTATGCGCGTGATAATACAAGCCCTTTAAAATACAGTTTAACAAATTTTGGAATTGAACCAAGTTTTGTAATTCTTGAAAACGACTGGACACTTGAATTAGGAGCTGGATTGTTCTACGGTTTAGATTCTGAAAACAGCGGAAACAAATTTTATATTTATCCAAAGGTAAATGCTTCGTACAAACTTGTTGGTGATTTAATGATTTTCTATACAGGAGTAAATGGTGGTTTAGAACAAAACTCTTATGCTGATTTTGTGAATGATAATCCGTTTTTATCGCCAACATTAAACATGCGTCCAACAAACAATCAATATACTGTTTTTGCAGGTTTAAAAGGAAAATTGGCCAACAACATCAATTATAATGTAACGGGTTCTTATCTAAACGAAAAAGATAAAGCATTATACAAAGGCAATGATTATACAGAAGATTTCTCGAATCAGAATTATGCTTTCGGAAACTCTTTTGGAGTGGTGTATGACGACGTGAGAACCTTCCGTTTCTATGGAGAATTAAAAGCTGATTTTTCAAGAAATGTCTCTTTTGGGATTAACGGAACTTTTAATAGTTACAAATACGATGGTATCGAAGCATGGAATTTACCTTCGATGAAACTAAGCTCTAATCTAGATGTAAACATTACCAAACAATGGTATGCTGGTTTGAATGTTTTTTATGTAGGAGAACGTAAAGACATGCAATCGAATCTTACTTTAGGAACTGATCCTGTTATTACAACACTAAAAAGTTATTTTGATGCCAATGCGCATTTAGGATACAAATACAACGAGCGTTTAACGTGTTTCTTAAAATTGAATAATATAGGAAATCAGGCTTACGAAAAATGGCTGAATTATCCGGTACAAGGATTTCAGGTGTTAGTGGGAGCAAATTATAAATTCGATTTTTAAATTATTGCCACGAAGGCGCTAAGACACTAAGATTTTTTCACAAAATTTTAAGCCACGAATTCACGAATGATTTTAAATAAATTCGTGAATTCGTGGTTAATTTTTTTGACACTATTGGCATATTCCTGAAACTTTGCAATTGTAAGAATAAGTTTATATATTTGTGTTCTGTGCGTTATTGTTAAAGCTTTAATATTAAAAGATCTTATGTCCTTTCGGATAAATAAGTTGATAATTAAAAAGGTTAAGATGGAAATCAAATTAAGACAAGAGAATGAAAATGATTATAAAAGTGTTTTTCAATTGATAGAAAAAGCTTTTGAGAATGAAGAATACAGTGATCATAAAGAACAGTTTTTGGTAGAGAGATTAAGAAAATCAGATACTTTTATTCCGGAATTATCGATTGTTGCCGAAGTGAATAATCAAATTGTTGGTCATATTTTATTATCGAAACTTGAAATCGAAAATGATATCAATACAATCGAATCTTTAGCATTGGCCCCGGTTTCAGTTCTACCCGAATTTCAGGGAAAAGGAGTGGGCTCAAAATTAATTTTACATAGTCACGAAGTAGCAAAAGAATTGGGATACAAGTCAATTGTACTGCTAGGACATGAAGATTATTATCCGAAATTTGGTTACGAACTAACCAGTAAATATGGCATCGAAATGCCTTTTGATGTTCCTGCGGAAAATTGTATGGTGGTTATTTTAGCTGAAAACGGATTATCAGGAGTAAGAGGGAAAGTGATTTATCCATCTGCTTTTTTTGAATAAAAAATCGTCAAACTATAAAAAACCTTTGCACCTTTGTAGCTTAGAACCTCAGTACCTTTTTTAAATGGAATTCAAACAAAAAATACATTCTCATTACCTGCAAATGGTTCAGGACCGAATAGATGTTTTCAGAGACATGATTTCGGCTTTGACCGAAGATTCTAAAAACGATGCCAAAGGTTCAGCCGGCGACAAACATGAAACCGCTTTGTCGATGATGCATATCGAACAGGAAAAACTCACCAATAAACTAAAAGAAGCAATAACCCAAAAAGCGATTCTGGATAAAATTGATGCGTCGAAAACAACTGAAAATATTATTTCAGGCAGTTTGGTAAAAGCAAACGGCATTTATTTGTATGTGAGTGTTGCGCTTCCTAAAATTGCAATTGATGGTATCAATGTTATTGCGCTTTCTCCACAATCTCCGCTTGGTTCTCATTTAATGGGGAATAAGGTTGGGTTTCAATTTGAAATTAATAAAACGCATTATACGATTGAGAGTGTTTTGTAAATGTTGTTTCACGCAGATTTCACAGATTTAAGCAGATTAAAAAGGATATTATTCGCACTCTTCAACGGATTAAAATCCATTGCTGTAAAATAAGCCGTTCCTCCGGAACTTTACATAAAGAGCCTTAAGCTCGATTTATATTGTAGGGATGGATTTTAATCCATTCATCACACACGGTACCCGACAATCATTATCGATTTACTGTGCGGAGTTTCTAGCGTGATTCTTCCTGCGTCAGGATTGACAAAACAAGACGCGTATTTGTTTAATTTCGATGAAAATCACAATTTCAAACCAACTTCTATTCTTCTCTTTGAGAATCTTTTATTGTTTTTGAAATATCATAAAATTTAATTCAAAGATTTCTTGAAAATATTGCTTTTTTAGTTCTGATTAAGCTTAAAATTGAAATCTTTAAGTTTGAGGCTTTTTTTAGTGTTAAAATTTTACATTTTATATGTAAAAACAATTTTATGCTTTTAAATTATAACTGAAATGAATGTTTGTGTTTTTCAATTGTAACCATTAATGCATCTTTGCCCTATCAAAATAAAATTTACAAATAAAAATATAGAATTATGTGTGGAATCGTATGTGCCTTTGATCTAAAACAAAAAGCCGAAACCTTAAGACCTCAAGTATTAGAAATGTCTAAAATCATTCGTCACCGTGGACCGGACTGGAGCGGAATTTACAGCAATGATAAAGCAATTCTTTCTCACGAGCGTTTGGCGATTGTAGATCCAGCTTCAGGAAAACAACCTTTATTTACAGAAGATAAAAAATTGGTTTTGGCTGCAAATGGTGAGATTTACAACCACAGAGAATTGCGTAAACAATTTGAAGGAAAATATAACTTTCAAACAGAAAGTGATTGCGAAGTTATCTTAGCATTATACAAAGAAAAAGGACCTCACTTTGTAGATGAAATGAACGGAATCTTCGGATTTGCGATTTATGATGTTGAGAAAGATGAGTATTTTATCGCTCGTGACCATATGGGAATTATTCCATTATATATTGGTTGGGATCAACACGGAACTTTTTATGTAGCTTCTGAATTGAAAGCTTTAGAAGGATATTGTACAAAAATTCAATTATTCCCTCCGGGACATTATATGACAAGTAAAGACGGTGAATTTGTACAATGGTACAAAAGAGACTGGACAGATTACGATGCAGTAAAAGACAATGAAACAAGTATTCCTGCGATTAAAGAAGCACTTGAAGCAGCGGTTCACAGACAATTAATGAGTGATGTTCCTTACGGAGTTTTACTTTCTGGAGGTTTAGATTCGTCTATTACTTCGGCTGTAGCCAAAAAATTTGCACAAAAACGTATTGAATCTGATGATACTACAGATGCGTGGTACCCGCAATTGCACTCTTTCTCGGTAGGACTAGACGGTTCTCCTGATTTAGCCGCAGCGCAAATTGTAGCAAAACATATCGGAACGATTCACCATGAGATCAAATTTACAATTCAGGAAGGTTTAGATGCAGTTCGTGATGTAATTTACAACCTTGAAACGTATGATGTAACTACGGTTAGAGCATCAACTCCAATGTGGTTAATGGCGAGAGTTATTAAATCAATGGGAATTAAAATGGTATTATCTGGTGAAGGTGCAGATGAATTATTTGGAGGTTATTTATACTTTCACAAAGCGCCAAACGCAAGAGAATTTCACGAAGAAAACGTTCGTAAATTAGGTAAACTACATATGTACGATTGTTTACGTGCCAACAAAAGTTTAGCAGCGTGGGGAATCGAAGGACGTGTACCTTTCTTAGATAAAGAATTTATGGATGTTGCGATGCGCATCAACCCGCAAGATAAAATGATCAACAAAGAACACCCAATGGAAAAATGGGTAGTTCGTAAAGCTTTTGAAGATATGTTGCCGGAAAGTGTAGCATGGAGACAAAAAGAGCAATTTTCTGACGGAGTAGGATACAGCTGGATCGATACTTTGAAAGAAGTGGTAGCTAAAGAAGTTTCGGATGAGCAATTGGCAAATGCGAAATACAAATTCCCATTGCAAACGCCAACTTCTAAAGAGGAGTATTACTATCGTTCAATCTTTGCAGAACATTTTCCAAGTGATGCAGCAGCTTTGTGTGTGCCTCAGGAAGCAAGTGTTGCTTGTAGTACAAAAATTGCTTTGGAGTGGGATGAAGCGTTCAAAAACATGAACGATCCTTCAGGAAGAGCTGTAGCAAGTGTGCATGATGACGCTTACGCGAAAGCATAAAAACAAGAATTTTTAGAATTAGTATATATTATATTTCCGAAAGACGTTCTCAATCCTGAGAGCGTTTTTCTTGTCTTATAATGTTAAATTCTATTATTTCAGTGACTTAAAATTATTTTTCAATAATTATTTAAGTTTCTTTTTTATATTTGGCATTCGCCGAAATAATATTAAGCAGCTTGTATTGTAGCGATATAAGTACATAAAAGTTGAAAATAATATTTGGTTTTAGCTGAATATTAGTGAATTATAAAAAGGTTTTATATTAGGCTTGCCCCTTTTAGTTGTGAGTAAAAATTAAAAGAAATAAAAAAATAGAATAGTATGTCTGGATTATTGGCTGTTATTGGTAAAGGAAAAGACCCGCAACTTGTAAAAGAGCTTTCTTCAAGAATGTCGCATCGTGGTCCTGATGAAAGTGATTTACACATTATGGAAAATGGCAGTATTATTTGCCATGAGAGCTTGTCAATTATTGATCTTCAATCAGGTAAACAACCTATTCAGGGAACAAATAAAGCCTGGATGGTGCATGACGGAGAAATTTATAACTACCAGGAATTAAAAGACACGGTTTTAAAAGAGCATACCTTTAGAACAAAATCAGATTCGGAAGTAATCGTGCATTTGTACGAAGAGTTTGGATACAAGTTTTGTAATATGCTTGATGGCGATTTTGCTTTTGTGATTATCGATGGTGATAATTATATTGCAGCAAGAGATGCTGTTGGTGTTAAACCTTTGTATTACGGACTGGACGAAAGAGGAAGAATTTATTTTTCTTCAGAAATGAAATCAATTGCAGATCAGTGTAAGTCATTTTCGACTTTTCCTCCGGGACATTATTATACCGGTAAGACTGGTTTTGTAAAATATTATAATCCCGAGTACGAAGATCATTCGAATGCGAATAAATCTTTAGATCTTGATTTGGTTCGTGAATCATTAATTGATGCTACACGCAAACGTTTAATGAGCGAAGTTCCTGTTGGTGTATTACTTTCAGGAGGTTTAGATTCATCCTTAACATCTGCGATTGCATCCCGAATATTAAAAGATAACGGACAAAAACTACATTCGTTTTCTATTGGTTTAGATGCGAATTCGCCTGATAATGCCGTGGCAAGAAAAGCCGCTGAATTTTTAGAGACAGAACATCACGAAATACATTTTACGGTAGAAGAAGGCGTATCTATTTTAGAAAAAGTAATTTATCATATCGAGACTTACGATATCATATCAGTAAGATCCGGCGTTCCGATGTATTTATTATCGAAAGCCATAGCCGATCAGGGAATTAAAGTAATTCTTTCCGGTGAAGGCGCTGATGAGATTTTTGGAGGTCATTTGTATTTTAGAAATGCACCATCAGCAGAAGAATTTCAGGATGAAACTATCGAAAGAGTACAGAAGTTATTTACTGCCGATTTATTACGTGCCGATAAAACAACAATGGCGCACGGACTAGAAGCCAGAATTCCGTTTTTAGACAAAGATTTTTTAGATGTTTCCATTCGAATTAAAACCGAAGAAAAGCAACCAAAAACATACGATGGTATCGAGAAATATATTTTAAGAAAAGCATTCGATACAACTGAAAATCCCTATTTGCCTGCTGAAGTTTTATGGAGACAAAAAGAACAGTTTTCTGATGGAGTAGGTTACAATTGGATCGACGAATTGATCGAGTATTGTGCAACGCAGGTTTCAGACGAGCAATTGGCTGGAGCAAGTGCTGAATTCCCATATAATTCGCCTACAACAAAAGAAGCTTATCTTTACAGATCTATTTTTCATAAATTTTATCCACAGGTTAGCGCCGCGCAAACCGTTCGAAAATGGATTCCAAAATGGCAGGAAAACCAAGATCCAAGCGGAAGAGCAAATGCAGCTCACGTAAAAGCTGATGTTGAAATTTCGAAAGCAGGAGTAACGGTTTAGTATTTTAAATTCCAATTTGGAATCGAATAATAGAAATATGAAGCAACATTTCTAATTATAAAATTTCAAAAAAAAATAAATTCTAAATTCCAGTTTTGGAAAGAATAAAAAGAATCCGAAAGAGCATTTAAAGTGCTTATTTCGGATTTTTTTTAAGTCTGAATTTTAGCTTTACGGTTTGCCGTAAATTACTAAAAGTAAGTTAATGTTAATATCGTATTTAGGAAAAAAGCTATATTTGATTACCAAAAATTAACTAATACTTTAACTATAATCTATGAGAAACTTACTATTTAGCAGCGTTTTATGCTGTTCTCTTGTTTCATTGTCTCCTGTTTATGCGCAGAAAAAGACAGAAGCCCCAAAATACATTAAAAATGTCGAAGGTGTAAAAGAATATTCGTTGAATAACGGATTGAAAGTTCTTTTAATTCCGGATGCTTCGCAGAGCAATATGGTTGTAAATATTGTTTACAATGTGGGTTCCAGAAATGAAGGTTATGGCGAAAAAGGGATGGCGCATTTGTTAGAGCACATGCTTTTTAAAAGTACCAAAAATTTGGGAGACATTAAAAAAATGCTTTCGGATAAAGGAGGAAATGCCAACGGAACTACATGGTTAGACCGAACTAACTATTACGAAGTTTTTCCTTCAAACGATGAAAACTTAAAATGGAGTATCGAGATGGAAGCAGATCGAATGATCAACGCGACTATTTTGCAGGCAGATTTATCTAAAGAGTTCTCTGTAGTAAGAAACGAATTTGAAATAGGAGAGAATAATCCGGATCGTGTATTACAGGAAAGAATACTTTCGACGGCTTATTTGTGGCACAATTACGGAAATAGTACTATAGGAAGTAAAGAAGATATAGAAAGGGTAAAAGCAACTACGCTTAGGGCTTTTTACGAAAAGTATTATCAGCCTGACAATTCTACTTTGATAATTGCCGGTAAGTTTGATGAGCAAAAAGCGTTACAATATGTTGGGCAATATTTTGGAGCTATTCCAAAACCAAAAAGAGTTTTGGATAAAACATATACCGTTGAACCGGCGCAAGATGGTGAAAAATTTGTAGAGCTTAACAGAGCAGGAGACAGCAAGAATATTGGAGCTGTTTATCATACAGCAGCTTATGTAGACAAAGATTATGCTGCAATTGATGCTTTGGGCGAAATTTTAACTTCGGATCCATCCGGATATTTGTATAAATCATTAATAGAAACTCAAAAAGTATCTAGTGTTTATTATTGGCAGCCAACCACCAGAGATGCAAGTTATGTGTATTTTGGCGTAGCGGTTCCTAATGATAAAGATATCAAAGCGACTAAAGAATTAGTAAGAACAGAGTTGGATAAAATTGCAACGACTAAATATACTGATGAAGATGTAGCTAGAGCAAAAGCAAAAATTATAAAACAACTTGATGGTATAAAAAATAATACTATTTCGTTTGCCATAAATCTTACTGAAATTGTTGGAGCTGGAGATTACAGATTAGGATTTTTATACAGAGATGTTGTCGAAAATCTAACCAAAGAAGATATACAAAGAGTTGCTGAGAAATATTTTAGAAGCAACAATAGAACAGTTGGTATATTTATTCCGTCTAAGGATGAGCAAAGATTAAAACCTGTTGAATATACAGATGAGCAAATAGTAGCGGTAACAAAAGATTATAAAGGAAAAGCTTTAGAAAAAGAAGCTGCTGCATTTGAAGCTTCGATCAAAAATTTAAAACAAAATTTTGTAGAAGGAAAACTTAGTAACGGAGCAAAATATGGCTTAATCAAGAAAGAAATAAAAGGCGGAAAAGTTCAGGCTAGTTTTAAATTTCCGGTGAGTAACGAAAAAGATTTAGAGGGCAAAGGAGATATAGGATCTATTCTTGCTCAATTAATGAAAACAGGCACAAAAACCAGAACAAAAGAGCAAATTAGTGATCAGTTAGATCAATTAAAATCAAGTGTATACTTTGATTATTCAGGTCAGACTTTGTCAATCAACATTAATGCTTACAAAGAAAGTTTTAAGGGTGTAATGGATATTTTGGGAGATTTGTTAGTGAATTCTACTTTTCCTGAAAATGAATTAACCAAAACGATCAATGAGTACAATACATATTTAGAATCAAACCTTAATGATCCTCAGTCGATAGCTTTTATCGAAGTTTCAAGATTAACATCGAATTATCCAAAAGGAAGTATTTTTTATACCTCGACCGTTCAGGAGCAAATCGATGCTTACAAAAAAATAAAACAATCTGAAATCGTCGATTTTTATACCAATATTTTTGGAGGAAATAACGGAGTAGGAACTGTTGTTGGAGATTTAGATGCCAAAGAAACAGGACAAATTCTTGAAAATACTTTTGGTAAATGGAATTCTAAGTCAAAATATGTTCTTGCTTTACCAACGTATTCAGAAACTAAAAAAATAGACAAAGACTATATTACTCCAGATAAGGAAAATGCAGTTGCAACGGGTAAAATTTCTTTTAAAATGAATTTGAAAAGTCCGGATTATCCTGCATTTGTAATGGCAAATGAAATTCTTGGAAGTGGTGGTTTTTTAAGTGCCAGAATTCCAATGAGATTAAGAGAAAAAGAAGGAATTAGTTATGGTGCAGGTTCGTTTATTAGTATTCCGGTTGTAAGTGAGGTTGCATTTTGGGAATATTATGCATTCCTGAATCCAACGAAAAAAGGTGCAGTTGAAGCAGCAACAAAAGAAGAGATTGCAAAAGCACTAAAAGATGGATTTACGGCTGAAGAAGTGAAATCGAATTTAGTTAGCTGGCTTAATGAAAGAAAAACAAGATTAGGAAATGATATGATGTTGATTAGTTTAACAAACAGCTATCTTCAATACGGAATTCCTTTAGAAGATTATGACGATCTTGAAACTAAAGTTAAAGCTTTGAAAGTAGAAGACGTAAATGCTGTTTTAAGAAAGTATTTAAGCTTAGAAAAAATGACTTCAATTTATGCGGGAGATTTTAATAAGAAACCATAAAGGTGGTAAAATTCCAATAAATAAATTCCAAATTCCAATTTGGTTGTAAATTTTAAAATCCGAAATGACATTAAAAATGTTGTTTCGGATTTTGTTTTTGCATCATTTAAAGTTTTGGAATTTGGAATTTATTTATTGGAATTTCCTTTAAGTTTTGGAATTTGGGATTTAAAAATTGGAATTTATTTAATAAAGAGGATAATTTTTGGAATTTAGAATTTATTTTTTGGTTTTTTAGCTAATTGTGTTAATAACTTAAGTGCTTTATATGGTATTTTAACGGATATATAATTTGCGTTTTTATATATTTGCGTGTTAGACAATAATTACATTTTTTAGAATAAATTATATGAGCGAAGAAATCAAGAAGAACAATTATTCAGCAGATAGTATTCAGGCATTAGAAGGAATGGAGCACGTAAGAATGCGTCCATCGATGTATATTGGAGATGTGGGTGTTCGAGGGCTACATCATTTGGTTTATGAGGTTGTTGATAACTCTATTGATGAGGCGATGGGAGGACATTGTGATACCATTGGTGTTGCAATTAACGAAGACGGTTCAGTAACAGTTGAAGATAACGGTCGTGGTATTCCAGTTGATTTACATAAAAAAGAAGGTGTTTCGGCACTTGAAGTAGTAATGACCAAGATTGGTGCCGGAGGTAAATTTGATAAGGATTCTTATAAAGTTTCCGGAGGTTTACACGGTGTTGGGGTTTCAGTTGTAAATGCACTTTCGGTTCATATGAAATCTACTGTTTTTAGAGAAGGTAAAATCTACGAGCAGGAGTACGAAAGAGGTAAAGCAATTTATCCTGTTAAACAAATTGGAGAAACAGATAAAAGAGGTACACGTCAGACTTTCTATCCTGATGATACGATCTTTACTCAAACTACAGAGTTCTCTTATGATACATTATCAGCTCGTATGCGTGAGCTTTCTTTCTTAAATAAAGGAATCACAATCACGTTTACTGATAAAAGAGAAGTTGATGAAAAAGGTGAATTTAAGGTTGAAGTATTTCATTCTGACGAAGGTCTTAAAGAATACATTCGTTACCTAGATGGTAACCGTGAGCCAATTATTTCTCACGTTATCAGCATGGATCACGAAAAAGGGGAGATTCCGGTTGAGGTTGCCTTAATTTACAATACAAGTTATACAGAGAATATTTTCTCATACGTAAATAATATTAATACACACGAAGGAGGAACGCATTTACAAGGTTTTAGAAGTGGTTTAACAAGAACCCTTAAAAAATACGCAGATGCATCCGGAATGCTGGATAAATTGAAATTCGAAATTGCGGGAGATGACTTCCGTGAAGGATTAACTGCTATTATTTCGGTAAAAGTACAAGAGCCACAATTCGAGGGACAAACAAAAACTAAACTAGGAAACAGAGAAGTAGTTTCTCCGGTTTCTCAGGCGGTTGGAGAAATGTTAGAAAATTATCTGGAAGAAAATCCAAATGATGCCCGAATCATTATCCAAAAAGTAATTTTGGCTGCACAAGCCCGTCACGCTGCGAAAAAAGCACGTGAAATGGTACAGCGTAAAACCGTTATGGGTGGCGGTGGACTGCCAGGAAAACTTTCAGATTGTTCTGAGCAGGATCCTGCAAGATGTGAGGTTTACCTTGTCGAGGGAGACTCGGCTGGTGGAACAGCCAAACAAGGTCGTGATCGTAACTTTCAGGCGATTTTACCATTACGTGGTAAGATTTTGAATGTTGAGAAAGCGATGCACCACAAAGTATTCGAAAACGAAGAGATTCGTAACATCTTTACCGCTCTTGGAGTTACCGTGGGTACTGCAGAAGATAGTAAAGCCTTAAATCTTGAAAAACTAAGATATCATAAAGTAATCATCATGTGTGATGCCGATGTCGATGGTAGTCACATTTCTACCTTAATATTAACGTTCTTCTTCCGTTTTATGAAAGAACTAATCGAAGAAGGTCACGTTTATATCGCTGCACCGCCTTTATACTTAGTTAAAAAAGGAAATAAAAAAGAATACGCATGGAACGATGTTCAACGTGATCAGGCAAACGAAAGAATGGGAGGAAGTGCTGCTATTCAACGTTATAAAGGTCTTGGAGAGATGAATGCGGAGCAATTATGGGAAACTACAATGGATCCGAGTTTTAGAACTTTACGTCAGGTAACTATTGATAGTTTAGCTGAAGCAGACAGAGTTTTCTCAATGTTAATGGGAGATGAAGTTCCGCCACGTAGAGAATTTATCGAGAAAAATGCTGTTTACGCTAATATCGATGCCTAATAATTTTTAATCATCAATTCGTTTAATTGTTTAAATTTACTTAGACGATTAAACGAATTGTCGATTTATTAAATACACAAATTAATTAATAACCGATAAAGTATAAAATATGAAAGTTACCATTGTAGGAGCAGGAAATGTTGGAGCTACATGTGCAGATGTTATTTCTTATAGAGGAATTGCAAGCGAAGTAGTGTTGTTGGATATTAAAGAAGGTTTTGCCGAAGGGAAAGCGTTGGATATTATGCAATGTGCCACAAATACAGGTTTTAATACCAAAGTATCTGGTGTAACCAATGATTATTCTAAAACTGCCGGAAGTGATGTAGTAGTGATTACATCAGGAATTCCAAGAAAACCAGGAATGACTCGTGAAGAATTGATTGGTATCAACGCAGGAATTGTAAAAACAGTTGCTGAAAATGTATTGAAATTTTCTCCAAATACTATAATTGTTGTAGTTTCTAATCCAATGGATACTATGACTTATTTAGCTTTAAAAGCTACAGGATTACCAAAAAACAGAATTATTGGTATGGGTGGAGCGTTAGACAGTTCTCGTTTCAGAACATATCTTTCTTTGGCTCTTGATAAACCTGCAAATGATATCTCTGCAATGGTTATTGGAGGTCATGGAGATACTACCATGATTCCTTTAACGCGTTTGGCTTCTTATAACGGAATTCCGGTAACAGAATTTCTTTCAGAAGAAGTATTGCAAAAAGTAGCTGCCGATACAATGGTAGGAGGAGCTACACTTACAGGTCTTTTAGGAACATCAGCCTGGTATGCGCCGGGAGCTTCTGTTGCTTTTCTTGTAGATAGTATTTTAAACGATCAGAAAAAAATGATTGCATGTTCTGTTTTTGTTGAAGGCGAATATGGTCAAAACGATATATGTATAGGAGTGCCTTGTATAATAGGTAAAAACGGAGTAGAAGAAATTTTAGACATCAAATTAAACGAGCAGGAGAAAGCTTTATTTGCTAAAAGTGCAGATGCAGTTCGTGGAATGAATGACGCTTTAAAATCGATTTTAGTATAACTATTTTCGAAAAAAAAGGAGAAGACTGCACTTTTGCAGTCTTTTTTTTAAGATTAATTAATAAATAAATTGGTTAATCATTTCGAGAATTATATATTTGCTCGGTTTAAAAAAAATGTTGTAATTCGTGATCTCGATTTTTTAGTTTTAAAAACTCATGTCAGGGCTTATTTTTAGGGAATTTAAAACCAAAAACAAACAATAAAACATAATTAATTTTTAGTAATAATGCAGAATAAAGGACTTATTAAATTTTTCGCAATTCTATTTGCATTGGTAAGTATTTACCAACTTTCTTTCACTTTTGTGGCAAATAATGTCAAAAGTGAAGCTAAAGCCTTTGCAGGAGATAATCCTGATAAAGAATTAAAATATTTAGATTCTATTGGTAAAGAAAAAGTGTTGAACCTTGGTTTTTCGGATTTTACTTATAATGAAGTAAAAAACAAACAACTTAATAAAGGTCTTGACTTAGAAGGAGGAATAAACGTGATTCTTCAAATTTCTATTAAAGATGTTTTGAAAGGTTTGGCTAACAATTCTAAAAATCCGGTATTTAATAAATCATTAGCTGATGCAAGTGCAAATTTAGAAGGAAACAAAACTTACTTAAATAAGTTTTTTGAAGCTTTTGAAGCGAATTCAAACGGAACAGTGAAATTAGCTTCACCTGATATTTTTGCAAACAGAAGTTTACAAGGAGAAGGTGGAATCGATTTTCAAATGTCTGATTCGCAAGTTCAAAAAGTAATCAAAAGAAAAGTTGATGAGTCTGTTGAAAGTGCTTACAAAGTATTAAGAGAGCGTATCGACAAATTTGGTGTTACACAACCAAACATCCAGAAATTAGGAGAAACAGGAAGAATCTTAGTAGAGCTTCCAGGTGCTAAGGATGTTGATAGAATTAAAAAATTATTAGGTGGAAAAGCTCAGTTAGAGTTTTGGGAAACTTATAAAATTGAAGAGATTGGAAACTTCTTAGTTGCTGCTAATGAAGCTTTAAAAAAGACTGAAATCAAAAAAACAGAAACTAAAACTGTTGCTAAAGATTCATTGAATGCTTTATTAACTGATACTAAAGATTCAGTTGATACTAAAAAAGGAAACAACCCATTATTTGACAAGATTGTAGGTCAGGGTGGTGGACCAGTTTTAGGTTACTTCGCGCCAAAAGATACTGCTGCTGTAAACAGTTTTTTCAAAAGAGCTGATATCAGAGTTTTATTAGGAGCTGATCAGCACAATGCAAAATTTGTATGGAGTAAACCAACTACTATAAAAGATCCGCAATCAAAAGATGTAAAAACGGCTAAAGATATTGAAGTAGTTGAATTATATGCTTTAAAAGGAAACAGAGATAACGTTCCAGCCATGAGTGGTGGTGTTGTTACTGATGCAAAAGATACTTTTGACCAATTAGGAAAACCAGCTGTTTCTATGCAAATGAACAGCCA
>Ga0247815_10000584_pt1 | contig 28442 bp, 25 predicted proteins | sample UWRJL194509B1_FD_181014 | JGI IMG/M metagenome (GOLD analysis project Ga0247815, IMG submission 181014) | Plant litter microbial communities from Arlington Agricultural Research Station in Wisconsin, United States - UWRJ-L194-509B-1 | ecosystem: Environmental > Terrestrial > Plant litter >...
GGAATTATTTGCCAGTTTGCCTAAATATATATTAAGAATAAATCTATAAGCAGAAACCCGTTTGAAATAATCTTAAACGGGTTTTCTTAATAATAACTTAAACAAAGCGGGTTATTATAAATATTATCTAATTTTGAAAAAATTAGCTTTCACTTTTGAATACAACTTATTCCTTCGAAATTTACAGCAGTGCTTCATTACTTCCTTCAGAGTGGAATACATTAGCTGAAAATAACATTTTTTTGTCACGCAATTATCTCAAAGTACTGGAAAAATCTTCTCCGGTAAATATGATTTGTCACTTTATTGGAATCTTTGAAGACAAAAAATTATGTGGTATAGCCGTAACCCAGTTTTTATTTGCTGAAAAACTGCAATCATTTGGAGAACGTGATAAGTGTTTAAAGACTTCTGTCCGGAATTTTGCCTTTAAAAATTTTGCTTCCCACGTATTATTTGTCGGAAATAATATGCTGACAGGTCAAAACGCCTTTGCTTTCGATAAAAACATAAAGGAATCAAAAGCAATTAAGACACTTCATAAAGCAATCAGTCAGCTTAAAAAAGAGTTGAAAGCAAGTGGAAAAAAAGTTCACATAACCAGTGTAAAAGATTTTACAGCTTCAGAAATTGAACCTTTACAGGCTGAATTCAAAAACAACTTCACGTTTTCGACACAGCCCAATATGATTTTCGAAATCAATGAAAACTGGAACTCTGAACAAGATTATATTGATGCCCTTTCAAAAAAATACCGTGATCAGTACAAGCGAGCCCGCAAGAAAGCTGAGGGAATAACAAAACAAAAAATGTCTTTGTCTGACATTAGACAATATGAAGACGTTATTTATGAATTGTATTTTCATGTGGCTAAAAATGCGCCATTCAATACCTTTTTCCTGGCGAGGAATCACTTTAGCTTTTTTAAGGAAATCATGCAGGATGACTTTTTGCTGTATGGTTATTTTCTGGATGGTGAATTAATAGGTTTCAATACGCTCATTAGAAATGGAAATGTAATGGATACTTATTTTCTCGGTTATAATGAAACTATACAACGTGAGAAAATGCTCTATCTCAACATGCTTTATGATATAATTGCCTATTCAATCAATCAGGGATTCAGGGAGATTGTTTTCGCCCGAACTGCGTTGGAAATCAAAAGTTCTGTTGGAGCCAAACCGATAAAAATGTACGGATTGATTACGCACAGTAACGCTTTAATCAATCATAACATCGGGAAATTATTTGATTATCTGGAACCTAAAACCAATTGGCAGGAACGAAATCCCTTTAAATAAAAGCTCCGGCAAAATATAAATTTGCCGAAGTCTTTGTAGTTTAAGGTACTGCAATTTTCATCTGTTTATGCAGGATATGAATTTCAAGGGATGTTTGGGCACCGCAATACTCCCCGTCTATTTGGAAATTTACAGGATAATTTGTTTTTATTTCTGCCTTATCAGTCGAAATAATTACAATATCTTCCGAATCTATTGGCATATTGCCGGTTATAATTTTTCCAAGTAATAAAATATCAAGACTTTTTAATATTATCAATTCGAACTTTCCATCGTTCATAGCACCATTTGGATTGATTGTTACACCGGTTCCATATTTTTGTGAATTGGCAATAACAACTATTCTTGCCGTATATTCTTCGGTCTTTTTATTTGCAGTAATGGTTGCAACAAAAGGCTCATTAGAATCTGTCAGGGTCGTGTAGGCCTGCAAAGCATAGCCCCAAAAACCACGCACATCACTTTCTTCATAATTCTTAACCAAGTCGGCATTAATACCAATATCACTCAAATGAATACTTTTTTTGCCGTTAATGCAAATCATATCCATTTCTATATAATGATGTAAAAAAGCAATTTTGAGGTTTTCCTCAATTCCGTCCGGCAGATTCAAATCTACCGAAAGTCCGTTTGCGGATCCTGCAGGTAAAATTCCGATTACAACATCGTGTTCTTCCATTGCTTCCGCTACCATTTTTATGGTACCGTCACCACCGGCAACTATAATTCGTTCCGGATTATATTGTTTATATATCGATTGTATTTCTTTTGAATCATTTTTCCCTGTAGTTTCATACACTTCCAAATCAAAATGATTAGTGGCTGCAAACTCTTGTACAGCCTCGATTAAATCTGCTTTATCTAAATCTCCTGAAATAGGATTTACAACAAAAAGGACATTCTTTTTCACAATTTTATTTTTAAAACCAATTAAAATAATTAATTTACATGCTACTATAAATATACGCAATTAATGAAACCAATTTTACAATTATATCGGGGTTATGCTAATGAAGAAGAATTAATTGTGATGGGGCATGTTTTTAAACGGACATATGACTATGATTTTCAGAAAAAGAACTTAAAAAATGCCCGTTCTATCATCAATCAGTTTAGGATAAAAACGATTCAGAATTTTGATATTTACCTGAAATGCGGCAGTATGGAGATTCATACCAAAACACTGGATGACGGTTATTTTAAGTTTTGTATTCCGGTCGAAAAGGAAATGAATTTTGGATGGATGGAATATGAAGTCAGCATTAAGGACGGCTCAGAAACCATAACCTCAAAAGGGAGTTTTATCAGGCCTCACAAAGGCAATTTGGGAATTATTTCTGATATTGACGACACTTTTCTCATTTCGCACACGCGAAATGTTTTTAAAAAAATGTACATTTTACTTTTTAAAAATGTAAATGACCGAAAAATTTTTAAAGATGTAGTGCCCCATTATCAGGCTTTGAGTTCGGCCGGAAGAAATAATAAAGAAGAAGAAAATGCTTTTTTTTATGTTTCGAGCAGTGAGTGGAATTTATATCGGTTTATTGTAAAATTTACCAGGATTCATAAACTGCCAAGAGCAGTTATTTTACTAAAAGATATCAAAAGAGGCCTCACGGATTTCTTTATGAGCGGACGCGGAGACCACAATCATAAATTTGACAAGATAAAACATGTCCTTGAATTTTACCCAAATTTGAAATATGTTTTATTGGGAGATGATTCTCAGCAAGATCCATTTTTGTATGAACAAATCTGCAAAATTTTCCCGGTAACCGTAATTGCTATATATATTAGACAAACGGGTAAGAATAAAAAAACAGAAGTCAAAAAAATCATGAAAAACATGGAATCACTGGATGTTGCTGTCTGTTATTTTAAAGATAGCAGTGAAGCTATTATGCATTCGAAGTCGATTGGTATTATTAAATAAATTTTGTTTCAGTTTTCAGATTCAAGTTTTTCGCTATCGTGAAACTTGAAACAATAAGAACTTGAAACTATTTCCTAGCCCGGATTATAGTGAAAAGCCCGGAGCAAAAAAGCCTGAATTTCCTGTTGTAAAAAAGCGACTTTAGAAGCTCTTTTTACAACATTGGAAATCCAGGCTTTTTTGTGAGGACTTGAAACGGAAAGCCGGAAACAGCTCCTGAAAATTATTTTAAGCGCTAAAATTATCTATTTCTTCCTGAACGATTTCCCAGTCTAAAAGCAATTGATCCAGATCAGCTTTCTTTTTGTTGTAGGCTGTAAAAAAAGACGCATCTTCAATATGTTTGTCATAATTTGAAGCCAGCATTTTATCGTCGTGCTGAATGTCTCTTTCTAATTGTTTGATTTGGCTTTCGATTTTGCTCAATCTGTTTTGCAGTGCTTTTCCTTTTTTCTGGTCTTCGTAGGAAGTTTTATTGCTTTCTTTTGGAGCAGCTGCTTTTGCAACATCTTTTTTCTCAACTTCACGCATGTTTTCAAGATTGCGTTGTTCTAAGAAATAATTGATATCACCTAAATATTCTTTTATTTTTTGATCCTTGAATTCATAAACAATATTTGACATTCCCTGAAGAAAATCCCTGTCGTGCGAAACTAATAATAAAGTTCCACCAAATTTTTGAAGAGCTGCTTTTAAAACATTTTTAGATTTGATGTCTAAGTGATTCGTAGGCTCATCCATCAGCAACACGTTGATGGGCTGCAACAATAATTTACAAAGTGCCAAACGGTTACGCTCGCCTCCGGAAAGTACTTTTACTTTTTTCTCGACATCATCACCACGGAACAAAAAAGAACCTAACATGTCACGAACTTTAGAACGGTTTGTGTCCATTGCAGCGTCTTCCATGGTTTGAAGCAAAGTGATTTCACCATCAAGATATTCAGCCTGATTTTGGGCAAAATATCCTAACTGAACATTGTGTCCTAATTTGATGTTTCCCTTGTATTCGAATTCGTTTACAATAGCTTTAATGAAAGTAGATTTCCCCTGACCATTTTGACCCACAAAAGCAATTTTACTTCCGCGTTCTACCAATAAATCAATATCTTTCAAAATGACTTTATCGCCATAGGCTTTGGTCACATTTTCTGCTTCAACTACTACCCTTCCCGGTTCTTTTGAAACTGGAAAAGAAATATTCATAACCGAATTGTCATCTTCATCAACTTCAATACGCTCTACTTTATCTAATTTTTTAATCAACGATTGCGCCATTGAAGCTTTGGAAGCTTTTGCACGGAATTTCTCAATTAACTTTTCTGTTTCTTCAATTTTTTTCGCCTGATTCTTTTGCGTTGCCAATTGCTTTTCGCGGATTTCATGGCGCAATTCTAAATATTGAGAATACGGTTTATTGAAATCGTATGCTTTTCCTAAAGAAATTTCAATAGTACGATTCGTAACATTATCCAAAAACATTTTATCGTGCGAAACAATTACGACAACTCCGGGATAATTACGAAGGAAACTCTCTAACCAGATGATACTCTCGATGTCTAAGTGATTGGTTGGCTCATCCAGAAGCAATACATCATTTGATTGCAATAATAATTTTGCCAATTCGATACGCATTCTCCAGCCTCCTGAAAATGTTTCGGTTTGATTATTGAAAACATCTCTTTTGAAACCTAAACCTAAAAGAATTTTCTCTGTATCTCCCACATAATTGTAACCTCCAAGAAGTTCAAAACGATGTGTATAATCCGATAAATCTTCAATAATCTGACCGTATTCTTCACTTTCATAATCGGTTCTGGTCACCAACTGATGGTTTATTTCTTCCAGCTTTTTTTCTACAACTTTAATTTCTGTAAAGGCTTCGTAGGCCTCTTCCAAAACTGTTCTTCCCTGCTCAAAATCAATATCCTGGCGTAAAAAACCCATACGGATATCTTTCTCTTGTGAGATAACCCCTGAATCAGGAGCAAAATCCCTTGCTAACATTTTAAGCATTGTCGATTTACCTGCTCCGTTTTTACCAACAAGGCCTACGCGGTCGCCGGCACCTAAACGAAAAGTAACTTCTTCAAATAAATATGTTCCTCCAAAAGAAACCGAAAGATTGTGTATATTAAGCATAATTTCTTGACTATTATTACAGGAAGTAAAGGTTTTAAGTATCTTATTTACTTTACTTTTTGAAAGTGCAAAAGTATGACAATTAATTGAAGTTTTGGCTGTCGTTTTAAAAACAAAAAAACGGATGAAAATCTTTTGACTTCCATCCGTTTTTTTGTTTTGAATTATTTTGATTATGCTTCTTTCGGCTCTGGAAATAAAACCGATAAAAGCACGGAAATTACAAGAATTCCACCAATAACGATTAGGGAATAAATAGATTCGATATGGTAAAACGGAGCAATAATCATTTTGATACCGATAAAGGCAAGTATAATTGCCAGTCCGTATTGTAATTTACTGAATAAGTGAATGAAATTATCCAATAAAAAGAATAAAGCCCTTAATCCTAAGATGGCAAAAATGTTTGATGTATAAAGGATAAACGGATCATTTGATATGGCGAAAATTGCCGGAATAGAATCAACCGCAAAAAGTAAATCCGTAAATTCTATTACTGCAACTACAACCAAAAGTGGTGTAGCCAATTTTTTTCCGTTTTCGTATGTAAAGAATTTATCTCCATCGTATTTATCAGAAACGCTGAAAAACTTTCTAATCAGCCTTGCTCCTCTTGTATTGTTGTAATCCTCATCATCATCTTCATCACCCGCAGACCAAGACTTGATTCCGGCATATACCAGGAACAATCCAAAGGCAGTCATGATAAGATTAATATCGTATTTAAATCCTTCAAGTCCCGCAAGATTCAATAATTTATTTAAATAGGTCAGTTCTATTAGGAAAGCTCCTGAGAATATAAATATTGCTCTTAAGACAAGGGCTCCGATAATTCCCCAAAACAACACCTTGTGTTTGTTTTCGTTTTGTACGTCAAAGAATTTAAAAACTAATATAAAAACAAATAAATTATCTACAGAAAGTGCTTTTTCTATCCAATAAGCAGACTGAAATTCGTAAAATTTGGCAGCACCGGCAAAGTGATAAATTAAACCACTGAAAATCATGGCCAAACTTATCCAAACCAATGACCAGGTTATGGCTTCTTTGTTACTTACTACATGACTTTTTTTGTTGAAAATTCCCAAATCCAGCAATAGCATGATCACAACTGCGACTGCAAACACTATTATAAGTCCTGGATGTTCTGAAAAAATAGGGTGTTGATTCATTTTTAAATATTAATTAGGTTAGATTTTAAATTATTTATTGGCCATTGTAACTACTATAACACGTCCTCCTTCTTCTTTTGACAGTAGTATTTTTTTACCATCTGTAAGCTCCAGCATTGATCCGACAGGAATTTCTTTGTCTTCAGTAACATCTTTTAATGAGGTTAATTTTTGATTGACAAATACCCACTTATCCTTATAAAAAGTAAAATAACCAACCGGTATTTTTTGTTCGGCTGTCAGCTTTTCATTTCTGGCAATATTACGATTAACATGCCATTGAAACAAGTATTGATCGTGATAAACCATGAGCCTGTGATTTTCCGGTTTCCAAACGGTATCCTGAAACTGATAATACAAGTCCAAAACCGGAAGTGTTCCTTTATGTGAGGTATTGCAAAATGGGCATTTTGGCGTATTAGTGTTGTCGAAAACGTACCATTTTTGCTCGCAGGAAACATTGTGGCATTTTTGCATTAAATCGGTTGTTTTGAGCAATGCGATTTCCCATTCTTCGGCATTTGGCCTCTGCATTGGATTGTGTAATCCGTCTATAAAAACTTTATCGAACAATGCTTTTAAATAGGGACCTGTAATCGTATAAGGCAGCTTTGTATTATCTGCCCATGGCAACTCCCATTTCGATACCTGACTGATTTTTGGTCTGTTCATTGGGTCTGTCGGATGTTCTATAAACATTGCTTTTTCACCCATTGACAGCAAATCATCTTTTTCTGTATCCAAATGATGAACTTTTCCTCCTTTTAACGGATGCCTGTGCAATAAAAACATATAAATTAAAACCGGTAAAGCATGTAAATCCGTTAATCTGCTTGGTAATTTTCTATCTGGATCAGTTTTATTCAAATGTTTAGTTGAAAGCACTTCCGGAGCAATAAATTCTGCTGTACCTATTACTTCTGCGGGAAATAATCCGGGAACAACTAATCCGTCCAAATCAATCATACAAGCCGATTTAGTAACTGGATCGATCAGGACATTGTTATATGACAAATCAGAATGTGCCAATCCCATTGCGTGCATCTTTTTTACCCCACGGGTAAGATTAACACAAACCTGAAAATAACTCAGCCAATCGCCTAATTCTGATTTTGCTACACGAAGGGGAAAATGCGTGTTTCTAAATTTAGAACCTGCAAACCATTTTCCGTTCTTTTCTTTCCCCTGAATCAAATCGCTGGTTTCGTATCCCTTTTTAAAAAAAAACTTTGAGTTGTAAATCGGCACAACGATTCCGGTTAAGCCATTGTATTCAATGACGTCTGTAGGCCATCGGTAAACTTCATTCAGGTAATAATCGCCGGCATCACCGTTTTGAATCTGAGTTAAATATTTATTCGTAATTCTTTGTAATCTTTCTTTTTGATTGGAATCTAATTTATCCCTAAAAATGGCTACCACATATTTTCTGTCAGGACTAAAATACACATCTTTCACACCACCGCGCATAGGCTCACCATTATCAATAAACTGATATGATTTTGCAACGTCATTAATTGATCTTACTGTAATTGTATTCATCCTTAATAAATTATTGCAAGAGTTCTGTCATCGTGATTTCCAGGACTCCAAAAATCCATCCAATTCGAAAGCTGCTGCGCAATTTCAGTATTTTCTTTGTCAAAATCAACCTTAATTCCATCGTCATTTTTGCCTTTTAAATCTTCGAGAAATTCGTTCCATTTTTCTATTTTTTCCAAATTGGCTTCAACCACAAATTTAGGATCGTAAATTCCGTCAGTCATAAGCACTAAATAAGAGAAATCATCCACAAATTTAAAACCAAATCGTGTCGGAAATTTTTCGTTTTGAAAAATTTCAGGCATAGTGATAAAGCGTGTACCTCCTCCATATTCACCAACATCGAGCCAGTTCATTAATTTGATTTCTGTAAGATCTTTGTTTAATAATCCGATTGGACAATCGCCGATTCCAAAAGTTAGGATCGCATATCCAAAATCATATTTTTTTACCAAGGCAAAAATCAAAGTAGCATGAAAATCTTTCAGCTCAGTCTCATTTTTTATCGCAAATTCTTCTATTTTTTGATGTGAAAAATGTACTGCTTTTGAAAGATTTTGATATACAAAATAACTTATTTTTTCAGATGTTTCGTCAGTTTGTTTTTGATGGTGTTCTACTGCGATCTGATCAAATTCATTTAGACTTTCGGAATTTAAATTTTCTTCAAAATACTGAATAACAGCATTACAAGCTATATTTGAACCTTTTCTTGATAATTTTGCAGAACCTGCACCATCTGAAACTGCCAAAATACTCCAGCCAATTTTTTTCAGGTTTTTAAATGCAAAATCATCTTCCCTAAACGAGCCTACATTAGCATGACTTCTTCCTCTTTTAGAAGCTATTACAATATTTTTATCTGAAAATTTATCTGAAACTGCTTCGTTATCCGCTTTCCAGAAAACATCGCTTTTATCGCTTTCCAAATTTTTCCACAATGATTTTGGATCAGGATTTATGATGAGCGTTAGTGTTTTTTCATTTAAAGGAGAATCTTCTGTTTCCCCTTCAACCCTAAATAACATTGTTATTTTTAAATCACCACTTATACAAGGAGTTCCGGTTAATTCATCATTTTGATTAAATTCAAGACCCGTATTTTCTAAACCTTTAATTTCAAAGGAAACAACATCATCCCATCCTAAAGTATTGAAATCAATTTTTGCATCATATTTTTTATTTACAGTTCCGTTAGGTATTGAGACAGTCTGCGTCAAAATATCGTCAATTCTGTTTTTCAATATCCAGTTCTGCATAATCATTTTTTGGTTTTCCTGAATTATTTTTACTGCATTCACATTTTTTTCATTCGCAGCAAAGTCAGCAAATAGAGCTTCTTTATGAGAAGGGATGTCAATTTTCTTTTGAGCCAGAAAAGACTGAATATATCTTTTGGTTTCTCTCACAATTATCCCTGCGTTCTGCTTATATCAAAACCACCTTCACCATAGCCATAACTTCCCTGATTATTGCACCATGGGCAGGTATTAATATCATCCTCTCCAATACAGTGTATCTTGCCACAGACACAAACTGCAAAAGCAATTTGGTTGCCGCAACAAGGGCAATGCGGACCGCCTATTAGTTCCTCTGTATTTACTTTATTACTAAAATTTGCTGAATCGGCCAGTTCAAAATAAGAATGGTCAACCTGATATGCACCAACTAACTTATAGCTTTTAGACGACAATTCGATTCCGGCATAAACGGATTCTGCAATTGTTTTTAGATATTTCATTAAATACGGTCTTTTAGTATTTTGACACTTTCCGTTTAAAACCACAAAATTGTCATCGACATATTGACGGTTTGGTTCCACTTTTGTTAAATCTATTTTTGAAACTGTTTCCCCGTCTAATTTCGCTAATTCGAAACCGCTTGAATTATTTTCAACACTTATACTACTGGTTTTAATGGAATCTGTTACCCATTTAAAAAATTCTTTGTACGACTGCACATTTGTGTTTTTAAAATGCAGTACATTCTCTGTAAGTTTCCCTAATAATTTTGTATCTGTTTCGTTTCCGAAAGAAATCGCAATTAAATTGGCAGTTCTCTCCCAGTTTCGTTTCCATTCATTTATAGCAGAATGGCTGTCATCTGTTGGAACTCCGTCTGTAAATAAGAAAATGATGGGCTTCCAGTCACCTTTTACTTCATAAGTGGTCTTAACTATATTACTTCTTAATTCATACATTAAATGACCTAATCCTTTGCTCAAAGAAGTACCGCTGCCGATTGGAAACTTTGGAGGATAAAAGCTCACTATTTCCTGCAAAGGAACTAGTGTTTTGGGCTGTCCTGCAAAAACAATGATAGAAACAAAAACAGTTTCCAGAGCATGTGGATCTGTTTTTAAAGCCTGAATAATTGTCGCTAATCCTTCTTCAACCTGTTGAATAGGCTCTCCAACCATTGACTCCGAAATATCGATTAGAAAATATATGGGTAATCTTCTCATTTAAAAGGAATTAAATCATTAAAATAATATAACTATCATCTGCGTTATATAATCGCTAATTCAATATTATCATTCTTCTAAGCATGGATCTTGGTGAGTATATCATTAAAAATTGATGGGAATTTTCTATACTGAAGTTCTGGTTTAAGAAGATAAACTTATTCTTAAATAACTACAATTATTTCACTTGGCGGTGGTGGTAAGACTACATTTTCTCCCGTTCCCTGACTTTTATTGCCTTGTTCTATAGTTTCAGAAACCCATTTAAAAAATTGTCTCAATGCAGCGCTATCCGCTGATGCCAAGTGTACTACGTTATCCGTTAATTCTTTTAAAATTTCATCATTTGCCATGTGTCCGGCAGCGCAGCCTACAACAGCTCCAAAACTCAAATTTCGTATTTCCTGGACTTTCTCTCTGTACAACTGAATATCAGAAGGCTTTCCATCTGTAAAAACGAACAATAACGGTTTCCAATCACCCTTTTGAGTAGCTGAACCTTTTATCACATCCGTCTTTACTTTTTGAATAACAAAATCCAAACCTGCTCCAGTATTGGTTGGGCCGCTTTGAGGACAGGTGATTTCCGGAAGCTGAAAATTTACCAATTCTGTTAAAGGAACTATTTCTTTAACTTCCCGATCATACGTTATGATGCTAATCCAAAGAGAATCTAAAGCCTGAGCATCTGAACGTAATGTATTAACCATACCACTTAAGGCGTTATTCAAAGCCTGAATTGGTTCTCCATACATAGAACCTGATGTATCCAATAAAAAATAAACGGGTAGTCTTCTCATATTATTCTAAAATAATTAATTATTGAAAAATGATGTAGAACAGATTTATGAATGGAGAATTAAAATCTTAAAGATAAGACTGAATAATTTTATGAATTGTCTGCCCCAGGAAAGTATCGTCTGTTGGATCTCCGATAGCACTGAATTTCCATTCACCATTACGTTTATACAATTTACCCATAATAATGGATCGTTTGTTTACGTATTGTGAATTGGCAGAAACATTATAGGAAGCAAATTCAGAAACTACTTTTGTTGGAGTGCCTTCATACATTCTGATTTTTGCATACGGAATTTGAGAAAAATCTTCTTTTCCCGCATTGTTCAAAAAGAAAAAAATCTGATTCACTTTAGCATCAACTTTAGAAAGATCTACAGTAATAATTTCATTATCCAGACCGTCATCTCCACCTGTATCACCTGCAAGATCGTCACCAGTGTGTTTTAGGGCACCATCAAAACTTAATAATTTACCTTTTGGCAGGCCAAACTGCTGTAAAACTTCTTCTCTGTATAATGGCGAATATAAATGATCACAAAGTTTATTCTGATCATCAATCAGCACACAGCTTAAATCCAGATCAATTTCGGTTACGTTTTTTGATAATCCTAAAAATCCTTTTGTTTCTATTGCTCCCCAGTTTACACCAACACAAAAATTGATTAGTGATTCCCCGCTCGATTTAATTAAATCAATTTTTTGTCCTTTGGTTAAGTTAATTGCCATAGATTAATGGGTTTTAATTAGTTATATTTATTAAGATAATCCTGCAAACCACCTTTCATTCCTATTCCTACTGCTTCAAATTTCCACTCGTCATTTCTTTTGTAAATTCTTCCAAATTCAACTGCTGTTTCAATAGAAAAATCTTCATCAAGCTCATACTTCACCAATTCTACATTTGTCTGATCTAAAATTCGGATATATGAATTTCTGATCTGACCAAAATTTTGTCTTCTTGTATCAGCATGGTGAATTGTTACCACGAATGAAATTTCATTAACGTCCTGAGATATGTTTGACAAATCAATTTGTATTTTTTCATCATCTCCATCTCCTGCACCTGTTAAATTATCTCCTGTATGCGTTACTGCTCCATCAGGTGATTTCAAATTATTATAATAAACAAAATGGTTGTCATTAGGAATTTTACCATTAGCCCCAACCAAAAAAACGGAAGCATCTAAGTCAAAACTTTCTCCTGTACTGCTCGAGTTACTGTCCCAGCCAAGCCCAACAGTAAATTTTGGTGCACCAATACTTTGTCTTTGACCTTTTTCTAAATTAATTGCCATTCTATTTGTCTTTAATTAATATTAATGTTCAACATTGTTTTTAAAATATTCGTCTGCTCATCTACATTTTGTAAATCCTCTAAGAAGTCTACAGACGAAATTTTATTCAGGTAATCTTTTAATACCTCCTGCACACTTTCAGGAAGAGATGTTTTTATAGTGCCCAATTCTAACTCCAGCAAGGCATTTTTTTCTTCCAGTTCGGCAATTATTTCACCTTTTGCCGAGTGGTTTTTTGAGATATTAATATCTTTTACCATATCTGCTTCGATAAAATGAAAAGACTTTTCGTTTCCAATAAAAACAAATTTATCGTTAGAATCCCGAAATTCATACACTTCAATAATCTCATTATTACAAACTAAACCGCATAAAAATTTAATTTTAAATTTAAGTATATTCAATCTGCCCAAAAGCTTTTTCTCAAACTTAACATATTTGTTCTCATAATTCTTTTTATTGACAGCGGTAAGTCTTTCATACTGATCAATGCTAATTTCCCTGTAAAACTCTGATTTAATTCCGTCAGAGAAAGAAATGATTTCACTCCAATCAAAAAAGCTGTGACTGTCTGATGCCAGAATCTGGTACAGTTCTTCAATTTTTTTTGACATCTTTTGCCCATGCTGTTTTGTTAAATCAGCAAATTTTTCTTCTCCAATTTCAAATTTCAGCTTTGCAATGATATCCTTATTGATGTAAATTTCATCTGAAATAAGCGTGTAGTGCTGTTCTTTAGATTTTTTAATCTTTTGAAACAAATCAATAAGGCTGTTAGTAAACTGAATATGAAACAATTCTAACTTATTGATGTCTAATGTTTGATTCTTTTGAAAAAGAGAATGAATTACTTTTGTTCTTACCAAAACGCCAACAAAATCCTTATGGTTAAAAAAATTGGACAACAATTTTAAAACCACCAGTTTTCTGTTACTATCTTTTATTATCTGAACGTACCTTTCTTCTTCCTCTTGCATTCAATAATCCTTCCTTATTCAAATTAGCTTACTACACCTTTTCTTAATTCTGTCTCCAGGCTTTGCAATCCTGCATCAAGCTGCCTTCTGGTTTCGGTACCCTGCTCGTGTATTTGTTTAACCTCAGTCAGGGTATCGATTAATGATTTTGTAGTCATTTTTAAGGTTTCTAAAGAAACTATGGTGTTCTCATTTTCCTTAGCCACTTCAATACTGTTTTGTTTCAGCATTTCGGCGTTTTTCTGTAAAATAGTATTGGTAGTTTCAGATACTCTTCTTTGAACCTCAATATTTTGCTTTTGTCTTTGAAGAGCTACAGCAAGTGTCAGTTGGTTTTTCCAAACCGGCATTGTTGTAGTCAAAATAGACTGTGCTTTTTCAGCAATTGATGTGTTGTTGTTTTGAACCACACGTATTTGTGCCAGAGATTGCAGCATAATGAAACGAACAATCTTCATATCAGCCAGACGTTTGTCAAGACGGTTTATGAAATTTCTTTTGTCTGAAATTTGATAGTCCTGGTATTGTGTCGGATTCCCTTCCATTACAGCAAGTTCTTCATTTAATTCCTTAAAGCGAATCTGACCTGCAATAATGTGTTTTTCCATTTCATGAATTAACCCGACATTTCCATCAAACATAGTTTGAAGAGCACTGTTATCCTTAACAGAATTAATCATTCCTGCTTTGACCTTATTACTGATTTTATCAATGTTTACAGTAATCTTATCATATTGCTGGAACAGCTTTTTTACATCTATGACAAATTTATTCAGAAGTGGGATTTTAGAAAGGAATCTTTTAAACGGCCCCTGATCAAGCTGGTCTACATCTACATAATTTAATTCTGTCAGTAAATCATTAATCAAAGTTCCTACTTCGCCTGAATTGTATGTTCTAACGTTGGTTAAAAAAGTATCACTTTGTTTTGCTATCGAATTTTGGATTTCGGCACCATAATTCAGTATTGAATTGGCATCATTTTCATTTAACTGATTGGAAATAGATTTGTAATTACTTGCTTCGGCTTCAGTGATAGAAGCAAGATTTACATTACCGTCTTTATCAATTAAAGAAGTATTCTCCTGAGGAACTAGTTGATTCTCTACCATAACTGATTTTATAAATGATTCTGTTGAATTGTAACAATCGTTTGCTCTAGTTTTTTATCATTTGTAGGAACTCCGACAGCACTAAATTTCCATTCTTCGTTTCTTTTATAAAAAACCCCAAGCACCATAGAAACATTTCCTGCGAAAGAAGCATCGTTTGCAATATCAAAACGGGCAAATTCCTGGCTTACTTTTGTTGGAGTTCCTTCATAAATACGAATAGATGCAAAAGGAATATCTTTAAAATCCTGACCTCTGAAACTATTAATAAAAAAAGCAACGTGATTAGCAGCCGGCGTTAATTGTGAAAAGTCTAATGTAATAACTTCATTATCCAATCCGTCATCTCCGTTTAAATCACCTGTCAAATCATCTCCACTATGCTTTATGGCACGATCATTTGATATTAATTTCCTGAAATTCACAGAATCCATATGGTTTTTCTTGTCATCATAAATGGCACAGCTGGCATCAAGATCTACAGGTTCTTTTTTGGTCCCGAAAAAACCTTTTTTCTCAATTGCTCCCCAATTTACACCAACACAAATGTTTTGTAGTTTTGTACCGTTACTTTTTTCAAGATTAATACGTTGTCCTTTTTCTAAATTAATTGCCATGTTGTTAATTATATTTGTTTAAGTAATCTTCTAATCCGCCTTTCATTCCAACTCCAATAGCTTCAAATTTCCATTGCCCCTCTCTATTGTATATTCTTCCAAATTCAACTGCCGTTTCTATTGAAAAGTCTTCTTCCAGTTCATATTTAACGACTTCAGCATTATTACTGTCATCTACAATTCTGATAAATGAATTTCGAACCTGACCAAAATTTTGTTTTCTGTTTACTGCATCATGAATAGTAACAACAATACAGATTTCTTTGACAGCCGGGTTAATTTTTGTCAAATCTATTCTTATTTGTTCATCATCTCCTTCTCCTTCTCCTGTCAGATTATCACCGGTGTGAATTACAGCATCATCCGGAGATTTTAAATTATTATAAAAAACAAAATGAGAATCAGAGATTATCTTTTTATTTTCTCCCAATATAAAAACAGAAGCATCAAGATCAAAACCTGATCCGGTGCTGCTATTATTTGTATCCCACCCTAAACCAATTGTAAATTTTGGAGCGTTTATATTTTCACGCTGTCCTTTTTGCAAATTTATAGCCATGTCCTAATCTATTTTTATTACATTAATGTTTGTTTTGTATTCCAGAATTTGATGATAATTATTACTTATAGCCAGATGAAATAATTCGCTGCTTTTTTTAGCAGAAATATTGCTTACCAATAAACTAAATTCATCTGCGTTTAAGCTCAATATAAACTTTACTATTCGTGTATTGTATTGAAAATGTTCACTATTAATTATTGAAACGATATCTGCAACATTTTGAACAGCATAATAATTATAATGATTTTCAATTTTAGGATGAATCTCCTTATTAGCAAGTTCTGCGAAATAAACAAAAATAAAATTGCCTTTCACATCATACTGATTCAAAATTTTATTTACTGTATGTTCATGACTTCCCGTTATCTTTATGTCGTCAACAAAAATGCAAAGTTTATCGTTAATAAAATTTCGATCAATATAATAGGTATCATTTGAAATTAAATTCACCCTTTCATTAAAATCTAAATTACCATAATCTGTAACATAAGTTTGATTTCTGTAAATCTTCGATTCAATGCTTGCTTTTTTTCCATTTTTAAATAAAAAGCTGTTTAATTCTTTTTTAAAATAATAACACAAAAAATTGGATGCTGTTGGTATTGATAAATACGGACTTGGCAAAATAACAATTTCCTGATTAGAAAGAAGTAATTGCCTAAACTCATCAACAAATCCGGCAAATAAATCCTTTGCAAATTTTTCAGCATAGAACTTATCCCCAAATTTAAAACGACTATATTCTTTTTCCTCAAATGGACAATTATCCTGACTAATAATCTTATGTAAACTATAACTTTTATTCACTTTTAAATTTTTAATAGATGCGCTTCAAATCCAAAATTAACTGCCCCATTATAATCAGCAATACTATTATCACCAATATGCAGTATTTCTTTTTTTTCTGTTTTTCTTAATTTATTGACCTGATCAAAGACCAATTGAAACATTTCATTGTTTGGCTTTGAAAACCCTACTTCATCAGAATATATCTGAAAATCTATAGAACTATCTAATTCATAATACGCAATAATTTTCCTTAAACTTTTTCCTTTTATAAATCCAGTATTACTCAATATGTTGATTGATTTCCCTTCGTTTACAATTTCTTCAAACTGAAGTTTAATATGCGGAAAAATCAATTCAGGTTTATAATTAAAGAACAAAGTCTCCGTCTCCTGATAAAATTCTCCTAGTCTATTGACATCATTCAAACTTAAATCAACTTCAAGAGCGTTTAAAATTAGGTAATAAATTTCATACGTACTTAAATTTAGTCCTGTTTTTTCGTTAATATTATTGCATAATACATCATAATACCTAACAACTTCACTTACTCTTTCAATTGAAGAATCAATCTCAAAAAAGTCTTTAAATAATAAATTTCTTTTATTCTTAAATTCAGGATTTGACCTGATTAATGTTAGCCACAAGTCAAAAGAAAAATGGCTGTAATTTTTATAATTTATTTTCAAAATATACTTTTAAAACCAAAATATTAGTTCATTAATATGATGGACTATTCATTAATAATTTAATTATTCCCTTAAAAGCTGCAAAAAAAACTACGCGATCAATTAATTGAAAAAATTAAAATCTTCTTCAAATTTTATTAAACCGTAAAAAGTATTGCCCGATAATCCTGTATACTGTTTTGTCATTTTTATAATTTATCAATAACAAAACTATTTTTTACTAAATTTTCACTTCTACAATGATACAAAAAAGCAAACTAAGTAAAATGTGGGTTGTATCAAAAGCGAAATTATTTATTAACAAAATTTATATTTATCAAAATAATTCAACACTCTATCATTCACATTAAAACAGCATCAACACAATAAACAAAGCTGTATATTTGCATATCAATTTGGCAAAATAGATAATGAATAGTTGAAAGATTCATAAATTTTACGGTAGCCAAACATTTTGAATTTACAGATATAATATTGTTTGACTATGCTAAAAAGAGGATCAAAAATAAATAGTATTTTAACCGGAAGTTGTCCCAGATGCCAAAAAGAAAGTATGTATTTCGACAAAAATCCTTTGCATTTGACTAAAGTTCTCAAGATGAATGAAAGATGTCATCATTGTGGATTAAAGTACCAACTTGAACCTTCTTTTTTTTATGGGGCTATGTATGTAAGTTATGGTTTAAATGTTGCTATAGGAATTGCTACATTTATTATTTCCTTTATATTTTTTAATGCCACAATAGGATATTCATTCATAGCAATAATCGTGACACTAGTTTTGTTGTTTCCGTTTATACTACGCCTATCCAGAAATATTTATATTAATATGTTTATTTCTTACGATCCTAACGCCGGTCTAAAATAAGGGTCTTTAAATATCTTTTGTGAAATCTCTTAATATCTATTTCCGGACTTAAGGAAACTTTATTTTCAATTTTATCGAATAAAGCTTTTGCCATTGCAGGCCCTAGCATCACGCCTCTCGTACCTAATCCGTTAAGAATATGAAGTGATTTACGCTCGTAATGAGTACCAATCAATGGTCTTCTGTCTTTTACTGTCGGGCGAACACCTGCAAAATGTTTTACAATTTCAAAATCACATAACAAAATTTCTTTTATACGCTCCAAAAGTTCCTTTTTACCTTCCTCTGTGGGTAGATCTGTTTTATCCTGCCAATTATATGTAGCGCCAACTTTAAATAAATCACCGCCTAAAGGCAATATAAAAACACTGGTATTAACAATAACATCTAAATCTAATTTAGGCGCTTTTATAATAAACAATTCTCCTTTAGTACCATCCAGTGGTAAATAATTAAAAAATGGATTTTTATGCAAGCTAAAACCCTCTGCAAAAATGATGTTTTTAGCCTGAATATTTTTATATTGAATACTGTCTTCAAAAAACTCAATATAGCCTGAGTCAAAAAACTCTTCCAATAATAAGTTATTCTCAAGTAAATATTCTTTGTAAGTATCTAATAACAATACCGTATCTACATAACCAGTATGCAAAACTTCTCCATAATCGTACGGAGAATATATTCCTGTATATTTTCTGAAAATTATTTTTGTGGATAAAAATGGAGTGAGATTTTTTTTATCCGAAGCGGCGAACCAATTATTCTGTTCCTCAATTGAAAAAAATTTTCTAAGAATAGGAAGCTTAAAATTAAACTTCGTTTTTAATTTATCTTCAATCTGATTATAGAATTCATCCATTAAGACAAGTTGTTCATCAGCGTTCCAAACTTCGCTGAACCTTTTTAATATAACCGGATTATATAAACCTCCTGCCACCCTTGAGGAAGTCTGGGATTTATTATCGATAATTAATATCGACTTATTGTTTTTAAGAGCAATTTCAGCAAATGAAATTCCCGCTAATCCGGATCCTACTATTAAATAATCAAGCATATTTGTAAATGGGTAAAAAAAAACTCTTACTACAAAGGTAGTAAGAGTTTTGTTATAGTGTAAGCAGAATCTTAGTAGTTCCACATATCCTGTTCAAAGTTGCGAATCTTTTCTTTTACTCTTTCCGATTCCAACAATTGATTTTGTGCATTATCTTTCATGTATTCTTTGATCTCACGATCTCCATACAAGTTTTCTTCTTTATAGATAATAGCATTAAAACGTCTTGAATTCAAAATCTGATCAAATGAAATTGGCAAAGCTGAGTTATTGTCATTGAATGCTTTTGCTTCATGCAAAACTTCTCTGGCATTAGGATAGAAAACCCAAAATAATTCAATATAATCCTTTTCATCGCTGTTCATTGTATAAACATCAGGAGTTACCGGACAGATACCTAGTAGACGATATTTCAATTCACTTTGACGTTTATCAAAATACCAGTAACCTTTTATTTTATATTCAGAAACATCCTGAGCAGTAAGATCTTGCTTCAATATATACTCTGAAGGAACTGTTCTGGATGCACCTACAGTTTCATCAACATAAGTTACAACTTTATTTTTACCAGTACCTGTAACAACTTTTTTCTTCACAACGCGAGTTTTGTAGTCATCTGGATATTGGTTAATTAATTCTCTACCTGCATCTGTTGTATCAATTCGAGATAATGAACCCTCGATGTCTTTCATAGATTTTTTAGTATTGAAATAGCTGTCAGTATATACTTCTGTGATTTTACCATTTTTAAGAGCCTTAGTTAAAACATCGTATAGAGATCGTCTATTTGCACCAATATTAGCTGTATCAACCGGAAAATATAACGGGAAGTTGATTTTTTCATTCAAATCAATGATTTCCCATGTTGTCTTACCCATTAATACATCTCTATCATCTACATAACCATAAGCCAATGGCTTATCATTGTCTGAGATAAGTTGAGCCGGCGTCTTAAGACCAATCTGGTCCGGAGTTTTTGCATTAAGCAAATTTGATTGCGCCAACGAAGAAAAACCTCCTGCGATAGAAATAATAGCTATTAAAAAATTTCTTACTTTCATCATGATATCATTATAAGATATTGAACGTAGTTTTATCTACTTTATTATTGTATTTCATAAATTACCGGAGCAGTTCTTGGCAATAAGTAACTACCAGCTCCAACAAGTTTTGTTTTAATTTCAGAAATAGTAACCTGATCACCTCTACCCGCTTTTGAAAGAACTGATTTACATTGTGCATTCAACCTGTTACCGTTTACTACAACTGTAGGCTGCCCGGCAATCTTTAAGTTAAAACCAACAACATCAAGACCAACTTCAAAATCAAAATCAAGTAATTTAGCACCAATAGTAGCAATTTCTAAGTTTGATTTAGGGCCTTTTACAACTCCCATTTCTCCTCTAATTGTACCTGTTGGACCAGGAATACCTTTAATTCTAAATGTTTTCTTATCAGTAACTTTTTCTCCGTTTGGCAATGTTCCTGTAACAGAAATAGTAGCTTCTGTTCCGGAACCTGGATTCATATTATATTTTCCTGGTTTACCTGCTGAGTTCAATCCTGGAGCACTTGCAACAATTTTGTTTGCATCAACACCAGCAAAAGATACAGAGATTGGGTTAACAACACCTCTATATACCACATTCATTTTATCAGCAGAAATAGTAGCCGAGTTAGGTCTTGGTACAACAACATATTTTCCGGCAAATTTTAATGGAATGTTTTTCCCATCTTCTAAGAAAGTAAATTGACCATTAATGTTTTGCTCTCCAACACCACCAGCTGTTAATGAAATAACTGCCTGACCATTCACAATTTGTCCTGGGCCCTGGAATGATGTCGGTTTTGTATTTTCGTCATAACGACCCAAAACCACTTTTCCAGTTACTTTTTCACCTTGGAAATAGGCATTCTTATCTAAAACGACAATAGCCTGATAATTGCTGTAAGAAGCCGCAGCTACAGCCGCTTTACCTAAAGCACTGTTGTAAACATCTGCTTCTACTTTTTTAACATCATTCTGCCATGCAGAAATTTTTGCAGCCGAAGCAATTGCAGGAAATCCTTTAAAGTGATAAGCTAAGTATTTTTCTTTTATACCGTCTTTGTTTTTTACATCAGAAACATCAAATTTTTTCTCTATCTCAGAAATAATACCAGCGTATTTTTTTTCTGTTCCTAAAGCTGCTTTAATGTCTGCTTTATATTTCTCAATTTTAGCGATAATTTCATTCCCTTTTTTAGTATAACCGTCTCCAGTAAACCAGTCATCGATATTATCTCCTCTATCCATCGCTTCATATGGAAGTTTACCCGTTTCTTTTTCTACTTCAAATCCTTTGATAGATTGAGCTTTTAAAGTACCTAAATAATCGTAAAATTCTTTTGAAATCGACTCGATTTTATGAGCAGTTACTGCTGCGATAGCGAATTCTCCTTTTGCTTCAGCAGCTTTTTGATCTAAAGATGTTAATAACGAAGCATTTGTCTCAGATGAAGAAGTGTTTGCACTTTCAAACTTTTCATTCATCAAACCAAAAGCAGATATAACTTCTTTTGATACATTCATTGCTAACATTGCGATGAAAACCAGATACATCAGGTTAATCATCTTCTGTCTAGGGGTTAATTTTCCTCCTGCCATTTTTTTATAATTAGTTCTTTATTAATAAATTTAATATAATAGTCAAAAACTAATTATCCTTTGTTACTCATTGCAGAAAGCATACCACCGTAAACACTGTTTAAAGAAGCAATGTTTGCAGTCATTGATTGCATTTGTTCTTTTAATTTAGAAGCATTTTCAGCGATTTCGCTGTTTGCCTGAGCGTTTCTTGAAGCACTTTCTAATTGTACTTTATATAAACTGTTTAATGATTCCATTTGTGCGGCAGCTAAAGACATTTCTTCAGCATATTTCTTTTGTCCTGCGATAGAATCTACTGTTGGAGAAATTGCTTTTGCAGCTCCTTCAAAATTTTTGATACTGTTTCCTAAACTTGACATTAATTCTCCGTCAATTTTAGCTTCTTTAAGCATTACGTCTAATTTTTGAGACAACAAACCTTGAGCATCTGAAGGTGTTTCAACCTTATCCGCTTTTTTTCTAGCCTGACCATTGGCTAATTCTGGATAAACAAGAGTCCAGTCTAATTCTTCATCTACTGGTTCGAAAGCAGAAAGCGCAAAAATTAATGCCTCAGTTAACAATCCAACTGACAACATAACGGTACCTGTTAACGGTCCAATTTCAAAGTGAGTAATTTTGAATAATGCTCCAATAATTACTACTGCCGCTCCCATACCGTAAGCGAAATTCATTGCTTTTTTACTTAATAATGCCATAATAATACTTGTTTTAGGTTTTAATTTAGATTTAGGTTATTGATTTAATTTTAATTTACTTTTTTTTATTTCCAGTTACCTGAGTTCCCATATAATCCTGTACGGTTCTAAATCCAATATAACTTCTTGCTGAATCTGCATATTCATGATCACGTGTACTAACCTGTAAAAAGTAAGCTACATCTTTCCATGAACCTCCACGAACAACTTTTCTTTGGTTATTTCCGTCAATTACATTTGGATTCATTGTAGATACATATTCATATGCATTTGGATTATAAGCAGAATCAGTCCATTCTGCTACGTTACCAGCCATATTATATAATCCGTAACCATTAACTTCGTATGATTTAGCTTCAACAGTATACAATGCTTCATCTGCAGCATAATCCCCTCTGCTTGGTTTGAAGTTTGCCATAAAACAACCTCTGTCACTTTTCGTGTAAGGTCCGCCCCATGGATAAGTTGCAGATTCAAGACCTCCTCTTGCAGCATACTCCCACTCTGCCTCTGTTGGCAATCTAAAAGCATTTACTAAATCACGTCCTTTCTTCTTAGATTTAATGTAACTGTTTTTATTCAGTGTTCTCCATGCACAAAATGCTTTAGCCTGCTTCCATGTAGTCCCAACTACAGGATAATCTCCATATGCTTTATGCCAGAAATAATCATTGTGCATTGGCTCATTATAAGAATAAGCAAAATCTTTGATCCATACTGTAGTATCAGGATATACACTAACCTGCTCCGTTTTAACAAAATCTTTTCTTTTTCCTACTTTTGCTTTAGCTGCAGCCTGAATATCCATCCATGAATAACGGAATTTCAATTTATTTACATCTATGGTTCTTAAACCATTATATGATTCCTCAATTGGCAAATACATAGAATCCATTACCTCGGCGTAATACTCATCCGGATATGCTTTTGTATCTTTAATTAATTTAACTTTTTTGTTTAATTTTCTGCCTGCATACGGATCATCCTTAGTACCAACACTGTAGTAATTATCATACATATACTTATCGTAAGCAGTCATTTTATCAGGCTCAGAATCGTTAAATGCATAATCTGCAATACTACCTGTTTTTCCTTTACCATCTGCAGATCCTTTTTGACCGGTTTCATCTGCCAAAATAGCTAAACGAACTCTCATAGTAGAGTCTTTTACCCATTCTACAAACTGACGATACTCTGCATTAGTAATTTCTGTTTCATCCATATAAAATGAACGAACTGTTACTGTTTTAGTTGGAGCATCCTCTACAGCAGCCAAATCAGCATCTGATTTACCCATAATAAATGATCCACCAGGAACTAAAGTCATACCATAAGGCTTTTCAGGATGCCACTTTCCTCCTTGCACACCTACTAATTCACCTTTATCACCTGATTTTCCACAGCTAATTACTAGTGTTAACATTGTCGCAAATGCAATAAACTTCTTCATATAAATTTGGGATTTCTATTCATTATTATAAGTCCGTAAACGTATTTATTATTTTTTAAAAAAACAATATTCTTTGTATATTTATTTTAACATTCGAAATAAAAATTAAAATAAATAAAAAAAAAATATTTTATTTATAAAACACTCAATAAAAGCGATAAAATCGATGTTTTTAAAAATTTAGAACTATTTTTCTTGCTAATTATATTTTAAAAAAATCATTAAAAAATCATAAAAATAAAGTTTTTAACAAAAAATTTTAATTACAAAACGTTTTTTCTTTGCGCCTTCCACCATCTTTCAGGTAATTCCTGATTACAGGCACATAAATATTCTTCATAAGAACATGGTAATAACGTATTTCTTTTTAGTTTATTACTTCCTTCAACTGCATACGGAATTTCAATCCACCATCTGTCAGTTTTATCACTTTTATAAAACACCAATTCCTCATTTTCTAATGGAACAATATACTTCAGATAATTTGCCCTACTGCCAAAAGGATATTCTTTTGATCTATAATGATAACCTTCAATAAAATACCATATAATTTGTGTAATTAAAACAGATTCTGCTACCGTACTATTATGATTAAAAATACCGAAAGCCGATACTTTGTCGCTAATACCTGCATATCTTGATAACGAACAGATTTCTTTACCGTTAAATCCGTTTGGTTCAAAAGAAATCATATTTCCTGAATCTGATGACTTAACTGAATTTAAATCAAAACTGATTAGATCGGCATCTCTAAAAACAGGTTCCGCCAAAGCAATATTATTTGATATTTCACCTAAACGATAAGCATCAAAAAATAATTTTTCAATTAAATCAATTTCTTCCTGAGAATTATAATAGGTCTGATATCCAATATTGCAGTAATTAAAAAGATTGTTAGGCTCATCAATAATAATCTTGGTCAGATAAGAACTTGCTGAAATAGTTTCATTCTCTTTTCCAAAATCAAACCTGTTATCAACCGAGACCAAATTAACCATTTGCTCCAAATCATCGTAGGCACGATATAAAGCATAGGTTAAATCCTGAGAACCTCCTATAACTATGGGAATGACTTTATTTTTTATTAGAGTTGATGTAACTTTTTTGAGTGCAAAATAGGTGTCTTCAACTGAATCTCCTGAAAGGATATCCCCCAAGTCAGCAATTGAAGCGTCCCAATTACCAGGAAACGTGGCGTACAGTTTTTTTCTTACAGCAGATAAATTTACAGCATTAACGATATTGATATTTCTGCGATCTTCTATTACTCCAACAATTGCAATGTTGATTTTGCTTATGTCTGGAAATTGGTGTTCAGTATGAAAAACAACCTTGCTACCCAATTCCTGGGAAGAAAGCGAATCAATAAATTGTAAAATTACATCATCAACTGGTTTTAGAAAATCAAACTCCATCTATTTCTTTTTAGCAACAGGTTTTTTAGCAACAGTTTTCTTGGCCGGAGTTTTTTTGGCTGAAGCTTTTTTAGCCGGCGCTTTCTTTGCTGGTGTTTTTTTAGCAATCATTTCCTGAACTTCAGCTAATGTCAATTTTGTAGCATCAACATCTTTGCTTAGTTCAATTTTTATTTTACCTTTTGTGATTACTGAACGTCCCCAACGTGCTTTTTCAACCAAAATACCTTCTTCTTCCCAGTTGTGCAGTACTTTATCAATATTCTTTTGTAATTTATCCTCAATCAGATCCTGAATATCTTGTTGGGATAAATTATCAAAATTGTATTTTTTACTTACATTTATAAAAATACCATTCCATTTTATGAAAGGTCCAAAACGACCAGTGCCTTTCTGCACTCCTTCTCCTTTATAAACAGCGATTGGAGCATCTGCAATTGCTTTTTCATCAATTAATTCCCTGGCTCTTTCTTTTGTAACAGCCAATGGATCTTCACCTCTTGGCAAAGAAATGAACACACTTCCATGACGAACATACGGGCCATAGCGTCCGTTACTTACTTCAACCTCTTCTCCTTTATATTCTCCTAAATTTTTAGGTAATAAAAATAAATTTAGGGCTTCTTCAAGTGTAATGTTTCCAATATTTTGTTCTGCCATTAAACTGGCAAATTTTTTATCTTCATCATCCGCTTCACCAATCTGAGCCATTGGTCCAAATTTTCCTAAACGAACCGAAACCTGTCTTCCGTCAGCATCTTTACCCAAAATTCTCTCTCCACTTTCTCTCTCTGCATTGGCTTCAACATCTTTTACATTGGGATGAAATTTATCATAAAACTCCTTCATCATGGTTGCCCAGTCAATGTTTCCTTCAGCAATTTCGTCAAAATCCTGTTCTACTTTAGCAGTAAAATTGTAATCAAGGATATTTCCAAAGTTTTTAACCAGGAAATCTGTAACTATTGTTCCGATATCTGTTGGAACTAATTTCCCTTTATCAGAACCAGTATTTTCTTTTAACAACTTCTCACCTACTTTACCAGACTGCAAAGTAAGTTGTGTATAATTGCGTTCCTGACCTTCCAATGTTCCTTTTTCAACATAATTTCTGTTGATGATAGTTGAAATAGTTGGTGCGTATGTAGACGGACGGCCAATTCCTAATTCTTCTAATTTTTTAACCAGAGAAGCTTCTGTATAACGTGCTGGTGGCCTTGAATATCTTTCCGTTGCGGTAATGTAGTTGTTAGCCAGTTTCTCGTTGACTTTCATTGCAGGCAGCATTCCTTCCTGCTCTTCCTCATCATCATCGTGCCCCTCTAAGTATACCTTTAGGAAACCTTCAAAAAGCAGTACTTCTCCTGAAGCGGTAAAAATTTCGCTGTGATTGTTTGCTTCAATTTTTACGTTTGTTCTTTCTAATTGTGCATCACTCATTTGAGATGCCAATGTTCTTTTCCAGATCAAATCGTATAAACGGGCCTGATCACGATCGATATTCACAGTATGGCGCGACATATCTGTCGGACGAATGGCTTCGTGGGCTTCCTGTGCACCTTTGCTTTTATTAGCAAAAGTTCTTGGCTTGGAAAACTCTTTCCCGTATGATTTTATGATTTCAGCTTCAGCAGCATCCATTGCATCTTTAGAAAGGTTGACACTATCCGTTCTCATGTATGTAATAAGTCCGGCCTCGTATAAACGCTGTGCAAGCTGCATGGTGATTCCAACCGGCAAGTACAATTTTCTGGCTGCTTCCTGCTGTAATGTAGAAGTTGTAAAAGGTGCTGTTGGTGATTTTTTGGTAGGTTTAGTTTCTAAATCAGAAACTTTATATTTTGATCCGATATTTTGTTTTAAGAAATCTTCGGCTTCTTTTTTAGTATTGAAATTTTTTGGCAATTTGGCTTTGAAAGCTTTTCCGGCTTCATTTACAAACTCAGCAACAACCGAATAACTGGCAATTGCACTAAAATTCTGTATTTCGCGTTCCCTTTCTACAATCAGACGAACAGAAACGGACTGCACACGTCCGGCAGAAAGTCCTCCTTTAATTTTTCTCCATAAAACCGGAGACAATTCATAACCTACCAAACGATCCAGAACACGACGTGCCTGTTGCGCATTTACTAAATTATAATCAATTTCCCTTGGATTGTCGATTGCTTTAAGAATCGCTGATTTGGTAATCTCGTGAAAAACAATTCGTTTGGTCTTTTTAGAATCCAGTTTTAGTTCTTCCGCCAAGTGCCATGATATGGCTTCTCCCTCACGGTCCTCATCACTTGCCAGCCAAACCATTTCGGCATTTTTAGATAGTGTTTTCAGTTTACTTACTAAGGCTTTTTTATCGGGAGAAACTTCATATTTGGGTTTGAAACCATTTTCTACATCTACTCCAATTTCCTTGGATGGTAAGTCGGCTATGTGACCATAACTTGATTCTACCTGATAATCGCTACCCAGAAATTTCTCTATCGTTTTCGCCTTTGCAGGTGATTCCACTATTACTAAATTCTTTGCCATTGGTCTATTTTTCTGCAACAAAAGTAGAAGTTTTTTTTAAATATCAACCCTGATAAGTGATTTTTGAATTATTTTGAAGTTATCATTCCTAAAATTGCAGATTTATCTGTAAACAGATTAATACTATATATAGGTATAACTTTAAGTGGTTTAATTCCAAGAAAAGTTCTTTCATTCACTTAGCCCTAGCCCGGATTGAAGTGTAAAGCCCGGAATAAAAAAATCAAAAGTTTCCTGTTTTAAAAAAGCGACCAGCGGAAGCTCTTTTTATAACATTGGAAACTTTGCTTTTTTTATGAGGACTTGAAACGGAAAGCCGGGAATAGCTTAAAATAATTGTGAATTAATAATTATGAATTGTAAATTGCTCTTGTACTTACTT
>Ga0247815_10000587_pt1 | contig 28372 bp, 26 predicted proteins | sample UWRJL194509B1_FD_181014 | JGI IMG/M metagenome (GOLD analysis project Ga0247815, IMG submission 181014) | Plant litter microbial communities from Arlington Agricultural Research Station in Wisconsin, United States - UWRJ-L194-509B-1 | ecosystem: Environmental > Terrestrial > Plant litter >...
TTGTTTCGTAAAACCCCATCGGGGCGGCAGTTTGAAATCGACATATTGCTCCGCGGGAGTTTTACGCTTCTAATCTTGAGTTGCCCTTGGTTTTATACAAGGGTGTGATGTGATTCGTGATGTCCTGAGACAAATAGTTCGATAATTTATTATGCCTGTCCAGCAATATTCAGATCTGAATACTTATGCTTTGTTAAATTAATTCTTAATCTAATATTACAATTTCCACCATCACTCTGACCTATTAAAGAATATTTAAATGATTTTTCGGTATGTGGGCTTTTGCAGAAACAGTTTACCAAAATTTCTTTTTCTTGTTTTTCATTTATAATAACAATGCATTGTTTTACATAAGTGCCGATTTTTCTCAATTTGGCACTGTTTTCATCGAAACATTTTTTTACTATTCGATCCACTTCAATTAATTCTTCCTGATTCAAATCATGAGGTTTTATTTTGTTGGAATTACGTTTAAAATATATTCCATAAAATTTTGGATCAAATGTAAAAACCGCATAATCACTATATTTTTTAAAATCTAATTTGCTTTTTGTTTGAAATAGATTTTTTTTGATCTCGATTCGTAAAGGAAAATCAGGATCAATAAATTCAATAAAATTATTCTTAATTACTGCTTTGCCACTTCCGTTAAACTTAAATCGCTGTGGACTGAAATAAAGTGTGTCATTTTTCACATAGCAAGCACCATTAAATTGTTCTGTTTTTTCGGGATTTGAAAATTTTGAAGTGATTGTAAAAATATAACTGCTGTCAGAATACAGTTCAAATTTCAAAGTTTCTCCCAAATCAGGGTCATTTACAGCAGTAATTTTTTCTGCTTTTTCATTCTTAGATTTTTGAGTTTTTTCTTGACATGATAAAAATAGAAAGAGTACCAATAATAATGCTGCAATTTTCGTTTTCATATATTGATTTTATTACTCACAAAACAAATATTTCCCAGATTCAACACCTTTCTTCTTAGAAGGAACGATCAAATGCGATTCAAATTTCTTTCCTTTCAAAACATCATTTACAAAGTCCAAAACATATTGTTTCCCGTCATGAAAAAGATAACCGGAAAATTCATGTCCGCCGCCGCAAAAAGTAATCAGTTCAATATCCTTATGTAAATCATTCATGTGATTGTAAACGGCGTAAGATCCAAATAAAATAAGCCAGCCCGAACCATTAGTCGGGCAGGAGCGATGCGAGCCAGCGCTGTACGGCACAGTTTCATCATTATTTCCATGCGCCAATAACATAGGCATTGCTTTTTCTTTGGTGATTAAATTAATATCCTGTATCGCTCCGGAACCTCCAATAAAACCGGCGTATTTAAAGTTTTCGGGTAAATTTTTTTTGTAGAGATTCATCAGTTTATAATCCCAAAACGAGGCATGAAAACCAATTTCGGCACCCGCGCTAATTCCGGAAATAAATATTTTCGAAGTATCGAAATTGTATTGATTTGCATTTTCAATTAAAAACGATGTCGCCTGCCACATGTCGCTCACGCCAATTTGAATCGCTTTTATCTTTTCTGTCAAGACACCTTTACAGCCAAAATCTTTTCCTTTCATATATAAACTGTACGAAATGCTGGCCACAGCGTAACCGTTTTTTGCCATAAACATTCCAAAGTCTTTTTCGCTTGTACGTTCTCCGCCGGAAAATCCTCCTCCAAAAGCAAAAATGATGAGCGGCATTTTTTCATTCGATTTTTTCTGAGGCAGATACAAATCAAGATCCAGTTTGATGGTGTCATTCTGAAAATAAGTCATTGTTTTGACTTCCTGAGCTTGGATATTGTAAAAAGTGAGAATGGTAAAAAGTAAGAAGATTGTTTTTTTCATAAGAAAATGTTTTTTAATCTCGCAAAGGCGCGAAGTCGCAAAGTATTTCAAATATATATGTTTGCCACGAATTACACGAATTTTCGCTAATTTTAATTTTAAAATTAATCAAAAAATTAATTGATTTTTATGAGCAAATTAGGAGTGATATAATTGGTGTTAATTTGTGAAATTCGTGGCAAAAAAGACGCTCTTTACTCAATGAAAAAAATCTAAAATCTAAAATCTAAAATCTGAAATCAAAACCGTATATTTGCGTTTATTTTTAATTACGAATGGAAAACGATAAAGAAAAAAACACCGCCGAATTTTACGAAAGATTAAAGGTTGAATTGGATAATTCAAATACCTGGCCTGCAGAGTACTTGTACAAATTTATTGTACCATCTGTAGCTGATAATGTGGAGAGAGTCGAAAAAGCTTTTGACAGTATGGGTGCAGTTATCAAAACAACAAAATCTAAAACCGGTAAATTTACCAGCGTTTCTGTAGATGTTACAATGCATAGTGCTGACGCAGTAATTGGCAAATACAAAGAAGTTTCTACTATAGAAGGTATAGTTTCATTATAAATTATGGTCGAAAAATATAAAAAAGAAGTCGCGAATGACGTTGTTTTTAACTTAGAATATAATTCTGAAAGACAGCGTTTACTTATTCCGGAATATGGTCGTCATTTGCAAAAACTGATCGATCAGGCTACTATTATTGAAGATGCAGAAATGCGCAATAAAGCTGCGAAATACATCATTCAGGTAATGGGAAGTCTGAATCCGCATTTGCGGGATGTGCCGGATTTTCAGCATAAATTATGGGATCAGCTTTTTATTATGTCTGATTTTAAATTAAATGTAGATTCTCCGTATCCGATACCGTCACGCGATGTATTGCAATTAAAACCAGATGTTTTGCAATATCCGCAGAATTTCCCAAAATATAGATTTTACGGTAATAACATCAAATATATGATAGATGTTGCCAATAAATGGGAAGATGGCGAAATGAAAAATGCATTGGTGCTGGTAATTGCCAACCACATGAAGAAATCATATTTGAGCTGGAACAAGGACACTGTAAAAGATGATGTGATTTTTGAGCATTTATTTGAATTGTCAGGAGGAAAAATCAATTTATTGCAAAGCACAGAAGAGCTTTTAAATACTACAGATTTATTGCGTACGAACAAACGTATGTCAAATAAAATTACGCCGCCGGGACAGCCAAAAATCCAAAGTAACAAAAACAATAAAGGACCGGGGAAACCAAAACCTTTTCAGAAAAACAATAATCAGAAATAAAAAATGGGTCTAAGATACTAAGTGACTAAGCTGCTAAGATTTTAGCTCAGAACCTTAGAGCCTCAGAACCTCAGAACCTAAAAGAAATCTATGGGAATTTTTAAAATCGAAGGAGGAATTCCTTTAAAAGGAGAAATCACTCCGCAGGGAGCAAAAAATGAGGCATTACAAATTTTATGTGCCGTGCTTCTAACGGGGGATAAAGTAACAATTAATAATATTCCCGATATTATTGACATCAATAAATTAATTACTTTATTGGGTAATTTAGGTGTAAAAATTCAACGCAATGAACCGGGTTCGATTACGTTTCAGGCCGATGAGGTTAATGTTGGATATTTAGAAACCGAAGCTTTCAAAAAAGAAGGAGGAGCGCTTCGTGGTTCTATTATGATTGTTGGACCGCTTTTGGCACGTTTCGGAAAAGGATATATTCCAAAACCGGGTGGAGATAAAATCGGCCGTCGTAGATTAGATACACACTTTGAAGGTTTTATTAACCTTGGAGCGAAATTCAGATACAACAGGGAAGATCACTTTTATGGAGTTGAATCTCCGGCAGAAGGACTTAAGGGAACAGATATGTTACTTGATGAAGCATCTGTAACCGGAACAGCAAACATCGTTATGGCCGCTGTTTTGGCAAAAGGAAAAACAACTGTTTACAACGCTGCCTGCGAACCGTATTTGCAGCAATTGTGCAAAATGCTGAACTCGATGGGAGCCAACATTACAGGAGTGGGTTCTAACTTATTGACGATCGAAGGTGTTGAAAGCCTTGGCGGCTGTGAGCACAGAATTCTTCCGGATATGATCGAGATCGGTTCTTGGATTGGCCTTGCGGCGATGACAAAAAGCGAAATCACGATTAAAAATGTAAGCTGGGAAAACTTAGGTTTGATCCCGAATACTTTCAGAAAATTAGGAATTACAATCGAAAAACGTAACGACGATATTTATATTCCGGCTCACAAAGATGGGTACGAAGTAAAAACAGATATCGACGGTTCTATCTTAACAATTGCCGATGCGCCGTGGCCGGGATTTACACCTGACTTACTGAGTATCGTTTTGGTTGTGGCAACACAAGCAAAAGGCGATGTTCTGATTCACCAAAAAATGTTCGAAAGCCGTTTGTTTTTCGTAGACAAATTAATTGATATGGGAGCAAAAATTATGCTATGCGATCCGCACAGAGCGGTGGTTATGGGACATAATTTCGAATCTCAATTAAAAGCAACAACAATGTCATCTCCGGATATTCGTGCGGGAATCTCATTATTAATTGCAGCACTTTCGGCAAAAGGAACAAGTACAATTCAAAATATCGAACAAATTGACCGTGGATACGAGCGTATCGACGAACGTTTGAGAGCTATTGGTGCTAAAATTGTCAGAGAATAAAAAGTGACACACTAATCACACTATTTTTTTAAAATAGTATAAATAGCTGCATCAAAGCAAGCAATTTGTGATACTTAGTGCCATAAACAGCAAAAAAGTACATGCTAAATAAGCGTAAATGACAGATGAACAAAAAGCTGTAAAAGCTACTATCTTTAGTATAGTTGGAAACACCTGCCTCGCCTTGATAAAAGGTCTGGCAGGTTTTTTTGGCAATTCTTATGCCCTGATTGCAGACGCAATCGAATCTACCACAGACATATTTTCTTCTTGTCTGGTCTTATTCGGAATCAAATATTCTAATAAACCTGCTGATGAAAATCATCCTTATGGGCATGGGCGCGCTGAACCTTTAATCACCTTTTTGGTTGTTGGATTTCTAATTACTTCGGCAACTATTATTGGGTACGAAAGTATCGCTAATATTCAAACTTCACATGATCTGCCAAAATCCTGGACATTATATGTTTTAGGATTAATTATTATCTGGAAAGAATATTCGTTTCGACTCGTAATGAAACGAAGCAAACAAACCAACAGCTCTTCGTTAGCGGCAGATGCGTGGCACCATCGCAGTGATGCCATTACTTCGGTAGCGGCATTTGTCGGAATTTCGATTGCTTTATTTATGGGCAAAGGCTACGAATCTGCAGATGACTGGGCGGCGCTTTTTGCAGCTTTTTTTATCTTATACAACAGTTATAAAATATTCAGGCCCGCACTTGGCGAAATCATGGACGAAAACCTGAATGATGATTTAGTCGAAGAAATTAGGGTGAAAGCGCTAACCGTTGAAGGTATTTTAGGCACCGAAAAATGTTTCATCCGTAAAGCCGGAATGAAATACCATGTTGATCTTCACGCCATTGTATCGGCTAAGATCTCCGTAAAAGAAGGGCATGATCTTTCGCATAAATTACAAGATCAATTAAAAGAAAAAATTCCTCAATTGGGCAATGTTTTAATTCATATTGAACCAGATGATTATCACTCTTAGAGGTTCTGAATCAATAAGTTGCTGAGGTTCTGAGGTTTTTCCTTTGAAAAATAGAAATAAAAATCCGCTTATTCTGTCAAAGAGTAAGCGGATTTTTAGCAGGGCGTTGCCTTCGGCCGGGCTGTTCGCTCTATCTTTTGCTTTTTAAAGAAAAAAGCAAAAGGATGCCGCTTCCATCCCTAACGCAATCCCAGGTAATTTATAAGTTCTAAGATTCTGAATTTTTATACCATTTATTGTCAGTTCGAGCAAAGTCAAGGACCGCAAATTATTCGACATAATATCTTAGAAACTTAGCATCTTAGAATTTCAGAACCTTTAATCCAAAACATTCAAAATCTTCAAGCCAAACACAACGCCGTTTTGCTGTATCCCGCTTTGATAAGAGTGCACATAATCGAGTCTAAATAATTTAAATTTCCCAAAACCTAAATTATCTAAGCCAATTGTAACCTCAGAATACGGTTTTCTGTCCGGAATCGCTAACGAATGAAAACCAATATTCAGCGTCGATTTTAAGAGATTCAATAACGGAATTTTATTCATCACAAATCCCTTATCGTTATATTCTGAATGCATTTCGAGATAACTGTCGTTGGTACTGTTTGCATAATAAGGCATTAAATTAAAAACGTTCAAATACCGATCGCTTGTGCCAATATGAGTTTGATTTCCGTTAAAATGCCTGTAATCTATAAAAGATATATTTTCGGCATTAAAGAACTTTCCTGCTTTGAAATTCATACCCAATACACCTTTATTTCCTAAAGAAAGATCGTATTGAACTGAAGCGCCAATTCGCTCAAATTCATATTTTTTCTCGCTCGCCGCAAATGCTTTCTCGAAAGTTAAAAATACTGTGGGATATTTATCGTTCTTAAAATTAAATCGTCCGTCAGGTCTTGAAATGTATTTGTTTCCAAAATTAATTCGTGCCGTCAAGGCTGTTTTAACTAAGTGATGAGGCTCAAAAGCGGGAGTAGTAAAATCATTCGGAGCCAGCGGATTATTAGACGAATAAAAATCATCTTTTTTAAAGAACGAATAATCTGTTGTGTTAAACAGCGGTTTTCGCTGTTCGTAGCCAATTTTTGCATTTACATTAATACCGTTTGCAACATCTTGCGAATACTTAATCTGGGCAAATTCAAGATTGTACAACTTCATGTAATTGTCTTTAAAAAACAAAGAACTTATAGAATTGACAAAATTACTGATAGGTTCGGTATTATTAAACTGCACTGCTTTTGTTCCTCCTGAAACTCCAATGGTGGCATAATTGATATTGTTGAATTTATGGCTGAATTGGCCAATAACCCTTAGGCGTTCGTCTGAAAAACCATAATTAAAAGTTGTGCTTATCGAGGTGTTTTTTCCTTTTTCCTCGTTCCATTTTGTAAAAGAAAATCCAGAATCTAAATTGAAGCCCTGAACGGTATTGAAACTTAAGGAAGAAAGGTTAAGCAGTCCTTTATATTCAAAAGAATGTTTTCTGAAAGTATTCTTGTTTTCATAACCCATCAAAATATCCCAAACTTTAAATTTGTTGTTTTTTGCATCAACAGAATCAGTATATTTTTGAGATTTTCTTATGGTTTGCAGACTGTCTTTTTTAGTGTAATCGGTACTTTCTTCAATAGTTAACGGAATCGGACGGATTTCATTCCAGAAAGCATCATCTTTTTTATTCGAATTAGCTTCAAAAGCAACGATTTCACTGCCAAATGTTTTCTTTTGAAAGGAATCCGGAAATTCATAATTAGAATATATATAATTGAATTTTCCAGAGAATTTAACACCAAAAAGGCCTGCACTAAAAGAAAGGGTTTGTGCATTTTTTGACCAGATTTTATTTTTGGCATTATAACTGAAGCTCTGTTTCAGATTCATAGACTCAGTAACTTCATTTTTCATTCTATAGCCCTTAATATCTAAGTCTACGGCATAAATGGCAAAACTGTCATCAACAATATAAATATACCCTTCAAAAACAGGTTCTTTGTCGCGTTTTGGCGTTACTTTTATTTTATTGATTTGTTGATTGTTGTCATCAAAAAAAGTTCCTTCAAGTTGGTATTTGTAATAATTAAAAGCATTGTCGGCAATTGGTGAGATAATATTAATGTTGAATTCTAAAGTATTATCATAAAAATCATAAGTCGATAAACTGGCCGTATTATAACTAAAACCTTTATTGTTGCCGGAGATTTTAGATGCAATTATTTTCTCCTTTAATTTATTAGGTTTTTCAAAAGTAATTTTAGAAATAGTTTCAGATAAATACAAAATTCCCGTTCCGGTAGAATCGAGGTTCGAAGCCATATCGTCGCCAATATCGACTTTCATTCCCATTATTTTCTTCGGAAGATCCTTGATTTTGAACATTCCTTTCGAATAAAAATCGGCTGTATAGCGGGCAGTTTTTTCAGAATTGTCTTTTTTACTGGCAATGGCACTTTTTATAATCGCATTGGCAGGATTGTTTTTAGGATCGATGACCACTTCATTTAAGGCAAAACTTTCCTCCAGCATTTTTACATCTAAAGTAATTGTTTTTGAAGTGGCTGCAACTGCAATTTTCTGCGTCTTGAAGCCCAAATATTGAAACGTTATTTTGTTCCTGCCAACTTCTTTAACCTGAAGCTGGTACTGTCCTTGTTCATTAGAAGTCGTGTTGCTGTACGTGTTTTCTTCCATAACAGAAACAAAAGGCAGTGGCTTGCCGTTTTCATCGGTTATGATTCCTTTGATTTGGGCATAGTTTGAAATGGAAAAAATAAAAAAGGCGAATAAAGTAAAGTTTCTCATGAAAGTGGTTTCTCTCACAAAAATAAAATAAGTTAAATCTGAGCTTATTAATTATTTGTTAAATAACGTTTTATAAAAAAGACTGAATTGCCAATTCATAGCTTTTTAATCCAAAACCTAAAATAACGCCTTTAGCATTTCCGGACAAATACGACTGATGTCTGAAACTTTCTCTTGCATACGTATTCGAGATATGTACTTCTATAACCGGCGTAGTAACCGCTTTCATCGCGTCGCCTAAACCTATAGAAGTATGTGTATAAGCTCCGGCATTCAAAATAATTCCGTCAAAAGTAAAACCAACTTCCTGAATTTTCCCAATCAATTCGCCTTCAATATTACTTTGATAGTAAGAAAGCTCAACATTTGGAAATTTTTGCTGCAGTGTTTCAAAATAGTCTTCAAAAGTTTGGCTTCCGTAAACTTCGGGTTCTCTTTTTCCTAAAAGATTCAAATTGGGACCGTTGATGATGCAGATTTTCATAAGTATTTTAGTTATATTAAGGTGAAAAGATTCAGTAGAGATTGAACAGAAAGACATTTCACAAGCATGTAAAAATAAAAAAACCGTTCTAATTAATAGAACGGTTTTTATAAAAGTATGTGATATATTTTTTTAGAACATAAATCCGGCTGAAATCTGTACTACCGAGTTTCTAATATCTGCATCAGAAGAAGCGTCTGTTAATCCTAGGCTGTAACGCCCTTGAAGAAAAATACTTTCTGTAAGTTTTACTCCTAAACCTGCGTTAATAGCAAAATCAAATGTATTAGCATCGTCAAATCTTACGTCATCTTTTTGACTTAATAAAAATGAAGCCTGTGGACCAACCTCTAAACTTAATGATTTTGTCACGTATATTTTTGCCATTACAGGGATTGATAAATAAGCTAATTCATTTTTAAAGTCTTCCTGAGCATCTTTAAATTTATAAGTTGCCCCTTGTGTAGAATATAAAAGCTCTGGCTGAATCGCGAATTTTTCTAATAATTTTATTTCGGCTACTAAACCAGCATGGAAACTAGTGATTCCCTCTTTATCAAATGCTACACCATTTAATGATGCATCACCTGGCTGGCTAGCAAAGTTAACCCCAGCTTTAACCCCAATTTTTAATAATTGTGCCTGAATTGTAGCTGATGTTGCTAGGAACAGTACAGCTGCTAAAAGTATTTTTTTCATAAAAGTGTTTTTTAAAATTTGGTATTTTTTTAATGTTATTTATATCAATCAAAACTACTTTTTTTAGATTTTATTGTTTTACATTTTAGTTTAAATAATTAATAAAATTCTCACTTAAGTCCTTTTTTGATAGTTATTACGGCAATTCACCTTTTATTTTACTCTCTCTCAGTGGTTTAATTTGACGCTAAGATTTGGCTTATTTTAATGGTTTATGTATTAATTGGGGCTAATATTTTGTAAGCAATTACATATGTTTGTCTTGAAAATTTAAATAAGAAAATCATGAAAAAAATTGTTTTGTCTTTAATTGCAGTAATGGCATTTGGTTTTGCAAATGCGCAGGAAGGAAAATTTAAAGCTGGGGTACATGCAGGTTTGCCAATGGGAGATGTTAAGGATGCGTATTCAGTAAATCTTGGTGCTGATGTTGCGTATATGTGGAAAATTACGGATAAATTCAGCGCAGGAGCAACAACTGGTTTCAGTACTTATTTAGCCAAGGATATCACCTATACTACTATTGTTATGAATCCTTATCCAGTTATGCAAGAAGCCACAATAAAAGGTAAGAACGCAAGTTTTATTCCTGTCGCGGGAACAGCACAATATTCGCTTGCTGACAAATTTTTTGTTGGTGCTGATTTAGGATATGCTATTAGTGTTGGCGATGGTGACGGAGGATTTTTATATCAGCCAAAAGTAGGTTATCAAAACGAGAAAATTGAATTGTACTTAGGTTATAAAGGAATCTCTAATAACGGAACTTGTTCTTCATTAAACGTTGGTTTCAACTACAAATTTTAGTTGTTTTTAAATTTAGTATCTTTTTGATAAAACCTTCCCTTCGTTAAGGGAAGGTTTTTTTGTGCTTTTATAATTTTGCATTCCTAATTATAACTTTTATTTTTTAATAGGATTTACGCTTAAATTACCACTTTGTTTGTTAAATTCCAAATTAATTTTTAATAAGTATATCTCTATATTTGAAAATTAATTTTAACCAAAAACAAATAAAAATGAAAAGAATTATTTTATCTGCGATTGCAGTTATGGCTTTTGGATTTACAAATGCACAACAAACAAGATTTGGAGTAAAAGGCGGTCTTAATGTTTCAACTGTAGTTGGAGGAGATGTGGAAAACACTAAATCACTAGTTGGTTTTCACGTGGGAGGTTTCGCTGAAATAAACGTTGTAAAGAAATTTTTTATTCAACCAGAGCTTTTGTTTTCCACTCAGGGAACTAAAGTGGATGGTCCAGGTGGATTTGATTACGATTTTAAATTAAACTATTTAAATATTCCGGTTTTAGCGAAATATTATATTACAGATCAGTTTAGTGTTGAAGCTGGTCCACAATTAGGCGTTTTATTATCTGCAAAAGCTGAAGATACTGATATTAAAGACAGTACAAGATCAGTAGATTTTGGTTTTAATTTGGGAGCCGGATATAATTTTACTGAAAATTTTGGAGCAGGAATTCGCTATACAATTGGTTTGTCTCCGCTTTCAGATGAAGATGTTGAGGACGTAGACGATTATTACGACAGTGCTAAAAACAGTAATTTCGCAATTTATTTAGCCTATAAATTCTAAGTATTTACTGTAAATATATCTATAAACCTTCCTGATTCAGGAAGGTTTTTTTATGCCTAAAAATGTTTTACTTTGTACGTATGAATTGGAACAGGTATATAAAAGATTATCAGTCGTATTTGCGCATAGAAAGAGGTTTGTCGAAAAATACGATCGAAAACTACGGCTTTGATATTGAACGTTTGTGTCTTTTTTTGGATACAAATGGAATTGATGTTTCGCCTGTAAAAATTAGTGATGAAACGGTACAGCAATTTATATATTCCGTTTCAAAAGAAGTCAATCCGCGTTCGCAGGCCCGGATTATTTCCGGATTAAAAAGTTTCTTTAGTTATTTGGTTTTTGAAGATTATAGAAACGATAATCCGTTAGAATTAATTGAAACTCCTAAAACCGGACGTAAATTACCGGATACGTTGTCGGTTCAGGAAATAGATGCATTAATTGCGGCTATAGATTTAAGCAGTAACGAGGGAGAACGTAATCGCGCGATCTTGGAGACACTGTATGGCTGTGGACTTCGGGTTTCAGAATTGGTTTCGCTAAAAATTTCTGATTTATTTTTTGACGAAGGGTTTATTAAAATTACCGGAAAAGGAAATAAGGAACGTTTTGTGCCCATTGGAAAACTAACTCAAAAGTATATTGAGATATATCAAAAAGAAGTTAGGGGAAATTTAACCATTAAAAAAGGTTTTGAAGATACTTTGTTCTTAAACCGAAGAGGGAGTCATCTTACCCGGGCCATGATTTTTACGATCATAAAAGATTTAGCGCTGAAAATTAATCTGAACAAAAATATAAGTCCGCATACACTTCGCCATTCTTTTGCAACGCACTTGCTCGAAAATGGTGCTGACTTGAGATCAATTCAATTAATGCTGGGGCATGAATCGATAACCACTACAGAAATTTATGTGCATTTAGATCGAAGTTTTCTTAAAGAGGTCATGCATTCGTACCATCCCAGGAAATAATTTATTGCCTTCCAGTTGCCTCATTTCTGTTAAAAATTAATATCTTGTATGATATTTTGTATTAAAGGAGTAAATGGAATCGATAAACGGCATGTTTTTGGATTTAATTGTCCTTGAATGGTTTGTTTTGAATAAATGAGTACTATATGGTTGTTGATTTATATGAAAACGAGGATTGCTTAGAAGTAAATAATTTTTACAGAAAATTATTTGCAGAAATGCCTGATTTAATTTTTCAGTTTATTATTGACGGAGATAATACGTATTCTTTTCCCTTAGTCAGTAAAGCTGCCGACGAGATTTTTGAATTATCCGTAAAAGAATTTACAGATGATATTAAATTTATTATTTACGACAGAATTTTGCCGCAGGACCGTGAACTGTTTTTTAAATCTTTGGTCAAAGCCAGAAAAGAGATCACGCCATGGGAAATTGAGTTCAGGGCGATCTTGCCTAAAAAAGGACTTCGCTGGTTTAAAATTGCATCTAAAACAGAATTGTCTTCTAATAATAAAGTTACATTTTTCGGACACGTTTCAGATATTACCGAGCTGAAAGACAAAGAAGAAAAACTGCGTATTTCCGAAGAACGTTTTCAATTTGCCCTCGAAGCTTCAACCGTTGGGGTTTGGGATTGGGATATGGTAACCAATAATGTTTTTTATTCCTCCTTATCACTAAAAATTTTAGAATTAGAGTCTAATGACGTTTTTGATGATCCGGAACGCTGGGACAAGATTGTGCATCCGGATGATCTTCCAAAATATTATTCAGACATACAGGAACATTTTGACAATAAGATTCCGTATTATGAAAATTACCATCGTGTTATGACGTCAAGTGGTAATTATAAATGGATTTTGGATCGTGGTAAAGTAATAAAACGTGATGAAGACGGAAAACCACTGCGCGTGATTGGTACCCATACTGATATTTCTCTCCAAAAAGAAAAAGAATTAGAGCTTTTAAAAACGATGAAATTATACAGTGACCAAAATAGCCGTCTGCTGAATTTCTCACATATAGTTTCGCATAATTTGAATACGCAGGCAGGAAATATAAAGTCGATCTTAGACTTTATAGATGCTGATGTTGATAAAAATACCGTTCCTGAAATGCTCGAACATTTACGAACAGTGTCTAATGATTTGAATGAAACAATTTCTAATCTTACGCAAATTGTAAAAACACAGAGTAATATTAATATTGCCGTTGTACCGCTGAAATTGTGTGAGTACATCGAAAAAACAATTTCGACAATCAAAGGTTATGATAAACAAAAGAATGTTTCGATTGTAAATAATGTGCCTAAATATTTAACGATCAATTTTAATCCGGCGTATCTCGAAAGTGTATTGCTGAACTTTACGACAAATGCGATAAAGTACGCTCATCCGGAAAGAGATCCTATTATTGCTTTTGATTTTTCGATTGAACCGGAAGGATATAAATGCTTAACAATACCGACAATGGCTTAGGGATCGATTTAAATAGTTATGGTGATTTATTATTCGGCATGTATAAAACCTTTCATAAGCATGAAGAAGCGCGTGGAATTGGCCTGTATATCACCAGAAATCAGATTGAGGCAATGAAAGGGAGCGTTTCTGTAAAAAGTGAAGTAGGAGTAGGAACCAGTTTTAAAATTGTATTTAACGATATTTAAATTGAGGTATAGTGATAAAATAAAAGGCTGTCTTTTTAGGACAGCCTTTATTATTTTATATAAAAACAAAGATTACTTAGCGATATTTACCGCTCTCGTTTCTCTGATTACAGTTACTTTAACCTGACCAGGGTAAGTCATTTCGGTTTGAATTTTTTGTGAAATTTCAAAAGATAAATTTGCTGCATTATCATCAGAAACTTTTTCGCTTTCTACAATAACACGAAGTTCTCTACCGGCCTGAATTGCATATGCATTTTTTACACCGCTAAATCCGTAAGCTACTTCTTCAAGATCTTTCAAACGTTGAATGTATGAATCTAAAACCTGACGTCTTGCGCCTGGTCTTGCTCCTGAAATCGCATCACAAACCTGAACGATTGGAGAAAGCAATGACTTCATTTCGATCTCGTCGTGGTGCGCTCCAATTGCGTTGCATACTTCTTCTTTTTCACCATATTTTTCAGCCCACTGCATCCCTAATAGTGCGTGAGGTAAATCGCTCTCCGTATCAGGAACTTTACCAATATCGTGTAATAAACCTGCTCTTTTAGCTAGTTTTACATTCAATCCTAATTCAGCAGCCATGATACCGCAAAGTTTAGAAACTTCTCTTGAGTGCTGTAATAAGTTTTGTCCGTAAGAGGAACGGTATTTCATTCTACCTACAACTTTAATCAATTCAGGGTGTAATCCGTGAATTCCTAAGTCGATAACAGTACGTTTTCCAACTTCAATAATTTCATCATCAATTTGTTTGGCCGTTTTAGCAACGACTTCTTCAATTCTCGCCGGGTGAATACGTCCGTCAGTTACTAATTTGTGCAATGACAAACGGGCAATTTCTCTACGAACAGGATCAAAACAAGAAAGAATAATAGCTTCTGGTGTATCATCAACAATGATTTCTACTCCCGTTGCAGCTTCAAGTGCTCTAATGTTACGACCTTCACGGCCAATGATTCTACCTTTAACGTCATCAGATTCAATGTTGAAAACTGAAACGCAATTTTCAACTGCTTCCTCAGTTCCAACTCTCTGGATGGTATTGATAATGATTTTTTTGGCTTCCTGCTGTGCTGTCAGTTTTGCCTCTTCAATTGTATCCTGAATATGAGACATTGCTTTGCTTTTAGCCTCAGCTTTTAAGCCTTCAACCAATTGTTCTTTTGCTTCTTCAGCAGAAAGGCCTGAAATAACTTCTAACTGCTGTAATTGACTTTTATGTAATTTGTCAACTTCAGTTTGTTTTTTGTCTAAAAGCTCAATTTTGTTGTTGTATTCTTGTGTTTTAGCCTCAAAATCATCGTTTACTTTTTTAGCTTTCGAAAGTTCGTTTGAGATTTGAGATTCTTTATCACGAACTCTTTTTTCTACCTCGGCTACTTTTTTATCTCGTGCTAAAATAACTTGTTCGTGTTCTGATTTCAATTCGATAAATTTTTCTTTTGCCTGAAGAATTTTATCTTTTTTAATATTTTCTGCTTCTAAATTAGCATCTTTTAAAATGGAAGCTGCTTCTTTTTTTGCGTTTTTGATTAAGTTAGAAATATTGCTTTTTTCGATAATTTTAGCAATTGCAAAACCTGCTGCAATCCCTACAATACCTGAAATAATGATCGTTATGATGTCCATGTTTGTTAAAATTTATATATAAAAAAAGCCTACATTAATTGCTTGAATAAACTCGTAAAGACAAGTTTTGAGCTAACTCACTGTTCAAGTTTCCTTGCCGAAGCATGGCATACTATAGTAGCGACGATTTGCTCATTCTAAATTGTTAGTGTTGAGTTTACCAATTGTGAACTAATGTAGGCAGTATCTTAGTTTCTGTAAAGAACGTTTAATTTTCGAGATATTGATCTAATAGCAAATTTAATCTTTTAATTCTTTCGATGGTTTCCTCGCCATCGATTGCGTTATCAATTTGTTTTTGTTCTACTTGTGATGCAAATTGCAGGGCACACATAGCCAGTACATCTTGTTTGTCGCGAACCGCGTAACTTTCTTCGAATTGCTTGATCATAGCATCAATTTTTTTAGAAGCACTTCTAAGTCCTTCTTCCTGAGCAGGTTCAACCGTTAGCGGGTAAACGCGGTCTGCAATTGATATTTTAATTCTAAGCTTTCCGTCCATGTTTTACTAGTCTGATAGTTGTGCTATACAGTAATCAATTTCGCGAATTAATGAATTTATTTTAAGCTTTGTCTCTCTCTTGTTATTATCGCTGCCGAGCAGTGAATTGGCTATTTTAAGTGTATCATATTGCTTTTTCAAAGCTTCAATTTCTTCAGATTGTTTCTGGATAATTTGCGCAGCTTTGGCTAGTTCTAATCGTAAAACCTGATTGTTTTTCTCTAAACCTTTTGACTTCTCAAAAAGCTTTTCGACTTTATATTCAAGAGTATCAATTATTTCGGCAATTACACTCATTATAAATCCTAATTCATTACTTAATCATACAAAGTTAGTATTCCTTTTTATTAATGCAATTTTTTATCGCTTTTTTTACATTAAAAATAGGCAATTAAATGAATTTCAATCAATTGTATTTTTGTAGCTTTTTACTCGTTTTTTCCTTCATATTTCTTTATCTTAGCAAAAATGTTGTTTATGAAATCATCACTACTTGCCTTATTGTTTTGTAATTTTATATTTGCCCAGGCTCAATATCCTAAAGATTATTTTCGTCCGCCTCTGGATATCCCAATGCAGCTTTCAGGTAATTTCGGAGAACTAAGACCCAATCATTTTCATGCCGGTTTTGACTTAAAAACCAACCAAAGAGAAGGCCTGAATGTTTACGCAATTGCTGATGGATATGTTTCAAGAATGAAAATCTCAACTTTCGGAAACGGAAAATGCATTTATATTACGCATCCAAACGGATACACGTCGGTTTACGGGCATTTGCAATCGACACTTGGATCAATTAGCGATTATGAAAAATCAGAGCATTATAAACAGAAAGCGTACGAAATTGAAGTGTTTCCTAAGCCTGGAGAGCTTCCTGTTACCAAAGGACAATTAATTGCGCTTTCAGGAAATACAGGTTCTTCAGAAGGGCCGCATCTTCATTTTGAAATTCGCGATACCAAAACAGAATTTGTAATTAATCCAATGTTTTTTGGTTTTGATAAAAACATAAAAGACACTAAAAAACCAGCTCTTTCTAGTTTGTATGTGTATCCTTTAGACAACACAACAGTCAATCAGTCCAAACAGCCATTATTATTGAATCTGTCCCTTCAGAAAGACGGAACGTATCTCGCAGGAAAAGTAAAAGCCAATGGAAAAATTGGTTTCGGAATCAGCGCTGTCGATTTTGATGATGTTTCTTTTAATAAAAATGGAGTTTTTAATGTTTCCACTTTTTTCAACGGAAATCAAAATTTTAACTATCAGTTTAATACGTATTCATTTGATGAAATGCGGTATGTAAACGCTTTGGTTGATTATGCAAAATATAAAAAATCAGGCGTACGCGTTCAGAAACTTTTCATGAAAACGCCTTTTGCACTAAGTATTATTAAAACAGATTCATTAAGAGGAATTATTCCGGTCGAGCCAAATTTAGCTGCTTCGTATCGAATTGAGGTTTCGGATTATTTTGGTAATTTAAGCTCGATTACAGTTCCAATTGAATATGATACGGCAGCGCCGGTTGTCAATGCCGAACCTGTTACTTCAAAATATTTTATCAGAGTCAATAAAGATTCTAATTTCGAAAAAGACAATATGTCGGTATTTTTTCCTGCAGGAACTTTTTATGATGATTTTAATTTGAATTTTGATGTAAAAAATAATCGAATTTATATTCACGATGACACCGTTCCCGTACATTCAAATTTCACCATTACAATAAAAGACAGCACCTATTCTGAAGCTTTGCAAGACAAACTTTTTATAGGAAGATCAAGCGGCAATTATAATGCGACAACCAGAAAAGGCACTGTTTTTACTGCCAAATCTAAAATATTAGGCTCATACGGCTTATATTTAGATACTATTGCGCCAACGATTAAAATTACGAAACCTATTCAGGATAAATGGATCAGCGATCAAAAGAAAATTGAATTTATTATCAACGACGCCTCATCAGGAATTAAGTCGTATAACGGATATTTAAACGGAAATTGGATTTTATTTGAATATGAAAATAAAAACAAAAAAATCACGCACACTTTTGATGATACGCTTTTAGCGGAAGGAGCAAATGATTTAAAAATTGAAGTAATTGATAATGTAGGAAATGCTGCTATCTTTGAAACTCATTTTTTCAGAAGCCAACAAAAATAAAACCCCAAACGTTTGAATAGTAGCAGGACAATATTCGTTTTTCTTTTTTTATGCATTACCTGCGTTTCATTTGCTCAGAATGGTCGTGTAAAAGGTGTTATTTTAGACAATGAAAATCATCCGGTTCCTAACGTAAATATTACTTTTTCAGGAAATACGCAGCAGTCAGATGCAAATGGTTTTTTTGAAGTTGTGGTCTCTGCCAATAAAAAAGTTTCTCTTATTTTTACTCATATTTCATTAAAAATGATGAGTCTGACGGTGAGTTTAAAACCAGGGGAGATTTTTGTTTTTAATCCCATAATGAGCAATTCTGAAGAACAGATGGGAGAAGTTTTTGTGACTTCGAGAAATAAAAAACGTGTTCAGGGCATTATCACTGTCGATCAGGCTGTTATTAAAAAAATTCCCGGAGCCAATGCCGGCATCGAAAATATTCTTAAAACACTGCCCGGCGTCAACTCCAATAATGAACTGAGTACACAATATGCAGTTCGCGGCGGTAATTACGATGAAAATTTAGTTTATGTAAACGAAGTCGAAGTTTATCGTCCGTTTTTAATTCGTTCGGGACAGCAGGAAGGTTTGAGTTTTACCAATACTGATTTAGTTCAGAATGTCGACTTTTCGGCTGGCGGATTTCAGGCCAAATTTGGTGATAAATTATCTTCTGTTTTAGACATCACGTATCGAAAACCAACAGAATTTGGAGCGTCTCTAGAGGCCAGTTTACTCGGCGGAAGCCTTGCTGTTGATGCTGTTTCAAAAAATAAAAAATGGTCTGCCGTTACCGGAGTGCGCTATCGAAACAACAGTCTGCTGGTAAATAGCCAGGATACTCAAACCAATTATACACCAACTTTTGCCGATATTCAGACTAATATTAATTACGACATTTCTGAAAAATGGCAGCTGAGTTTTTTAGGCAATATTTCTCAGAATAAATATTTATACCAGCCTTTAACACGCGAAACAAAATTTGGAACCATCGATCAGCCCATGGCTCTTGCAGTATATTATGAAGGTCAGGAAAGAGATCAATACGATACTTATTTTGGAGCTTTAAAAACAACTTATAAAGTGTCGCCTAGTCTTAATGTAAAGCTGATTGGTTCGTTATTTCACACGACTGAGCAGGAACATTTTGATATTTTGGCGCAATATCGATTAGGAAACGTAAATGCAGATGAAACTACTCAAATAGAAGATGTTGAATTTACACGTGGTATTGGTTCGCAGTTAAATCATGCCAGAAATGATCTTGATGCCTTAATTGCAAATATTGAAATTAAAGGATTTAAGGATTGGAAAAACGACAGTCAGCTTGAGTTTGGATTAAAATACACACGAGAATCCATTCGGGATCGAATAGTAGAGTGGGAGGTAATTGATTCTGCAGGTTTTTCGATTAATCCTCCAATTGTAATTTTGCCACAAAACGAGCAGCCGTATCAGCCTTACACAGGTCCGCTTTTGCCGTACCAGGATATTCGTGCGACGAATTATAATACTATCAACAGATTTTCCGGGTATACTCAATTCAATAAAAAAACTGAAATTGGTTCGAGCCAAATCTGGTATCATCTTGGAGCGCGTTTTCAGAGCTGGAGCGTTTCCGGCGCCGCGGTCGATGCAAAAAATCAAATCGTGGTAAGTCCGCGCGCGCAGTTTGCCATAAAGCCGGATTGGGATATGGATATGGTTTTCAGGATTTCCGGAGGATTGTACCATCAGCCTCCTTTTTATAGAGAACTTCGGAATTTAGACGGAGTAGTGAATCCAAATGTAAAAGCGCAGGAATCTGTGCATTTGGTTTTGAGTAATGATTATAACTTCAAAATGTGGAACCGCCCCTTTAAATGGGTTACAGAAATCTATTATAAATCGCTTTCAGATGTAAATGTCTATTCAATCGATAATGTCAGAATTCGTTACGTTGCTGATAATAATGCGAAAGCGTATGCGCAGGGTCTGGACTTTAGATTAAACGGAGAATTTGTTCCCGGAACGGAATCCTGGATTAGTTTTGGATATTTAAAAACGGAAGAAAATTACGAGAATAAAGGATATATTGCGCGCCCAACAGATCAGCGTTTGAAATTTGCGATGCTGATTCAGGATTATATGCCCAACATTCCAAGTGTAAAAGTGTACCTGAATCTGGTGTATAATACTGGTCTGCCTGGCGGTGCACCGTCTTATTCAGATCCGTATTTATATCAAAACAGATTGAATGATTATCGCAGGGCAGATATTGGTTTTGCGAAAGTTTTTGTAGACAACAGTACTAAAACGGCCAAAACAAACTGGCTGAAAAACTTTAAAGAATTATCAGTCGGGCTGGAGATTTTTAATCTTTTCAACAACCAAAATGCGATCACAAATACCTGGGTTCGCGATGTGTACTCTAAAAATCAATATGCAATTCCAAATTATATGACATCGAGAGTTTTTAATATAAAACTAAATGCAAGATTGTAAATGCCTAAAGAATTTGCGGGTTATAATAAGAACGGAAGCTTTTACGTTTGAAAATGAATAATACAAATCAAAAATACTATATTTGATATTCTAATAGAATTTGTGTAAATGAAAAATTATTTAAAATATTTAGCCTTAGTAAGTGTCGGAGTATTAGTAAGCTGTCGCGATGAAGTGCAGCAGCCAAAAGTAATTTATGATGCTTCAAACAAAACAAATGTTACGGCTAAAACAGATTCAACGCAGATTGAAGTAGCAGATCTTCCGATTCAGATGGAAGGAACCAACTATTTAATTCATCCTGTTGGAGATTTAAGAGTCTATGAAAAAGGTACAAAAGCACGTTATGGTTCATCGAGTGTGAATGATGTGAGCTTTACGATTTCGAACGAGGCAGATTATGAGCTGACAGGGTATTTGCAAAACTTAAAATTTCAGAAAGTAGATTCAGATTCTATTCACACTTTATCTAATAAACCTGTTTTGATTTTGACTGCTACTTATTTAAAAACTGTTGCAGACAGAACGCAAAATCAAATTATGGTCTATACTTTGGCAGATTCTGATACCAATAAAGATGGTAAAATTGATAGCGGTGATATTAAAACTTTGTATTTAAGTAACAGCAGCGGAGAGAACTTTACTAAAGTTTCTGAGGATTTTCAGGAATTGGTTGACTGGAGTTTGATAGAATCGAAAAGCCGTTTGTACTTTAGAACAATCGAAGATACCAATCAAAACGGTCAGTTTGATAAAAACGACGTTTTGCATTATAATTATATTGATCTGGCTTCCAAAAAATGGGAAGTTAAAAGTTATAAACCTATTTAAGGTTCTGAGGTGCTAAGGTACTAAGGTTCTAAGATTTTTAAAATCTTTGCACATAATAAAAAGCGATTTAAAAATTATTTAATTTTTAAATCGCTTTTTCATTTTTTTGTATTTGCAAAATAAAAGAGGTTCTTTTTAATTCTTTTGTCCGCCAACAAGGAAAAAACTCAGCAACTTAGCGCCTCAGAACCTTAGCACCTTTAAATTAATATATCACTTTCGAGATCAGATTTTTCGATTTCAAATCCAAATCCCAGGCGTTCTACCAATTCTATAACCAGTTTTTTATACCAGTTTTCTGATTTTGGATGAATGTATATTTTTTCAATTAACTGATTGATATCAACATTAATTTTTAAACCGTCATTCAGTTTGATGGTGCTTTTAGAAGTATCAGTAATAATGCGGACTTCACGTTCATACTGAAAACTTTTTCGTTTGAACAAAAACGGAAAGAACAGATCATCAAACGGGATATATTCTTTTTTATAATCGATGTAATTTACTTCGCCTATATATTGGTCAAAATTATTCTCAGGCTTCAACGCTTTCTGTATTCTCCTAATAGTAGACTGAATGGCTAAACCTTCACTGTTTTGAGTAAAAATCTGCCACATAGCAAACGATTCGTATTCGTTGATGTGCCAGCTGCTAATAGCAACCTGCTCGCGCTGTGTTTTATAATACTTTAAAAAGTCGGGATTGTCAATCGCCAGTTTTTTAATCTCTTCAAAAGTAGGCTCGCTGAATGTGCCTTCGTACTGATCTTCAAATTTATCAGAACGGGACATAAATAATTTTTTAGAAAGCAGTAAATCCAGAAATTTAGATAAGTCTAAATATTTCCAAACAATTGTATCTGGATCATCTGGAAGCGTTATGTTCGGATTATTGAGATACATTTTTTTTAAGGTTCAAAGGTTCAAAAGCAACAGAGGTTCAAAGTTCTTACGGCTCAAAAGACTGCATTGTTACCAGCTTTTTATAAGTTCCGTTGTGTACAATTAATTCGTCGTGAGTTCCTTGCTCAACAATTTTTCCTTTTTGCATGACAATAATCACATCTGCTTTCTGAATTGTAGAAAGTCGGTGGGCAATTATAATCGAAGTTCTGTTCTGCATCATATTCTCTAAGGCAACCTGAACAAATTTTTCACTTTCAGTATCCAATGCCGATGTTGCTTCGTCTAAAATCATAATTGGAGGATTTTTTAATACCGCTCTGGCAATAGATAAACGTTGTTTCTGTCCGCCTGAAATTTTGCTTCCACTGTCTCCAATATTAGTATAAATTCCTTTCGGTAAATCTTTTACAAACTCGTAAGCATTTGCAATTTTTAACGCTTCGATTATTTCATCGTCAGTGGCGTCTAATTTTCCTAATGAAACGTTGGCTTTTATCGTGTCATTAAATAAAGTGATTTCTTGCGTAACAAGTCCTATTAAATTTCTAAGCGAGTACAAACTCATGTCTTTGATGTTAATTCCGTCAATAGAAATTGTTCCTTCGTTTACATCGTAAAAGCGAGTTAATAAATTCGCGATTGTACTTTTTCCGCTTCCGGATTGTCCTACCAAAGCAACAGTTTGTCCTTTTTTAATTTGAAGAGAAAAATCTTTTAGAATGCTTGTTTCTTCGTATTTAAAATTGATATTTTCAACGTTGATAGCAGCATCAAAAGTTGTTTTTTCAATGGCATCAGCTTTAGACGTAATCGTGTTTTCCTGATCTAAAATCTCAAGAACACGTTCTGCAGCGGCGTTTCCTCTTTTTACGCCGTATGAAGCTTTAGAGATTGCTTTTGCAGGCGTCAGAATGTTATAAGCCAAAGACATATAACCAATAAATGCCGCTGCGTTAAGCGTTTTGTCTATTAAAACCATTTGGCCACCGTACCATAATAAAACCGTAATCACTAAAATCCCCATAAATTCGCTGGCAGGAGAAGCTAGATTTTGACGGTTTCCAATACTATTTGATAATTTGAAAAAGCGTTCCGTTGAACTTTGAAAAACAGAATTGAAGTAATTTTCAGCATTATAACCCTTAACCACTTTCAATCCGCCAATGGTTTCTTCAATTGTAGACAAAAATCCACCTTGTTCCTGTTGTGCTTTTGAAGATTGTTTTTTAAGCTGTTTTCCAATTAAAGAAATTAAATAACCTGAAATAGGAATAAAAATAAAAACAAAAAGTGTCAGTTTTGCACTAATGTAAAGCATTGCCGTAATCGTAAATACTATTGTCAGAGGTTCTTTTATAATAAGTTCTAAAATTGCTAAAAAAGAAGTTTGAACTTCATTGACATCTGCAGAAATTCGGGAAATCACATCTCCTTTTCTTTTTTCAGAATAAAAAGCCAAAGGCAGTTCCAGTGTTTTTTTATACATCGCATTTCGCATGTCTCTCAGGATTCCATTTCGCAAAAAATTGATAAAAAACATGGCCAGATAATCGAACAGGTTTTTCAGTAAAAAGATTGATATAATGAAAGAAACCATAATCGATAAAGTATATCCCGGCCCATGAGTATCTGTTGAATGGGTAACAAAATAACTCAGGTATTCTTCGGCATATTTTTTAAGTTCGCCAATTCCTTTATAAACAGGTTTAACGGTGTTTCTTTTTGTCTGATCAAATAAAACCTGAATCATCGGAATTAATGATACAAATGATAGTGTGCTGAAAAGTGCGTACAAAACATTAAAAAAGATGTTTAAGTAAGCGTATTTTTTATACGGATATATAAAAGGAACTATTTTTTTAAAATTACTCATTTATTTTATAGATGTTATTTTCTGCTGTGGTAATGTCTCTTTCGAGTTTTTCCAGAGTTAATTTTTTTCTGGTAATTGTGTTAAGTACGCTGCAACTAAATATTTGTTACGATACTTTTCTACAGAACAAAATTAATCGAATTGGTTTGTTTTATCTTTCTTTTGTTCTTTTTTATAAAGATAAAACTCTAATTTATACTGTTTTCAAATATAAATTAGAGTTCAGGTACTATATAAATTCAATTGTGCACGTATGATGTGCGGAATTGTAATGTGTTTAAAAAGAGTGTATTACTCATTTTTATTACTTCAATTGCATTCCTGCAATGATATTTTGTATTTTTTCGTCTAAGAAACTTTCAGCAGCATCAAAATTTTCAACCGAATCCAATTCAGCATTTACACTAATGTAGAATTTAATTTTTGGTTCCGTACCACTTGGTCTTGCGCAAATTTTTGAGCCATCTTCAGTGTAATAAATCAATACATTCGATTTTGGCATATCCATCGTAGATTCTTCGCCATTCAGCAAGTTTAAGGCAGTTGATGATTGATAATCTTCCACCATAATAACTCTCTGCCCGTTGATTTCTTTTAAAGGATTTTGACGTAAATCAATCATCATCTGATTAATTTCTTCTAAACCTTCAATTCCTTTTTTGGTTAATGAAACCAAAAATTCTTTATAAAAACCATTCTCAACATACAGTTGTAAAAGCTCTTTATACACAGAACTTCCTGCTGCTTTTGCCTGCGCCGCCACTTCGCAGATTAATAAAGTAGCTGCAACAGCATCTTTGTCTCTAACGGCATCACCTACCATAAAACCAAAACTTTCTTCTCCGCCGCCAATAAATTCAAGCTCCGGAAAATCTTTGATCATTTTAGCAATCCATTTAAATCCGGTCAGTCCCACTTTACATTCCACGCCGTAACTTGTTGCCAATTCCATAATCATTGGAGTTGAAACAATAGTAGAACCCACAAATTGTTTTCCGTTAATTTTGCCTGCCTTTTTCCATTGTTTCAATAAAAAAGAAGTCATCAAAACCATAGTTTGATTTCCGTTCAGCAAAATCATTTCGCCTTCGTTATTTCTAACGGCAACGCCTAAACGATCGCAGTCAGGATCAGTTCCTACAACGATGTCCGAATTGGTTTTATCGGCCAAAGCCAAAGCCATTGTCAGAGCTTCAGGCTCTTCAGGATTTGGAGATTTTACCGTAGGGAAATTTCCATCAGGAATGGCTTGTTCCGGTACAATATGAACATTTTTGTAACCCGCCTGAGATAAGGTATCAGGAACAGATTTTATAGAAGTTCCGTGCAATGACGTAAATACAATCTGTAAATCATCTTTGGCAGCAGCCGGAGTATTAAAACTAGCGTTTTCGATAGACGATTTTACAAAAGCCTTATCTATTTCGGTATCTATATATTGAATCAAACTTTCGTTTGCATCAAATTTAATTTTGTCGTAATCTAAACTTTCGATCACATTTATAATCGCAGCATCTTCTGGCGGCACGATTTGTCCGCCGTCTTCCCAATATACTTTGTACCCGTTATATTCCGGCGGATTGTGTGAAGCCGTAAGTACAATACCGCATTGGCATCCTAAATATTTAAGGGCAAATGACAGTTCCGGAGTTGGTCGCAAGTCAGAAAACAGATAAACCTGAATTCCGTTTGCAGAGAAAACATCCGCCACTACTTTTGCCAGAGTGTCACTGTTATGACGACAGTCGTATGCAATAACTACTTTTATTGTTTGATTTGGAAAAACTTCATGTAAATAATCAGATAAGCCCTGAGTATTTTTTCCAAGCGTATATTTGTAATTCTATTGTTTCCAACACCCATAACACCGCGCATTCCGCCAGTTCCAAATTCCAGGTTTTTATAAAAACTTTCTTCAAGTTCCTTTGGCGACGTTGTCATTAATTCCTTAACGGCAGCTTGTGTTTCTTTGTCAAATGTTGGAGTCAGCCATTCGTTTACAGCAGTTAAAATATTAGGTGCTATATTCATCATTCGTATGTTTTATATTTAAATAATAATAATTTTCAGGAGCTATTTCCTGCTGTCCTTCCAATCTTTTTTATTGTAGAAAAAACAATAAAAAAGGATTTTCCCTCCCATCAGGGCTAGGGTTTTACGTTAAAAATTAACCTCTCGGGATACTTTATAACGTGCTTCATTGCTTTTGGTTCTCAAAATAATCTCGCCAAGAAAACCTGCCAGAAACAATTGAGTTCCTAAAATCATGGTTGTCAAAGCGATAAAAAACCATGGATTGCTGGTTACCAGGCTATATCTCATTCCGTTATACATATGGTATAATTTTGAAATGCCAATATATCCTGCCGATAAAAATCCGATGATAAACATAATAGATCCCATTGCGCCAAATAAGTGCATTGGCCTTTTGCCGAATCTTGATAAAAACCAAATCGTAATCAAATCCAGAAAGCCGTTGATAAAACGTTCCATTCCAAATTTGGTTTCACCATATTTACGGGCCTGGTGAATTACCACTTTCTCGCCAATTTTTCCAAAACCGGCATTTTTTGCCAGAACCGGAATATATCGGTGCATTTCTCCAGAAACTTCGATGTTTTTTACAACCGTATTTTTGTAAGCTTTTAAGCCGCAGTTAAAATCATTCAGTTCAACGCCAGAAGTTTTTCTGGCTGCCCAATTGAATAATTTCGAAGGCAGATTTTTTGCCACGACAGAGTCGTACCGTTTCTTTTTCCAGCCAGAAACCAAGTCAAATTTTTGAGCGGTAATCATTTCGTACAAACCAGGAATTTCATCCGGACTGTCTTGTAAATCGGCATCCATAGTAATAATTACGTCGCCTTGTGCTTTTGCAAAACCGGCATGGAGTGCCTGCGATTTTCCAAAGTTTTTCATGAAACGTATTCCTTTTACATTCGGATTTTCGTTTGAAAAACCTTCAATAATATTCCAGGAATCATCTGTACTTCCATCATCAACAAATATGATTTCATAAGAGTAATTGTTAGACTGCATCACTTTAATAATCCATGAATAGAGTTCTTTAAGCGATTCCTCCTCGTTTAAAAGTGGTATAAGTATAGATAAATTCACTATTGTTGTACTGATTTAGTTTTGATAATTGCGGAAACGATTAAGTTAAAAATAGAACTGATTACGATCGAAAAAAGTCCTCCTTTTACAAGATTGCCTATAGAAAAATTGTCGTTTTTTAATAATTCATTTAATTCTGAAGTAGTTTTTCCCATAGCTTTAAACAACTCTACTTGTTTAAGATTCATGAAGTTGTTAATTTCAGGCTTAAATTCCGGAGCTATAAAGTTATAGAAAGCATAACTGAATAGGATCGATATTAAAATACCAATACTTGTAGAAATCAGCAAAGTGGTAAAACTTTCCTTAAAGGTAATTATGTTTCCTAACTGCTTTTTAGTAGTAACCGCCTGAAATATGCGGACTCCCCAATATAGTAATGAAATAAAGATGCCATAAAGAGTGCTTTTGTACAAAGTTTCACCCCCTGCATATATAATAACCTGCGATAAGCAGGCGATAATTCCTATAACGATGCCAAACGTAATTCCGTTCTTTTTTATAACTTCATTAATCATATTTTACATGTTTTAAAATTAATCCACAAATATAGCAATTCCCAATATATTCGAAGATAAAAAACCTTTTTCAATTTAACTAAAAAAAAGTGTGCTAAAGATTTGTAGATTAAAAAAGAATTGTAAATTTGCAAACTCAAAATAATTAAAAGTTTTAAACAAAAAAGAGTATCCTTTTGTTTACACCTTTTTCTAACCATGAAAAAGCTTCAAAATAAAAATGCTCTAAACAATAAATAAAAAGAAAAGATGAAAAAAGGAATTCACCCAGAAAATTACAGATTAGTTGCATTTAAAGACATGTCAAATGACGAAGTTTTTATCACTAAATCTACTGCAGATACAAGAGAAACAATTGAAGTTGACGGAGTTGAGTATCCAGTTGTAAAAATGGAGATTTCTAGAACATCTCACCCTTTTTATACTGGTAAATCTAAACTTATCGATACTGCAGGACGTATTGATAAATTTAAAACTAAATATGCAAAACACGCTAAAAAAGAATAGTCTGTTTTTATTTATACAAAAGCCTTCCAATTTGGAAGGCTTTTTTTTTGTGT
>Ga0247815_10000588_pt1 | contig 28352 bp, 48 predicted proteins | sample UWRJL194509B1_FD_181014 | JGI IMG/M metagenome (GOLD analysis project Ga0247815, IMG submission 181014) | Plant litter microbial communities from Arlington Agricultural Research Station in Wisconsin, United States - UWRJ-L194-509B-1 | ecosystem: Environmental > Terrestrial > Plant litter >...
TTGGTTATTTATACGCGATTGTGTATCATCACGTCCATATTTATATAAATCTATTGGATTAGTGCCAGTCACGACCCCCGCGCCTAAAGCACCGAGAAAATCTGTAGCCTCATCAGTGAAAGTTCCTACCAATGGGAGGCCTTGTAAACCTTGATCCAATAGCAATCTGGCCCTATCGCCTCTTGTCTCCTGCGGGACGGCCTGAGATGTTTCAATAGGAGCGACCTCAACAGATTCAGCTCTTTTTCTCCAATCAGGAACTGGTGGAGAAATATCAGCAGGAACCCCTATAACTTGGCCATTTTCATCAGTTAAAGCCATGTTTGCGGGTTCCATAGCAATAGGCGCAGCCTTATAACCTGTCTTCGGGGAAGACGGTTCATATTCTTTTAAATCAAGCCCTGCCTGAACAGGTATTGCTCTTTCGCGCCAACTTGCCATTATTCCGGATTAAACCCCTCTGCCTGAGCTTGGGGTAAATCTTCTGCCGGAATAGTAAAACGTTCTCTGGTATTTGGATTAAAAACCGTTATACGGGTTCCTGATCCCTGACCCGATAATCCGCCATTTTCAAGAGAGGTTCCCTTAACCGCATTGCCTTTGGCGTTTTCAAGAATTGATTTGAGGTCTGCCAATGCTTCACGGGCCGATTTAGCCGATTGAGAACTTTGCAAACGAGTGACAGCCGCCGTTGCCGCCTTACCCTCCGCATCAGACAATGCGCCCGATCCCTTCATTTCTCCGACAGCAGTAAGGAACGCACCGCCACGGATTTGGTCAATATAGGTTGCGGCATCTGCTGCCTCGCTGCCGTACATATTCGGTAAAGCTCCCATTTTACCAAAGTTTTTATCGAATCCAGGCTTAGCTAGTGCGTCATTGATAACCTTTAGATTATTATCTATCATCGTCACCTTTTTAGGGGCGGCGTTCTCTTTTTCAACATCAAACTCGGCCTGATTAACTGCCGTTGTCTGGGCCGCTTTTGTCTCTGGCAATTGCTCAGGAGGAATCGTCTTGTCAATTTCCCTAACGGTCCGACCAGTTGAATCAAGCACAACCTGAGAACCGCCCCGATCAAACATCTGATTGGATCGTTTAGAAAGCAAGTATCTTGACTGTTCCTCGGGGCTTAACTTGCTAAAATATTCGTATTCCTGAATTGCACTAGGCACATCAGAACTAAATCCACGGGCAGCCGCCGCTTCTTTTAAGGCAGTTTGACGCGCCAAAAGTGCCAATTGCGACTGGTCATTCTTCGCGCCATAAAGCGTTTTTGCAAATTCAGGATTCGCGGCAAACACCTTATTTATGTGCTGGTCGTTTTGATACCCCTGATATTGATTAGCCAATTGACCAAGGGCCGAGCCAAACCATTCGTTACCCACCGAAACCTCCAAAGAATCCGCCGCCGCTATTCCAGTTAATTCCGCTTGATGGGTCTAGCCCACCTGTAAGGCCGTATTGTGCGCCAAGTCCCGCAAGAGTCGAACCTATACCGCCGCCCATTGCCGCGCCTAGGGCCGTTCCCGCTCCCGGAGCGAAGGCATTAAGAGCCAACGGGGCCACGGTTTTAAGCAACCCGCCCAATCCACCACCCGTTTTAATCGTCTGCGCCTGAGTGCCGAAATTCCCGAATTGTGTCGGAACCTGATTAAGTATTCCCAGATTAGCGTTAACCGCAGCATACGGAGCCTGTTTAGTAGCGGAATCCAGACCACGCTCGAATTGACCGATGCCAAGTTGATTGGTCGCATCCTGTTGACGTAATCCAGCCAAGGGTCCAAGGACATTGTTAACGGCATTATTATAGTTAGATTGGCGGAATTGCCCGATGTTATTCAAGCGGTTCTGCTCGACATCAGAAGAACCAAGGAAGGAACGGTTTGACCCCTGTTGCCCGGCTTGTGTCGCCGCCTGATTTACAAGCGAATTTTGACCTTGAGACTCCCGATTAATGCCGTCGATAACATAACTATCGAAAGGATTGGTAAACATGGAAATATCGTTTTGTAAGGATTGCTGATTAGGCGCGAATCCTTGGCGCATTGCGTTAAATGCGTTCGTCTCGTCTTGTGTCTGGGCCAACGGAGTAAAGGCATCCGTGTTTAATTGTCCGGCAACCTGTCCGGCCTGACCAAGAACGTTGTTATAAAGGGACTGATATGCTGCTGGCTGCGAGTAAAAACCCGATGCAGGAACATTGGTCTTTTGTCCGCCTGTGATTGAAGAAAAGAATCCCATGAAGCCCTTACCACGCTGTCCAAGCGACTCTACGCCACTCGGAAGTTGCGCCAACAGGAACTACTAGATAAAAGTAGTCCTCATCAGCATTATAATCACCAATTCTATCAGTCGAACTAGTGGCGGCTCCTGTTGGAACTATGCCACTTTTACGCCCAGACATAAAGGTATTTTTTAAATTATCGAAATCCTTAACGTCACTTGCCCGTTCTTTTGAAACGTAGCGAACCCATTCTTTAAGGTCCTCAAAACTCTCCACAACATAAGCTGGAAAATCCTTCATGGTGACTCCGATCCCTGTTGAGCTTCCTCAAACCATGTACCCATTTCCCAGTCCTGGCCCAGTTCGTTTCCGGATATTTCAAGGTTATAAAATCTTCCGTTCATCTGGGTTGATATGTCTTCGGTGGTGGGGGTAACGTCATATGTTTTTGAATACATGAATTTTACCGATTGCGGGGCAATATATCCCGTGATTTTTGCCTGGATCGTCCCGGTCTGTTTGCTGTCAGGATAGAACCTTAATTGATTTGCCGTTCCTTTACCAAAGAACCTCTTAGGACCACGCGCCATAAACGGCATGGAAACACCGTCATTATCAGTCCCTATTTCGGTCTTATACAGCGTACCAATGTTAACCAGGCGAGGATTGACCAGTTTCGTATTAGGATATTCAGCCGCCGTATAATTCCCGGTATCGATAACCCACGTATAATCCAGGAGATTTACTCTCACGATACTGTCAGGCTCATTACTCCCCGCAGACGGATAATGAAACCAAACCTCATTAAAGGACTTGTTGTACCATGCAAAACACTTGGATTTTTGACCCCAGTTTATGTTATCGAAAACATATTGCAGACAAGTAGATTGTGGAACCTGTGGGTTATTTGAACGAATTATCTCAACAGTCCCACCACGATACATGTAAAAGTTTTGCGATCCCATCCAGAACGCCATGCCCTTAACCGAAACTCGTGCCATGGGTGCGATAATGCCTATGGTTTCGTCAACTGGCGTGATTTCCCAAATTAAAGGAAGCCCGATATAGCGGAACTTATAGGTCTTAAACTCAGTGAAGATAAGATTATAATCCTCTACCGGACAGTGAGACGTTAATCTCCCGGCCCCTTCTATATCATCATCAAACACCTGATTAGTTGAAGAACTTGACCACTCTGTTATGTCGTTTTGATCTGAGGCATAGATACGGTTTTCAATATCACCTGCACCAAAAGTCACGATTATGTTATCTGATACGAATTGATAATTGATGTTCAGGGGCGCATTGGTGATTAATTCAGGCGCGGTTTCAATACCGCCCATCCATTGATAAAGTCCTGTTTGCTCACCTGGACTGAGTGTAATCGTATCTCCGTAACGGTCATCAAACCAGATTCGGGGATAGGCTCTTGACGTGTTGGAAATAAGAGCTGTGCCGTATAATCCAGCCCCGTACATGCCAGCACCATAACCTTGGGCATTCGTCTCATTCACCTGACCATTGGGAATTTCTTCAAAGTAAACGGTAGACGCACCCCCGGAGGCCGTAACCGCAGAGGTTGCATTTCCTATAGTCATGACATCAAAAGAATTGGCCAGGACATTTCTAATTGTAAATTCTCTATTGATATCTACGGCAAGGATGCCGCCTGTTGCCGCCGCACCTGATATTTTAACCCGGTCATCATCAAGATTCCCATGTGCCGCTGATGATACATTAATAAGTCCTGATGATCGATTTACCGCAGCACCTCCACCAGAGGCTGTGGACGTGGCATTAGTTCCTACGTTAATGGTATAGGAACCAATCCCGACTGATCTGACCACATTGTCACCGTTTATGTTTACAGCCGGGATACCTGCGAATGTTGTAGCACCGGAAAAATAAACAGTGTCTCCCGGTTGAAACCGTGCCGCCTGTGAATCCGTGACAGTCACCGTAGGACTACCATTGATAGCTGAGAAGGGGTTATTTCCAAGCGTTGCGTATTGTGTAGAGAGGGAATTTGCAGCCGCTACGGAAGTTATGAGCAAGGGTGTTATGTTATCAAGCCGCGTTCCGATAAGGCTATAGAGCTTCTCGTTTGAACCCAGAACTGAGTAATACTTCCCATTGATAAATTCAGCATAAAGGGACCGGACAACACCGTCGATTGTCTCACCATAATCAAATTGAATGGATTGTCTGCCACCGATTTTCTCAGGCTTACCATTACGAAAACGAACCTTATCTGTCATAACCCAGTGAGGGCTTGTAACATTTGTTTGGTCTGTAATTGGTTGAACGCCCGGTTGAATGTCAATCGGGTTGAGGGTTGAGGCCATTAGGTCACCCTGAATTTAGTAACTACCATGCGGGTCAATGTAGGCTCTGTGACAGCCGAACCGCCGCCGTTTCTCCATACCTGAAGTTTAAATACATCAGCCGGGGCGCATTTGATCTTTTGGCATAGCTCAACATCTACAGTTGGGGCGGAGGGGTCGCCTGAGAAACCAAGGCGCGCACTTTTAACGGAAACGCCGTTCTTGAGCAATCTCACATACGCTTCACCATTGGGATTGTTGGAAGTAAAGCTTAGGTTTGCATCGACTTCAACATAACCATCGAAATCTACCGTTACGTCTGTGGAAGAGCCTGTATGCCAGCCAAAATCATCATAATATTCACTGTCAAAAGCGATATCCTGAAACGTACTATTAAGATTATAAGCGGTTCCGGTTGTCTGGTATAAATAACATCCCCGGTTTAATGACTCTTCTGGGGAATAATCATCGATAATAAACCATGAAGTCCCATTACAGATATAGGTCTGGGTGTCCCATTGATCCGTATAGGTCATGCTGGAAACGCCATCGATAGTTTCTAATAGATAACCATCAACCGTTACTGTGTTTACAGAGGCATCGATCTTTTTAACCGATACACGAAAACCTGATCCAGCCGTAGCCGCATCTAATAGCGTAACAGTTCTATTGCCTCCGGTTGCATCCATAAGAATGACTTTATTCTTATCAGAGGCCAGAACCGTATAATCAGCCGTTTGGGAATTAACCGCAGGACTTGATAGATTGGCCTGGTCGGAAATGGCTTTCATTGTTGAATCAATGGTGTCCAAATCCGTGTTTAAGTAACCGCCCCACAAATCCTGATCTGTTGGGTCGTTAACGCCGGGCTTTATCAGGCTATAGTTTGTGGTGACCGTACTCACTTAGATTATCCAATTACGACATAATTGTGGGTCGAGGTATCGCTGGCAGAACCTGTGACAGTGAAGCCAACACCTGGAGTAATCGAAGTGATGGTAGAGGAACCAGGAGTTCCGCCGACTGTTTTCAGTGTGCGCCCGATAATAGAGTTTGTGGTTACAAAACGATTGGCGACCACAACAGGGGTCGTTCCGTTAATTGTGTATGTACCAGAGCGTCCGCGAAGAAGTCTGAAAAATCCACCTAGTGTTTCGTTAGCCATGGTAGTCTCCTTAAAGTAGGTTTGAGTGAATTGTTAATCTGTTGGTTCCGTTAAGCTTGTTCGTAAATGAATTAAGTTCATTGTATTCATTCTTGGCCGCTGCCCTGAAATACGCCTCCATCTTATCGTCCTGACGTAATTCAGCTATAAGATTGGCGCATGCCTCAAGAATGATTAATCTGTCTGCCTCATCGGTAAAATCGTTTGTCTCGTTAGGATTAACTAAATCGTCGTAATCCTTATAGTAGGATCGTCTGATATCATAAGCCCTGTCTGGAAGGGGGTACATCAAGTACTGTTGTCCAACCCTTGCATAGTACCTTGGTATTCCATATCCGTTATCCAGATACCAGTTATTAAACTGGTTTTCTGTAATCTTCATCAGGTTGTAGCGCATGTTAGAATACTGGATTGTAAAAGCACCATCAGCTTTAGAAGGGGCTAGTACATCTCCGGTTACAGGAAGAATTGCACTTTGCAGAGTAACCTGAACAACATCTTCTACAATATTAAACCAGAACTTCTTTCTCTTGTAAGTCCTGATAGCATCGTTAATCGCGGTGGAAACCTCCGGCAATTCTACAGCCGTGTTGTTAGCGTCTAGGAGCCGCTTTGACACTCTTGTCTGTATATCACCGAAGGTCGCCATTCCGTTATTACCTGTTAGATGTAGCTGATAAACCGTCATAAACAGCGGCGATTTGACCGAAGATCGAACCCGTCGAACCAGTCGTTGCGCCAGCAATAGAGACGGTCACCCATCCGTCTGCTTCCGCTGTGAAAGCCGAGAGGCCCACAGTTTCGTCAAACACGATAAGTCCGCCAGCAGCTGCCACAGTCAGGGCAGAAGCAAAAGCATCTGTATCATTGGTATAGGTCGTGTTGTCGCTGTAAACATAGCCGACATCAATCGTGACCGAAGTCCCGAGAGCTGCGACAGCCAGTTGAGTTCCACCGAGTGAGAAACGGAAACCTTTGTTAAAAGGGATCAGTCCTACAATGGTAGTTACGACTGTTCCTGATGGTACGGAAACTGAGAAAGCTTCTGTACGCATTGCACCTGAGCGGTCAACCTTTGTCTGAAGGTAATCGCGGTAAGTGCCGGAACGGTTAATAGGGACAATAGCTGGGGTTGTCATGTGTATCTCTCCTTATGAGTGTGATGCTGCGTAAGTTGAAATAACGATAACGCCGATATCTTCCGAGTTGGACGCTACTGTCTTTTTCAGACCATAGATCATCCGGCCCTCAAGACCTTTGTAGTAACCGTAGTCTTTCAACTGCTCGAAGTATTTCAGGGCAGACGCTTTAAGCGGTGAACCGAAATAGGAAGCGTATGTAAGAGCATCAGCTCCAACCAGTACCGCACGGCGAACCGTGGTGATAACGGCGGAAGTATCTGAACGCTGACCATAAGCAACCCGAGGGGCTTCATAGATGTTTACGCGGCCATAGTTACCAGCGGAAACCATCTCGTCCATCATTGTGTTATCAATGGAGTTCTTTTTACCGCCAGTGATACGTGCAAGCTGGATGTTGAACCACTGAATAGCTCCAGTTGTATCGCGTTTCAGATCGATGATCTGCTCAGGAGACAGGTACAAATCAAGAGTACCGTCCGGAAGGGCTTTGATCGGTTGATCAGAAGTCGCCGACTTCTCAAGAGCTGCATCAATCAGGTCAAGTGTCATCGTGTTGGATGATGTCAAAGACTGATCGTTAGCAACTGCACCCGCACGGATAATGCGGTTTGGTGAAGGAGCTACCGGAGTGTTGTGGCCCTGAACAAACAGTTTATTAACGCCTGACCATGTAGTTCCGTTTTGTGTAAACGAGGTCGGGTTAAATCCTGCAAGCTGGTTGAAACAGGCTGAATCAAGCAGTTCAAAGTGACGTGCCGGGATAACCTTACGGGTTTTCTCAGGGAAGTCTACCAATGTACGTTTTTGTTCAATTGTGTCGTCGTTAGGATTAAGTACGCCGATACGGGTTGTATTGATGGCCATAGAGAAGGAACCGATATCAAGGGCTTCCTCATTACCATCAAGTGTACCGCCTTCACCGATTGGAATACCAGTCAGTTTACCGACATAATCATAAGTGATTTGATCGCCACGGGCTTTGGAGCCTGTGAATTCTTCTGCCACAAAGACAGAACCGCGAGAAAATAGGTGTCCGAAAACCACTTGCTGACCTGGGTTAACCCAGTCTTCTGTGGCCCATAGTTTACGGGTCAAGGCATTGTTTGATGCCATAGTTGTAGCTGCCATAGGAATATCCTTGTCAATTGGGTTGAATTAAATTTAACCGAAGGACAAAGATATTTAAGGGTCTTGACTCCCCTATCCGTAGCGTGGATGAGACGTTTTCTCGGTTGCCCCGTGTCGTGAGACATTCCGCACAATTTAAAGCCGAGTGATGGCCTGACAGTTAGGTTGCCGAGTCCTAGAGAGAATATGCCACAGGTTTATGGCCTATGGCAATAGAATTTATCCAGCTCTTAACAAACGGGCTTTTTCTTCTTTAGGAAGTTTCATCCATTCAGCCGGGGTATAGTTAGAAGCTGCTTCACGTGTAACCTTGACGGCTCCGCCCTGGCCGGAGGTTGCTGTGGTTCCAGCGTTTCGTTCACGGTTTGCTGCAAGTTTAGCCTGATCCGGGGTTTTCTTTTCAGTTTCCTTAACTTCAGCTTCTTTGGGAACGGCTTTAAAACCAAGCTCCTTAGCCTCATAGTACATTTCCTCAATAGGATCATGTTTGCTATTCATGTATTGGCTGGCTTTATGCAAAAGCTGTTTAGTCGTGGCCTCTAAGAGTTCTTCATGTCCCATGCGTGGGTTTTGAATGCGGATAGATTGCATTAGAGCATTCTTATATTGTGTAGATACGTCTTCAAAGTCTTCAGGTGCTGTGCGTTTGAAACTTTCTTCAAGCCTTGCGAACTCACGGCCAGCTCTCTCGTAGCGGTCACGTTCAACAATGCTTGTAATCTCGGCAGGAAGCTCAATAGTAGGGACCTCAACCTCTTTTTCAGCAGGAGACTCACGCTCAGCCTTAAGTCTGGCCACCTCATTTCTTAAATCTTCAGCCTCTTTTTTGGCTGCGTTTGCATCACGGCGCATTTTGGCAAAGTCTTTAGGCTCAGGGTCTTCTTTGACCTCTTCCTTAACAACTTCTTTTTCAACTTCCTTAAATTCCGGCTCTTCGGTATCGTCCACCTCACCATCATCAATGATTTCATCTTCTTCATCGTCGTCAATGAGGGAATCCTGGTCAATTTCGGCCAGTGCTTTTTTATCGTCTTCGATTTCTTTTAGTAATTCATCCATTGTCTATCTCCTAAATAGATACTGTTGCTTTTTCATATCCGCCTTGGCGTATAAGATCGTTTTCCAAGCCCTTATTAGCGGCCTGTTCTAATTTATCAGCGGCATTCGCCTGTTCTGTGATTGTTTTGGCCTGTGACAAGGCTGTGTCTGCGGCGAGTTTGGCCATTTGTGCCTGATTGAGTTGGCTTGTAACTTCCTGCAATTGAGCCTGAAGTTTCTGCATCTCAGCCATTGGGACCATATCGGACGGTTGAAGCGTTTTAACAAGTCGCGCCCTGACATCTCCCGGTAGTGGAAGCATTTGAAGGGACTCGGCCAAGAATGCCTGACCAGCGGACGGATTGAACGGCATAACACGGTCTGCATACGTACCCAATACGGTAGCGGTTTCCTGCTTGTCTTCCGGTGTTTGTGGGGATTCCTGAACGCTTACAGCATATTCGGCATATAGCATGTCTTCAGCTACATCGATGAAGTCTTCGCCACCGTCAGGACCAGCAATCATAACGCTTGCTCCCTCATTATTCTGCACCCATACAGGAATAAGATCGAGATGCAGCCTGGCATCTTCCTTCTGGTAAAGCGTAACTGAATCAAAGTACTTGGATAGTTTCGATATGATTTGACGAATGCGGCGTTTGAAGAAAATACCCGACTGGTCTTCTCTCTCGACATTCCCCATGAACGCACTTGGCACGCCATTGGCTGATATATTCTGGTCTGCTAATGTAAGGATGGTTTCCAGTCCCGTTGGAACGGCGGGTTGCGCCTTGGGCATGATCTTGTTGTTTTGGACTGTACCGGATCGAACAACACACACGCCATCCGTCTTGGCATAGTTCTCAGTGAACTCAACAATGTCCTCAACTGCGTCTTCCTCAATAATAACCCCGCCCTTAGAATTAGCAGCAAGGGCGAAAAGCATTTCAGTTAAAGCTTTATTAAAATACTCCGCAGGTTCCATCATGGCATTGGTCATGCCGACCCAGATATTATGAGTTTCATCATAGTATCCAGTCTTGAACTTGATAGAGAAACCTTGCTGAGAAATGGATTTAAACGCTGAGAATACGTGGTCACCGGAGACTACGGCTGTATAGAAGCATTTACGTGTAAAGGGAATGGGAGTGATTAAATCGCCAAACTCGGCAACCAATCGGCCCTTGGTAGCCTGGTCAAAGAAGATTGTCTGAGCGGTAGGATCGAAGTCAAACATGTCACTAATGACAATGTTTTCAGGGCCCTCGTCTTTAATCTCGGAGAAAATAACATCCAGCTTGGCTTTCATATAAAGCGCATCAAGCGGGTCTTCGGCTAAATAAATAGGGTTTTCAGCTTTATAAAACGTCTCGTATTCCATCCATTGATGGTTATAAACCCGGACTGTTTCCTCTTCCTGAGAGGCCCACTCTACTGAATCAAGGACTTTAATCCTGTCATACAACCCACCCCAAGGATTGTAAGTATAGCCTTTTTGATTGTCATCAGTTGGAACGGGTTCAAAGTCTTCCTTCTTGCTCTTCTGAAATAGATTAAGAGCGTCTTTTAAATCGTAATCATCGTGATATCCCATATACCGGGAATCAAGTAAGTTCTTTGCTCTTGCTCTGCCATCCCAGTAAACTTGATCGGCGCGCAGTTTCTTCTTTAATATCTCACCATTGGGTGTAGTAGTCGATCTGCCAACCATATATGACAAGTCTGTATCAATCCCCCCATAACCATTGATTAACATGTCTGTATCTTGGTCTGTTTCTAGCTGATCGGCGTTTTGATTGTCTCTATGAAATGTGTAATAAGCATTCATATTCTTTGAATACTGTTCCTGCCCCTGATCTTCACTGACTCTCGCTGTGAACTTGGCTTGTCGGCGGTTTTGTGCAAGGAACCCGGAGACGCTATCAATATTTTCCTGAATCTTACCGAAGTTAACCATGGCTCGACGCTTGGCTCCATCCTTCTCGGCAAACTCTATCTGGTCACGATAGTAACCAATGTCGTTATTATAGAAAGCCTGACATTTTTTGGTATTTTGATACTGGCCATCCAAAGCACGCTGGGACTGCTTGAGCTGTTTTTTAAATAGCTTGGCGACTTCTTCTTTAGACTTCACGCATCTCTCCAGTCTTGGGGTCCTGGTTGGTTATAACCCCTTCCTGCGCGTTCTGTCATTGATAATTTTGGTTTTGGAAATACCATACTCAGGTCACTTTCATATATACGGCTCAACGCGTCAAGCATATCGTCATGTTTGGACCTCGGGAAAGTTGGTATTTCTGTCTTTAAAAGCTCTTGCACAAGGTCCCATTTACGACCTTCACCATCAATATATATCAGACTTTGCGGAAAATACCAACGTCCGTTTTGCATATCAGGAACTAATCTTGATACCCGTGAAGTTTTGGATTTAGGCCCAGCGACCTCGACTAATGGAAAATGATAAGCATCCAGTGATTGTTTAGCCTTGATGTAATGATTGTCCGATTGCATGGAATACTTCTCATATCCAACTTTAGGCGGCTTACCACATAGGCCATTCCATTTACGATGCAACATGAATAATGTGTCAATGCGCTCAGTTGGATTGAGCCTGTCCCTGATTATGTCCAGTAGATAATAATTATTATCCGGCGCAAGTCCGACAACCATCATGGCTGTCCAGTCGGAGTTTTTATCCTTCTTGTTTTTTTCATCCTCATCACCCCCGGCAGGATCGACCAGAATGGCGACATTCATTTCCTTCGGCTTGACTGAGCCTTGTTTATAATACTGGACCCATTCGACCTTGATTAATCCCCCACCGATAGGCACGGGTTCCTGTAAGTATTGCCCGGCATAGTTGTAATCGCCCAGACGTTCACGGGCCTTATCCAGAACTTCTCGGGTCAACCTCTGTGGAAACAACAGCTCACCCTTCTCAAGCGTCCATGTCCGGCCACGGATTGAATATGAATAGCTCTTATTAATCGCCTCGGCTGGCAATTTCAGGTGATACCATCCCATGTCCTTGAGTAAGTTACCCGTGGCATCATCATCATGCAATCGCTGTTGAATGAGAATAAAGCGTCCGGTTCTGGGATCGTTGAAACGGGAGAACAATGTTCCCCGGATAGTATCAATGGTACTTTCCCTAATAGTATCCGACAACGCTTCATCAGGAGATTGTGGATCATCACAGATTTGTATATCACAACCCTCACCCGTAACGCTTGACATAGAGCTGGAATAATATTGACCATACTCTGTAGTCTCAAAGTAATATTGTCGGTTAAGCTCCTCGGATATCTTTGTGTCGAACAGCCCCTGATACCATGATGACTTGATAATCTTGCGGGTTGATCGGGTCATCTTTTCAGCCAGTCCACCCTTAAAGGATGTGAGCATGAACTTAGTCGAGGGATTCTTTCCCAGTCCCCACGCTGGCATAGCAACAGGGCCAGAGAATGTCTTGAGCGTCCGGGGAGGGATGTTAATAACTATGTTCTGTATTTCATGTTCCCAAACAGCCTGAAGATGTTCGGATACGCAGCCTATGTGCCAATTATACATGAATGGTGTAGCTGGCTCTAAAGTCTCAAAAGCCTTACATGTGAAAGCCTCCAAGTTCTCCCGGCATAGTGCATCTAGGACTTCACTATCACTTGGCATTCAAAAGTTTGTCCGCACATTGCATAACCACGCGTGGCGGCATACGAATAGTACCGTTATCCTCACGGTTCAATATTTGCATGTGCCATTCTTCCGGTGTTGGGAACGTAACTCTTAAGCCCCTAGCGATATGAGGAGCCAATAGTCTCAGAATAGTCTCTTGGTCTGATATCCGGGCAGGTGGGCGTGTCATCAGGCTTGCGTCATACTCAGGCTTAGGTATCACCACTTCAAGCTTAGGAATGCTCTCCGTCTGCTTAACCTCGATAGCCTGACGCAGTTGAACATCAGTCTTTGCGAATATATCAGGGACATTATACCCCTGAGCTATTGCGCGTAATTCGTGGATGGATTTGCCCTGTAAGATCACATCAACACATTCTTGGCATAAGCTGCCTTACCTGTATATTGAAGCTTCTCGAACTCACCGTCTTCGAATGCTCTTAACTTCATACGGCTTGTCGTAATAACACGGGTTGCGGCTGTCACGATATGCTTCAATGGAATATCCAGATTGCATGATTCTGTCACGCCCTTGAATGAAAAGATAACCGTATTGTCTGCGAGGAAACGCGCATCAAAGCCATCCTTGGTAAAATGCTCTGCGATAGCTTCCCGTACTTCTTCTTCAGTGTTATGAAATGTCTTGACCTCTACCACTTTATCCAGTCTTTGCTTCGGCTTGTTCTGAGCGGCGAGTTTCTCGGCAATCTCACCGATGATCTTATCTTTACCAGCCTTGTGATGCACTTGGATATCAAGCTTAGCAGCAATAACACGTAGCTCCTGGATGTCTTTTTCATTTAACTCACTCAGCATCGGTCAATTCCGTTCTTTTTGTTGCAGGAATTACGTAGTCATCACCCCATGAATACACGGCCAGTTTCTCGGCAAGTTCCCTGATCTGTTCAAAATCAGGCGCACGGTCTGATGACTTATTAATCTGGAATACCGCAATAGCCCGGTCAACCGCCCATCCCCGCAGTTTGCTCATCTGGTCTTTCTCGGACATCATTTCCTGAAGCGTCTTGTTCTCTTCGGCCAGAATCTCAAGCTGTCTTGTCAGGTGCGTCTCAATGCGCTGAGCTGCTTCCAGCTTTGCCATGAGGCCCGGTGGTTTGATACGTTCTACGCCCATTTTACTTCTCCTAGTAGTTTAAGTTATTGTAACACTCGATAATCTGATCCTGCAACTGGGGACTTGTCAGAGCCATAAGGCCTTCATTCATGCGCCGGATAAACTGCGCTGTTTCCTCTGGTCCCTCAGCTTCATAAGCCCGTAATGCTGATTTAATCGCCACGATTGCGATCTGTTCACACTCAAGCGGGTCCATTCTCTACCCTTGGCTTGCATACTCGTGCGGTGAAATATAGTCGGCCATCCATAATGCTCGTTTTGTGCTTGTGGACGTTCATATACCCTAGAACCATCAATACACCGACAAAGCGGCTGGCAATCTGGGGAAGGTCATATTTCTCAGGGGGTGTAATATCATAGGCCAACATCAATGTGCCGCCCTGTTCTGATTGTTCTACCGGACCGATATCGGTAAATCCCTGCTCTTGCAGTACGGCGTTGGTCATTTCGTCTAAGTTCATTCAGGCTCCTAGTTCTGAAAAAATACAGGGGCTTTTACACCCCTGTAAACCTCACATTATGATGCTGGCGGGGAGTCCATACGGGCCGCAGAAGCTAAAATAGCATCCGTACCAGCCGAGATATGGCCTGTGTCTTCCTTGCCTTTAACCATCAGTGTCCATGAATCATCCTTGAAGCTGATAGCAGCTCCTGGATATTCCTTGGCCAGACGGTCTTTAAGTTCCTTCTGTTCACCAGTGACTTTAGCGTCATTGTCTGCCCACAATGTGCGGAGCTGACCGACTTTCTCGTCATACTTGGCGGACTCTTGCGGGTCTTCCTGTTGTTTCTGCTTGGCGCGTTCCTCGCTGGCTTTAGTAGCTTCACGAACAAACTGTTCCTCGTCTTTAAACTCAATACCATAGAACTTGCTGATTTGCTCAACCAGTAAATCTTCTGTGGTTTTAGGCTTTTTGGACTTGGTTTCTTTAGTGTCTGTATCTTTGTGGTCTGATTTAGATGATCCTGTGGATGCCATGTGAATTCTCCTGTTGGGTTATTTAATACTTAACCAACGCTCAGGTCAAGGTTTTGTTACTAGCCATCCACCTGTCAAGTATTTCACGGTCTGAGTCCTTCAGAGTGGTTTCTGTTCTGAATGTCTCGCCATCTGGATTTCTTAGTTCTGTCCGGGCGAGTTTAGGTATGTGATACTCCACCACACCCATGAAACAATCAAACGCCTGTTTGGGGTCCTTATCTGCAATAGCGTCTAGCCAGCCATTTAAGCGGTCTACGTTGCCCTCTACAAATTGGGCTATTGCCTCCCGTGCTGCTCCTGTCGCCTTATTGGGAGTCCCTGCAACGCGTCCTCCGACCTTCTCTGATCCCTTTGGTTTTGCCATTACTAATATAAACTACAATAGTTATGAATATGCAAGTGTTTTCATGTTCTCTCCTGTAGCAGTCTACGGATGGTCTTACTGTGCGTATTGTACCATTTTGCAAGAGCCTCCATGTCCGGTAGGCTTCGGGCACTGTGATTTTGGGGCATACCTTCCAACGCCTCCTGTGCGTCTTTATCAGGGGCCTGACGAGCGTAAATAGCTCCTCCAGAAAATGAACATGATCCTGTTGGTTCCCAAAATCTATCAGCCCCACCCATTGAGTCGAATTGCTGGAATACTTTTATCGTGTCTGGCAGTTCCTCAGTGTCACTCATGCTTCGGTTCTCCCTAATAAATACCCTAGAATCATTCCTAAAAAGAAAAGCGCGACTACGTGCCAATCACTTGTCATTTGGTTTCTCCTGTAGGTGGGGATGGGAGGGGTCGCCAATGGGTCGGCGAAGTTATAAACTTACCGTGCGACCATCCTGTTACTTTCCACCCTATCCATGGGTTCCATTTGTCGGCCCAATGGCCCGTCAGGGGGCAATGAAACTGTTCCGGCCACCAAAGAAGTATATTTGTTCCATCCTTCGGAGCCGTTTCCATTGTCCGCCATTCAATCTCTGCGAATATGCGGTCAAGCGCGGCAACGGCCTCAGGCTTCTTCCAGCTTTCGTCATGATGCTCTGCCAGAAACTCGCGTATCAGCTCTATATCATCTCTTGTGTTGGTCATGCCTGTTCTCCGGTCTATGTAATCTTTAACATCTTGATCTGTTGGGTTGTCGGGCAAACTCAGTAAAGCATCGTAAACCAATTGGGAATTGCCCTTGGCATATGCAACAAAGTCAGCGAAACGCTTTGCAGCTTCATCTCTGGTTCCTAACATTTTAAGCTCTCGATCATGCAAAGGATTTGCTTATGGTCGGTCATGCTATTTCCTCTTCAAAATGTTTTTTCAAACGCAGTAGCCGATCAACCATGTCGTCAATTTTATGGTTTTCCATCTCAAACGTGAAACAAAAACCCTCTTCCTCTATTTCAAAATGAATTGTCCCCTCATCGTTCATGGATATATGCGGAAAATATGTTTTCGGCTCTCCCATATTTATTTATTCCTTCCCTATGGTTTCTGAATACTGCTCTGCCATAGCTCTCGCCATGCCCGGCTTCGTCTCTGATCTGTCACGCTTCCTGTTGGGTCCGGGAGCCATACGCCACACGACTTCCCAAGCTTTACGCTCAGGATCGCCCTGTTTCGGAGGAGGCCCTACGATATCCGTTGCGGCAAGCGGCGGAAGATTATGCGCAAGTATTCCTGTTTTCTTTGTCTCCCTGTGACCAAACCACCATGGATGGACATACTGGGGCTTGCCAATCCTGCCCCAAATGGTCGATACCGGGTTTTCCAGGGCACATCCAACCCGCGCATGCTGCTTTGCCAGTCGCCATAGTTTACTTGTCCACTCTTCCTGAGAAAGCCGCTTCTCATATCCGGGCGTTCCCTTGCCATAGTGCCTGTTACCCGCAACGGTCATTGTCGTGCAGTCAGGATGGAGAATAATGATATCCCACGGACCGTGATGTTCTATCGCTTCCATCACACACATTTGCAGGTGAGGGCCACCATTCCTGGCTGGCACAAGGTCATTGGAAAATGCATCGTGACCACGTTGTATAAACGCATCCCTGACAGTTCCGCTTTCTTCACAACCTATGAGGACTCTCATTTGATGGTTTCCGGGTTTGAGGGCACTGGCATCCAAGCGATTATGCGTGGGGCAACCTGATAGTCTGACAAGTGGTAGCCTGGTCCGCTAAAATACCAATTGGAATTCTTTTTATCGAAGAAGCAGTCAGTGAATCGGTATTGCCCTTCTTCCATTTCAACCCATAAATCAACGGCTGTTCCATCAGTTGGCAAAGTGTCTATCCCTCTCCATCCATCAGGTGTCGGGGATTTGCGGAGGGAGGCGTTATTCATGGCCTGATAAAAACCAGTACAGAAATCCATTATTTCCATTGGGGGAAATTTACGGGATGCCTCCATGTAATACGCGTATCCGGCTTTCTTCATTTCTTCTGTTATCGCGTCCGGCGTTTGTTCTCTTGTCATTGGTCTATCTCCTAAAATATTCAATTAAAGCCATCAGTTCGTCAGCCGTAAACAATATCGTTGCTTGACCGCCGCGCTCTGCAAATTCGATTATTTCTTTAATGTCATCTTCCATTCTTCTCTCCCGTTTCGAGTAGTTTTAGGATTTGGTCAAGGGCGGCGTTTCTGCCGTAAATCATGCCATCGTCAAAAATACCGCATTCTTCCTCGGCTGCGTCCGTTGGGTACGGCTTGCGCATCCCCTCAATCTGTGATCGAAGCCAATCAATGAGAATGTATTTTGCATTATCGGGATGCGTTTCATCTGTCCACTGACCCCACATAGTCCTTCCGCCAAAATATCCTGCAAATATCGTATTCGGCATCTCGTCGCTCATTGGTCATCCTTTGTTTTGGTGTCTGAATCCATAGGAACATCAACCCATCCATGCTGTCCCAAGTGTTGTTGCAATATTCTTTTCACGGTCCACCCTTTTCCGGGACCTTCATCAACTTCACGTTCAATAAATCTCAATCCATTTATCATGATGCCTTTCCCCCTGTTGAGGATAGGGCTTCACGGGCAATATCACCGCCATCAATATGAACGGGGGTCATTCTGAAATTAAAACCAACCCTGTCATCTCCTACCGCGTCAGAATAAAGGGGCGCGAGATAATTATTCATATCCCTATAAAACTCCAACGCCTCCCTCAGCCTGTCGTATTCGGATTTGGGAACGGTTACATTCGGTGGGGAGAAATCCACAGGCTCAGGTTCTTTGATTAGTTTATCCACCCATTCTGGAATTTCTGGCAAAGGGCAATATGCGATATAACCAAAGTCAGACGCATCCCCATCGTAAATGAACCCCTCAACCCAGCGACCCGTATCGGTCAAGAATAAGCACATCGTGTCATACGGGGCATAATCAGCAGAAACAACTTTCTTACTCATCTCATTCTCCCTTTTGTTTTCGCGCTATAAGCATACGGTCAGCCAGTTCATATGACTCTTTGGAAATCTGGTCGTAGTAATTGTTTACATTGCACATGCTTGGACTGGTCATGCCCTGCATCGCTGCCATTGCCAATTGATCGCGGAGCTTTTCTTCATACGAAGGCTCACTCCTGGTAACCACTCCTTTGGACTGCATCATGCGATTTACCTCTCCCTCATTTATCATTGGTTCCGATACAACGCGGTAGGCAACTATGTCACTGTAAGAACCATCATCTCTCCAAAAAGGTTGTGTCGCTTCATCAGCTTTACCGGGCTGGCTAACCAAAGCAGGGACTGGGCCAAATACAGTTCCATCACGCATTTCGCAGATAACCATGGTTCCGGCGGGAACCGGACACTCCCCTCCGGACCATGGGATGAATTCGTTAGACATTGGTTTTCTCCGGGTCAATCCAAACCTGATTCAACGGAATGTGCTTGGTCCCAGTTTCAGTAGTTTCATAAACAACCATGCCACAGTTAAACAACTCGCTTGCCTCTTCTGGTGTCATTTCTCTTGCGGATAAATAACCGTTCGATGTTTTCTGAAACCAGGGCAATTGCACTGGCGGCAAATGGTGAAATTTTATCTTGCTCATTACTCTTCCCTTCCTTTGGTGGATTGTTTCTCTAAAATCTCTTCCCAATTCTTGTCAAAGTCTGCCATAGCATCTCTGGGGCTTTTTCCAAATCCCGCAACACCGTCTTGAAGATTGTCGCCGTAAAGCGCACACCAGCAGTCACCATCGATTGATATTGATGGACGCATAAGAACATGAGGGGACATTTGCATGGATGCTGCTTCTTGGAATGAGTACATAGCCATTTGAACGTAATGGCCGCAATTCATCTGATTTATAGCTTGTTCAATTGCTGAGCCAACATCACAATTACTGAGCTTGCTTCTAACAGCGTCATAAACGGCTTGATAGTTATCAGACATAAAAAAATCTCCATAAAAGATAGCTCGGGTTCGGGCCCAAACTATCGTCTATAGAGATTCCGCTTCCCGAAAAGCTAAAGAGATAATACCACAACCAACCCCGATTGCAATACCCTAAATAAAATTATTTCCAGTTAATAAACAACCCCGGAACGGGTGAGCGAACCGGGGGATCAAACAATGTTCAAATACTTTCCCTTAGAAATTTTATTGGTCAGGCTTTCCAATTTAGATTTGGTCAGTCCCCGGCAGAACTCGGCAAACTCTGCATAATCCATATTACCCTTCAACTGATTGCACCTATAACACGCAGCAACCAAATTATCCCAGTCCTCAGTCCCGCCACGGGAAAGCGGCTGTACGTGGTCTATGGTACAATGGGTGAGCTTTGTTTTACCAAAACCCCGTTCGCAATAAAAGCACTTGTAACCCTGCTCTTTCCGTAATGCTTCTCGGATGAAAAACTTAAAATCATGATCCATGAGGCATTCCTACCTTGTTGTTTATTGGGTTATCAAGCAAAAGGGATTGTATCCCCTTCTTTCCAGTCAAAAAATGTTATTTTCTCCTCAACCTGGTCAATTTTAACACTCAGGCCATAAACCTGATTCTCTCTCTCATTCATAAGATTTGCCATTTCCTGCAAGGTGACAATCCGGCAATCTTCCGTTGCCTGATGTGCCAGTAATTTTGCATCAGCCACAGTATAACAAATCTTATAAAGCGTTCCTGACGGGTGTTGATATTCCACATACCTCGGGTCGTTAGGCTGATAGCCATTAGCCAGCGCATTATCCTCTAAAGCTTTCCAGCCCCTGATCGTGCCTTCCATGAGTTCTTTTAAAACGATAGGATTTTTATCCTGAATTGCCTGATTAACTTTTTCAAGCTGTCTCATCCATTTTGCTTTCATATCATCCGTGACCATGCCCTCCAGCCTGTTGACACCCCACCTGGCCTCATAGTCGATTGCCACTTGATCCAGTCTGTCAATAATCCTGTTTACCTGTAGCTCATCCGGTGTCGCGTTCATCTCTGAAATCCAATCTATTCTGTGGTTGTTGATAATGTTTCTCATGTGATTATGTTTACTCATTCCATATCCAATTATGTAATTAAAATTTAAAAGAATTTTTTAGTTGACATACCCGGTATGTCGGTGGTATGCCATAAAGGCATAACCACACGAAACATACCCGGTATGTAAGTATGTCCGGTATGAAACATACCCCGTCATACCTTCATTCATACCGTCATACCTCGCCATTTTCAGCCTCAAACACAGGCCAGATATAGCCTCTGTCAAAGTTGACTTTTCCTAGTTTCTTAAGGCCCATTCTGGCAGTCTGGGTTGCTGATTTTACCTGTTCCGCAGTGGTCTTTTTCTCGGTTGCCATCATTTCCTTAAAGCCTTTTTCTTCCATGACTATCCGCAGATCGTCATAAGAAACTGACAGAATTTTTGCCTGTCCTTTATAGATAGAACGCTCCGATCCGCTCCTTGTTATGGCCTCTACCAGGCAATCATAAATGAATGTCTGAATTGGATTAAGTCTTGCTGTTTTAGATTTTGCGACAGGTGCATCTTTTTCTATAACAACGCAACTCGTAACCATCTCTCCATAATTATCCGGCGCAAGCTCTACAATTTTAAGACCGAAAAACATGTCTTCTGCCATCTCCATGTCCCTTTGTTTAACGGATTTTATAAGACTAAAATCATCCCCTTCACCCCGGCTGATTTCAATTTCGGTATCAACCGCAGCCCGTAAGCTTGAGTGCCCCCTGGCCCCCTTGGCCGCATCTTTACCGCTATGATGAACAAAGCAGATATGCGCCCCTGTATGCGCCCTTAGAATGTCGGCGTGTTTTACAAGCATTCCCATATCCTGTCCGTTATTCTCGTCGCCTCCTGCCATTGCACGGGCAAGAGTATCAATAACCACAAGCTTTACATCTCCGACCTGTTCTTTTATTTCCTCAATAACCTCGATAAATTCACCTATATTCCCTTTAGGGTCCAGAAAATCAATCGTGCAAGGAACAACCGCCAGAGGCATATTATCCTGCAAAATCATGTTTTCTTTCTTAAAGGCATAAATACGGTTTGACAGTCCATAAGAACCTTCCATCGGGACGTATATAACCCCTCCCTTATCCACCCGCCTGTCTCGCCATTGACGGCCAAGAGCGACATGAAAGGCGATATCTGCCATGAAGAAGGTTTTCCCACAGTTGGACTCCCCGTAAACAACCGACATCTGCCCGCGCCCGAACATGCCTTGCACAAAAGTATTATTTTCAAGGGAGGGCTTTATGTCCTTTGAAAATATGTATTTAATTTTGCGTTCTTTGCGCTCAAACTCAGGCGGCGCGCCAGTTTCTATTATTTCGCCTGTTATTTCATCAAACTTATTGATTTCATTGATATTTTCTGTGCGCGCTTCTTTTATAGGCGGAACATAAGGAACCCTGGACTGAGGTTTCCACCCTCCATTTTTAGCATGATGAACAAGGCTCCCAATCGTAACACCAGAAGATTTAAAGCTATTCCATTTGGATATTGTTTCGCCCTGAACGTACTTTGAACCAGCTTGTGACCATTGATCCCATATGGTGAATGGCACATTATAGGAATGCAGAGCCATACCGATCTGATACCAGTCATCATAATTCGAATCCGGGTCAATATAAGAAAGCATGTCCTTAATATCATCAATTGACCATTCCGAATCATGCAGATGCAAATGTGTTTTATTAGAAATATCTAATTTTGTCTTAGCTTCCGGCTTGGTAGCAACAGCGCACACAATGTCCAATAACCATTCAGGGGCTGGCTCTATAACTTCTAACGGATTAACCCATTCATATTTACGACCAGACGCATGATTTGAACCGGGTCCCACAACCTGACCGCCCTCACCCCTGACATCCAGATTTTCGCCTAACTTTGACGTTCGCCCGAAAACTTTCCTGTCTGGGTACTGGAAGAACAAGTGCCTTCCCCCACTTCCGGTCTTTGCTGTGAGGGTAACTGGCAACTGCCCATGAATTTTTTGCAATTCAATTAAAGAAGCCTCGCCCACCATCCCATCTATATCAAGAACAAAAATCCCCGACTCTGGTCCCGTAGCAATACCATAATTATAATTATCGTTTGTCCCGGAAAAGAGGTTAATAATTTCCTGCTTATCCTGGCTGGCCTTCTTTTGCCATTCTGAAATGCTAGGATGTTTACCAGCACTGGAACAATCAATTTTTCCGCAAGTGCATCCTCCGAATTCCAGTGGCCCATGTACGGGCATAACACGGAATTTATAAACACTGGCTGTTGTGAGGGCGTTTTTTAAAGGAATTGTTTCGTTCATTATTTTTTCTCTTTTATTTGTTGACACACCAAAAGATATTTTATACAAAGGTCATAGTCAATACAATTTGATACAAAGAGAAATAAATATGCCGGAGCCATTAGACGTTATTCATTGCACAATTACAAAGCAAATGAATAAAAGAATTAAAAAAGCACAAATGCTCACCTCTATAAAAAATCGCAGCGAGTTTATGCGATTGTTAATTGCGGAAGCTTTGCACGCCAGAGGTATTAAATGAACGGCTTCGAATCCCACTCAATAGAACACACAAGCCCTTCATCTCTAAACATGTTTGCCGCAGCTCCATGTGCATGGGTAGCAAAATATCTTTTTGGCCATAAATTTAAATTCTCCCACGCTGCACGTGCCGGGGTTTTGGCAGAAGACGCGGTTGTTAATATCCTGGCTAATGGCTGGACACAGGAGAAAGCCACGGAAGAGGCTATTAAATCATATAACAAGGCTTGCGCCTTCGGAGCCTCTGATAGTGATCTGAAACGCGGAGACGCCATTACTGGCATGATTGAAAATGCTGTGACTGAGTTAAAACAATACGGGCAACCAGAATTCGAAGGACAATTAATTGGCACGGGAAAGCAGAAAAAGATTGAACTGGTATGTAATGGAGACGGTTGGCGGCTACCAGTCATCGGATTTCTTGATCTGGATTACCCTAAACATGGCCTGACAGTGGATTTAAAAACAACAATGCGGCTTCCTTCTGAAATGTCTGACGAACATAAAAGACAAGGCGCAATTTACAAAGCCGCTAAAGGTAATCATCAGGTTAAGTTTTTATATGTGTCCGGCAAATCCTTTAAATGGCACGACATAGAAAACCATTTGCCAATTCTGGCAGAGGTAAAAGTTTTGCTAAACAGGCAAGAAAAGTTTTTAGCAGCCGGAGACAGGGATTTTCTGAAATCAATTGTTCCTGTTAATTCCGGTTCTTATTACTGGTCGGATGATTCGGAACTTAGAAAATCAATTTACGGAATTTAGGCATAAGCCTTAAATCGGTGGCAGCTTCCGTCTAGCTGTAGAACGCGTAACGCTTAAAGAAAAGGAAACGCAAAATGGCACTAAACATAGTACAGACACAATCGGGCGGATCATATGATCCATATATCAAATATAACGGAAAGGCCGGGCGTTTCTATCTCAAGAACGAACAAGGTGATGAAGTTGAAGTTGTACCGACTTCATTCATTGCTGATCTTGAAAACATTAAAACAGGTTGGATGATGTTTGCGGCTGGAATGGCTCCTGACAAAAAGTTTGATGAAAACCTTGCAACTCCTGCCCCAAGACCTTCTGAGAACCACAAGCGAGGTTTTGCTGTTCGTTTGTTCTCTAAAGCTTTCGGTGGCGTTGTAGAGCTATCCGGAACTTCCATGCACCTTTGCAATTCTATTAATGATTTGTATGAATCATTTGAGGCCGCGAAACAGCCAGGTAAGGTTCCGGTTGTTAAATTCTCCGGCACATCTGCAATGAAAGATAAGCAAGGCACAAACTATAAGCCTAATTTTTCTATTGAAAAATGGGTTGACCGTCCTGCTGAGCTTGATGTTGCAAATGCTCCACAAACACAATCTGCGTCTTCTGCTGCGTCTCCCCCACCAGCCGTAGACAATGAGTTCTGAGTAAAACATTATCTGCCGGGGAGGTTTACGGCCTCTCCGGTTTTTATTTAAGGATTAAAAATGAATATTCTAGGTGTAGACATAGGCTTTTCCGGCGCACTTTCTTTTTATGATGGAAGCGAATTATTGATTTATGACATGCCGATTTATGAAGTTAAAAAAGGAAACGCCCTTGATATACGTCAATTGTCTCAAATCATAAAAACCAATAAACCGGAATCCTGTTATCTGGAACGGGCCATGCTTATGCCAAGCAATGGAAAAAGCTCTTATCAAAAACTTGGAATATCTCAGGGGGCCTTTGAGGGCATTCTGTGCGCTCTGGACATACCATATACAATTGTGGCCCCTGCGGTCTGGAAATCCAGGCTTGATTGTCCCAAAGATAAATCTGCGGCCCGTATGAGGGCATCTCAACTTCTACCAGCGCATTCCCACAATTGGGATTTGAAAAAGCATGATGGAAGGGCGGAGGCAAGCTTAATAGCTTTGTACGGTTACAATCATTTAAGAAAATGAAATCCCACGATCAATCCCGCATTGACTCATATAGAAAAAGATTCAGGGAAGAAATATTTTTGATTTGCGGAATTCATAATATCACTCCTCACGATTTATGGGGCAAAGACAAAAAGCATAAGTTTGTTTGCGCTCGCCGTGAGTTTTGTTTTAAGCTTCGGGAAAGGGGGATATCAATTGAAATGATAAGCAATATTTTAAACCGTGACCATACAAGCATTTGTTATCTTTTGGGTACAAAGAACAGGAACGTCAAGATGGGACGGCCAAGGGCTTTTAAAGCCGATTAAACACCCTCCGCACCACATACCCCCTACCCAGACTAAGCAGGAAATAACACGCTGTAATACCCAGGGACGCGCCAGCCGAAGGGTTCAATCCAAACCACGGCAAGCAATAATAAGTAAATAACCATGAGATTATAAGACCGATGATTGCATTGGTTTTGGCTTCGTAAAAGGACATGCGGCGGGATTGGGTCAAAACAAACTGCCGGAGATTAGAGTTTCCTTGCGTGGTGTTAGATCAGACCTGAAAATAAATAAGCTAGGATTGCGTCTGGAAAACATTTTTTCATAGCTTGCCTTCGCATTTTCGGCCTCGCACAATGTATCGTAATTTCCTAAATGGTCTAATCCGCCATCATCTAAGTTTTTCATTAGCATGTATTGAATCATATCGCTTCCCAATTCTTACCTCTGGTTGCGCCTATAGCATTCTTTCCGCTTTTGTTTCGCGCTTCATCAAAAGCTTTTATTGCCTCTACCTGCCGATCTATTTTTATCTCTTTTGATTGCCAACTTTCAGGCTCATCAGTATACGGAACGTCTTCCCAGACTTCCCCGTCAAATTGTTGAAGTTTTTTCATTTGGTACATAACATCGGACGGAAGAACATTATCCATCCAATATCTGATTTGTCCTTTATATGGTGGCTTGTTCATATCTGGTTCTCTTTCATCTTCTGGAAGGCCCCCATGGCTTCTTCTGCTCTTTCGGGAACATGCATACCCTCAGTTTTTAGCTCATGTACGCAAGCAGCAATAGCATCGTTCTGCTCATGTATTACCAGAAACAACAAAGGAATTGCTTGATAACAAAGCTCATAAAAGTCTTCATCATCTTCCCAGACACCATCATAACCAACCCTTATCTCCGGTGCGGCATCTGCCTGTATTGATTCAAATTGTTCAAAAAAGTTCATCGGTTCCAGTCCATATAAATTGCATTTCGTTGATTATTGTTTGAAGCCCTAGCCAATATCTTCCCCACTGGCGGCATTAGCAGATTTGACAGCCACTAGTTTGTGTCCTGGGCCATTAGGAATAGGTCGTTTGCGTTCATTCTGTCACGCTCGGGGTTATGTCGTGTTCTGGGGAGCGAACCAAATCCGATTTGCTTACCGATTTGGTCCCATAACTATTGCAATGTATTGGACTTGTGGTGCCGAAAACAACATCATTTCTGAGTTTCGAAAGCGAGGGTCCAATATAAAAAAATAATTCTCCGTCTTGCTTGAACGCCATTCCCGGCTTCACCGTATACCAGTCAAACGCTGGCGGCTCGATGCGAATGATGTCCAAAGGATGATTATCTGGCCTATTATAGTATCCGCTAGCCCAATATGAATGGCGAAAACCACTTTCAAAATAAACAACTGACGGATTTTCAATGTTTTTAACCACATCTTCCCCGCCACAACGGAAATAAACCTTACTGCCTTTTACGGAGGTTGATAAATCGACGGTCATTTCTTAACTCCATATTTCTTTTGCAAGGCAGCTAATGTTTTAAGTTCCTGAATCTTGGCGGCGTCCTCATACATTTGGGAACGTTTAATTCGCGCAATCTCCTCTTCTTCCGTTTCCGGCCTTTTGTAAGTTGCCTTCATTCTTATTTGGCCATCCTCATATTCTGTTTCTATTTCAAATATAGCGGATTCCATAAATTCATCAGGAACTGTTTTCTTAATATTTTCCAACCAGTCGGCCCACTCATCAAAGTTCATTGATAATGCTGATTCGTAATCACTATAAGATTCTATAGTTATTATTTTGGGAACTTTAACTATCTCGCTCATTTCATGTCCTCATATATTAGATTTTCAACATATTTAGCAATGTGCGGCTCACCGTTCTTTTTAGTGAATCCTTTTTGTTTGGCTCTTTTCTTGATCTTGGCGGTAGTGCCTTTAATCAAAGGGCCTGTTGATACTTTTTCCATCTTTACTCCTTGGTTAAACATACATTAACAGAAGTATTTTACTTTTCAAGAAATATTTTTTATTTTTCTTGTTGACACCCCCATTTCTTTCGGGCAATCTGGCTTTAACGAAAAGGAACAACACCATGCAAGTTATCAAAGTCTCACTGAGTTCAAACGAGTTTAAGCAATGCCTGGCTGATGAGGCCTCATGGAATGCATTTGATATTAACAACCCGCCACAGGGTTATGTAGAGGTTCGCTTTATGGATGGTGAAACTGACCGGGCAACTATTGAAGAGTTCGCCCAGCCGGAGGAAATCACTGACTGGAGAGCGGTATCCGAAGAGCAAAGACATCTTGATGAAGAAAACAAAAAGCGCATTCAGGCGATGGTTAGAGGTGTATTTTGATTTATTTAGAACACCACGCTTACCAAAGCGAAATTCGTAGTGCCAGATATGCGTTCCGTGATCTGGTTATCCAAGGAGAGAAGGTTGCCGCACGGATGGCAATGGGTAGTTTGAGACGGTTAATTAACGAATATGAAGCGAGGAAGTCATGAAACCAGATATATTAATTGAAGCCATAGCATTTTATGGATTGCTGATTGTTCTAGGTTCTTTAACGGTCATTATTTATCACGTGGTGAATTAGATGTGTTGGCATAAATGGGGTAAGTGGAAAACGGAATACAGCGGCCTTGCTCATAAGCCGGGAACCGAATTAAAGGTGGTTACTGGCCTTGTTGTTTTGCAAACCAGAGCTTGTGAGAAGTGTAATTTTATCCAAACAAACAAAGAATGGGAAGTGCTATGAAAACCACAACAGCAATCATACTCACGGGTTTGATTATTGGGCCACTGGCGGGAGTAATGGGTTGGTACATTTCCGATTATCAACAATGTAAATCTGATCTAGATGCGTATAATCAACCGATATTAGGAGACGACCAATGACTGAATTTAACCGTTTTGGGGCAGAAATTACTCAGCATGATAAAGATGTGGATACGCTTAGAATGATGCTTCAAGATGCAGGATTGGGAGGATGGGTTGCGCCTTTAACAAGATTGGAATTTGCCCTTTGCGGCCCAAAGGAAGAAAAGAAATGAACCCGAAAACCGCCATTTACAAAGCCCACCTAGACTGGATTAAAACCGTAACGGAGGAAAACGATGATTGACATTATGGACAGCATACATGGATTGGAGCGTGGACACCGTGAAGAGAGAAATACGACATCCCAGATATTGGAGGCGTTGGGAGCCGTTGTCCGTGAATACGGACGCAGAGAAATGGCTGGTGATGAATTGCAACCGATTGAAAATCAGAGCCCAGAAATCCAATCAGCTATGCAAGCTCTCGCCGCAATGCAGGGGATGGTTTTAGTGCCTGTGATTCAAACTAAAGAA
>Ga0247815_10000589_pt1 | contig 28348 bp, 12 predicted proteins | sample UWRJL194509B1_FD_181014 | JGI IMG/M metagenome (GOLD analysis project Ga0247815, IMG submission 181014) | Plant litter microbial communities from Arlington Agricultural Research Station in Wisconsin, United States - UWRJ-L194-509B-1 | ecosystem: Environmental > Terrestrial > Plant litter >...
GGCTCCGTATCTAGCGGAGAGCGGGGCGGCCGTTCCCATCGTGACGCGGCCGCAGGCGCTATTTTACCCGCGGCGGCGCGGCGTGGCGGCGACCCCGATCGCGGCCGGCGCGGACCCGTGCGGCGATGCACCATCACGCGCACCGGAATGGTGCAACGCTCCAAAATCGGGCGTTGTACCGAAACAACGAAGTTGTAAAATAGAAACTCCGAGACACATCGCCGGTTTTGTCGCAAAGCACCATGAAAGTGCGGTTTTGTGTTCACAAAGACACACTTGCCATGCTGCGCTGCACAAATACCGGTCCCGGCTCAAACCCTTTGCGGAAGTATTTTACTTGGCGCATTTCGTTTATACCGATATTTAATTTTATGTCGCAGTCGGCTATCAAAATAAAAGTATTGCTATATAGGAGATTGATAGATGTGCAACGAAATTTGTTGCGATGCACAAAAAATGTAGTCGCAAAGAGCTTGCATTGTTAGATGTGGTGGTCTTTGTTGTATTTACGAAACTTCGGATGGCTGCGGTTGACAGTTTTGGCATGCAAATGGTTTCATGCAATGCGCCTGCAAAATGACTTTTTTGACAGGTGTATATAAGCGAGATTCCGCACCCTGATTATCACCCCGTCGCCGTCGGCGTCGGGCGGTATCACACAAGGTTAACAGAATCCTTCAGGCTGGCCGGTTGAATACCCCTCGATGCAAGTATTTAACACGGTTTAGGTTTCCCCTCGATCCGGGGAGTTCAATAATGGGAGTTTTACAATGATTCAAGAGAAAATGATGTCGCGTACCTTGCGCAGCGTGTTCGCCGGCTCGATGCTGGTCGGCATGAGCGCGATGATGCACAACGCCATGGCGCAAGAAGCGGCGCCGGCGAAGATCGAACAAGTGCAAGTGACCGGTACCCGCATCACCACCCCGGGCACCACCTCGACCAGCCCGATCTCGTCGATCAGCGCGGAAGAGATCAAATCGTCCCAGCCCATCTCCGTTGAAGAGTTCGTCAAAGGCCTGCCCGCCGCCGTGCCGGCGATCGGTCCCGGCACCAACAACGGCACCTCCGGCGCCGCCACCGTCGATCTGCGCGGCCTGGGTGCGAACCGCACGCTGGTGCTGATCAACGGCCGCCGCCTGGTACCGTTCAGCCTGGACGGCACCGTCGACACCAACTCGATCCCGATCGCCCTGCTGAGCCGCGTCGACCTGCTGACCGGCGGTGCTTCGGTCGCCTACGGCGCCGACGCCGTGGCCGGCGTGATCAACTTCAACCTGAAGAAAAACTTCACCGGCTTCGACGCCACCACCTCGTACGGCGGCACCACCGACGACCATGACGCCAAGCGCAAGCGCACCGACATCACCATGGGCGCCAACCTCGACGACGGCCGCGGCAACGTCGTGCTGAGCATCGGCAAGACCACTTCCGATCCGCTGCGCCAGGGCGCGCGTCCTTACGGCGTCACCAGCCTGAGCTCGACCACCGGCCTGGCGAGCGGTTCGTCGACCACCATTCCGTCCGGCTTCGCCGTCGGCCAGGGCGTGGGCGGCACCGACACCTTGTCGGGCAGCTGGCAGATCGATCCGGCGACCGGCCGTCTGGTCCAGCCGGCCGTGGCCTACAACACCAATCCGCTGAACTACTACGCCACCGGCCTGGATCGCACCCAGGCGACGTCGCTGGCCAACTACAAGATCAACGACCACGTCGAAGCCTACGCCGAGGTGTTCTACACCAGCAGCAAGGTCTCCTCGACGCTGGCCGAGTCCGGCACGTTCGGCAACGTCTTCAACGTCCCGATCGGCAACCCGTTCATCCCGGACGCCGCCCGTCAGCAGATCTGCGAACGCCGCGGCATCATGGCCGCCAACTGCGTGGTCGGCAATTCGACCCTGGTGCCGATGACGGTCAACCGCCGCTTCGTCGAGCTGGGCCCGCGCCTGAACGACTTCAGCAACCGCACGCTGCAGTACACCGTCGGCGCCCGCGGCGACGCGGTGCTGGACTGGACCTACGACGCGTCGTGGACCCGCGGCAACGCGGACCAGACCCAGGTGCGCGGCAACTGGGGTTCGCTGGCCAAGGTCGGCCAGGCGCTGAACGCGCTGAGCACCACCAGCTGCGTGAACACCGCCAACAACTGCGTGCCGCTGAACGTGTGGGGCGCCGCCGGCACCGTCACCCCGGCCATGCTGGGCTTCGTCAACTCCAGCGCGATCTTGCTGCAGAGCGTGCAGCAAGACGTCGGCTCGCTGTCGCTGCAGGGCGACCTGGGCAACAGCTTCGTCAGCCCGTTCGCCAACCAGCCGATCTCGATGGCGATCACCGGCGAGACGCGTAAAGTGGTGGCCGGCACCCAGTCGGACGCGGCCTCGCAGATCCAGGGCGAGGTGCTGGGCACCGGCGCGCCGACCCCGGACCGCACCGGCACCTTCCGCCTGCGCGAGCTGGCCGTCGAAGGCCAGATCCCATTGGTCAAGGACAAGCCGTTCATGCGCGCCTTGAACGCCGACCTGGGCTATCGTGAAACCGAGTTCAAATCGGGCGACAAGGAATCGCTGAGCTACAGCAGCTGGAAAATCGGCGGCGAGTGGGAACCGGTCAAATCGATCCGCTTCCGCGGCATGATCCAGAAAGCCACCCGCGCGCCGAACGTGAACGAACTGTTCGCGCCGAAAGTGACCGGCCTGTCGAATCTGGCGGTCGATCCTTGCCAACTGGCCCGCATCAACGCGGCCGACGCCAACAAGGCCGGCACGCTGTCGAACCTGTGCCGCCTGACCGGCGTGCCGGTCAGCGACATCGGCAAGCTGCCGGCGCCGTCGTCGGGTCAGATCAACAACCTGGCCGGCGGCAACCCGGACCTGGGACCTGAAGTGGCCAAGACCAAGACCCTGGGCTTCGTCTGGGAACCGCTGCCGAAGCTGGCCGTGTCGCTCGATTACTACAAGATCCACATCAACGACGCGATCTCCCGTCCGAGCACCACCGACGTGCTGGATGCTTGCTACAACCAGAATCCGAGCTTCACGATGAACGCCAACTGCGCGCTGATCGGCCGTAACCCGGCCAACGGCACCTTCAACGGCGTCGCCTCGAGCGGCGTCGCCACCGAGCGCACCAACTCCGGCAAACAGGAAACCAGCGGCTTCGACCTGAACGTGGCCTACAAGCTGCAGGCGAAACAACTGAACCTGGATCCGAAGTGGGGCAACTTCGACCTGGGCCTGGGCTACAACCAGGTGCAGAGCTTCGAATTCCAAGCGTCGCCGATCTCGGTCAACCGCGATTGCCTGGGTTACTACTCGGTCGCCTGCGGCGACGTGGCCAACTCGCCGGTGTACAAGCGCAAGTTCAACCAGCGCACCACCTGGAACATCGGCGACTTCGCCGTCGGCTACAACTGGCGTTATGTCAGCGCGGTCGACATCGAGCCAGCCGCGCTGCGCACCACCGCCTTCCTGCCGAAGTTCTCGCACATCGATGCGTACAACTACCTGGATCTGTCGGTCGTGTATAACTACTCGAAGAACCTGCGCGTCAACCTGAGCGTCACCAACGCCGCCAACAAGAAACCACCGATCGTCGGCGGCACCATCGCCACCACGGCGATGGACAGCGGCAACACCTTCCCGCAATCGTACGACGCCATTGGTCGTTACATCACGCTGGGCGCCAGCCTGAAGTTCTAATTTAGGCCAGCAACAAAAAATCCCTTCCCGGCAGCGCGCGCGATCTTGATCGCGTGCGGGCCGGGGAGGGATTTTTTTTCGTCCGGCGGATCGCGCCGCCGCGCGCGGCCGGGCTTAGAAGCCGCCCCAGACCGCGCTCAGCGCCGCCACCGCCGCCAGCGCCGCCGTCTCGGTGCGCAGGATGCGCGGCCCCAGCGACAGCGCCAGCGCGCCGTGGCGCAGCGCCGCTTCCTCTTCCTGGTCGCTCAGGCCGCCTTCCGGGCCGATCACCAGCGTCACCGCCTGCGGTCCCTGGTGGCGCGCCCAGTCGGGCAGCGATTGCGTGGCGCGCGGCGACAGGATGATGCGGCGGTGCAGGTCCTGCTGCGTGATCCACTGTTTATAGTCTTGCGGCGGCGCCAGCCGGGCCAGCCGGTTGCGGCCGCTCTGCTCGGACGCCGAGACGATGATGCCTTGCCAGTGGGCCATTTTTTTCTCCGCGCGCTCGGCCGACAGCCGCACCACGCAGCGCTGCGCCGCCAGCGGCTGGAAGCCGGTGACGCCCAGCTCGATCGCCTTTTCGATGATCCAGTCCATCTTGCCGCCCTCGGGCAGCGCCTGCGCCAGCGTCACGGCGAACGGCAGTTCGGCCTCGCGCGGATGGTGCGCCTTGACCTCGGCGCTGACGCCGCGCCGTTCGATCACGGCCAGGCTGGCGCTGTACTCGCCGCCGTCGCCGTTGAACAGCGTGATCAGGTCGTCGCGCGCCAGCCGCAGCACCTGGATGTGGTGGGCGACCGCCTCGGGCAGCGTGATGAGTTGGCCGATGGCCAGCGGGTGGGGGTGGAAGAAACGGGGCATGCGGACGTCCTGTGGTTTGTCGTCCACAAATTTTAATCGCTGCGCGCGACGGGTGGGGAATTACCCTCGCAGGCCACTAAAGTTGTCGCCTTGCTTGCTGATGGTGCGGAACGTGTCATGCCATGGTGCAAGCCTCCGGCGGCGCACCAAAACGGCGCGGCGAGTAAAAGCGGGGCGCCGGGGAAATTGAAGCTAATTTTGGCAAGGCGCCATATTCGAAAATTTTATATCGTTATGAGGATGGTTTTTGATATAAAAAATGGCAAGACTGAAATGGGCAGATGGAATATGCGTCTCCATATTAAAGGATAGGCGCCGTGAATGTCATTGATTTATACCATTTCCGCCCGTTTATTTTGCATCACGTTGTTTTCTTGTATAAGCGAAAGTTGCGTTGTTGACAGCGTTGCCGCACGCATGGTTTTATGAGTCACGGCTGAGTAACACAGCCTTTTAGTTTCAGTACAGAGATCTCCAAGAGAGACGGGACATCGTTGCCTACCAGGCAAATTTTTTTAATCGGGAAAAACCATATGTTCAGAAAAACAGTTTTAGTTAACGCGCTCTCCATCGCCTTCGGCACCGCCGCCCTGACCGCGGCGGTGATGCAGCCGGCGATGGCGCAGTCGAACGCGTCCGGCAGCATTTATGGCGCGATCGATTCGCCGGCCGGCGCGTCGATCTTGGTGGAAAACAAGGACACCGGTTTCAAGCGTACCGCGCAACCCGAAGCCGGCGGCCGTTTCCAACTGGCCGCGCTGCCGGTGGGCCACTACACCGTTCAACTGATCCGTGACGGCAAGGTCGCCGGCAGCACCGAAGTCGACGTGCAAATCGGCCAGGGCGTCAGCGCCTCGTTCACCGCCGCCGTGCAAGCGGTGCAAGTGACCGGCCGCCGCAGCCGCATCGATCTGTCCAGCACCAACAGCGGCGCGACCTTCACCGCGAAAGAACTGGCCAAGCTGCCGATCACCCCGACCGTCGCCTCGATCATCCAGCTGGCGCCGAACACCACCCGCGGCGACTCGCGCTACGGCGACGGCAACGCGCCGAGCTTCGGCGGTTCCGCCGCGTCGGAAAACGCGTTCTACATCAACGGTTTCCCCGTCACCAACGTGCTGTTCCAGGTCGGTACCTCCGAACTGCCGTTCGGCGCCATCGGCGGCGCGCAAATCCTGACCGGCGGCCTGAGCGCCGAGTTCGGCCGTTCGACCGGTGGTGTGATCAACATCTCCACCAAGTCCGGCACCAACAACTGGGAAGTCGGCGGCAGCGTCAGCACCGAGCCCGACTCGCTGCGCGGCACCCCGAAAAACGTCTACTACGGCAAAAACGGCCTGCCCACCGATGGCAAGCTGTACCGGTCCTACTCGGACAGCAAGACCGACACCAAAATCGCCAGCGCCTTCGTCAGCGGCCCGATCATCAAGGACACGCTGTTCTTGTACGCCAACATCGAGCGCACCAAGACCGACATCGACAGCACCCGTTTGAATGCGGACAGCGCCACCGCGGCGACCGCCGGCTGGGAAGAGCGTCGCGACACCATCAACCGCGGCCTGGTGAAAGTCGACTGGAACATCAACGACAACCATCGCCTGGAAGCCACCTACCTGAACGACGATCCGAAATCGGAGCGTTCGTACTACGCCTACGACTATGCCACCGGCGCCAAGGGCACCACCAAGAGCGGCGGCGCGCACTATGAAAGCTACGGTCCGATTCCGGTGGCGGCCCGCGTCGGCGCGGAAATCAAGATCCTGAACTACACCGGCAACCTGTCCGACGACGTGACCTTGACGGCCATGATCGGCAACAGCACCACCGAGCACGTGTTCACGCCGTTCAACTACAACCCGAACGTGCTGCAAGTGACGGCGCCGGCCAACTCGCGCATTCCCGGCTTCAACTACAGCACCACCCAGACCACCCCGGGCAGCATCCTGACCGACGGCGCGCAGGATAAACAGAAGGTGATGAACCTTAACCTGCAATACAAGGTCGGCGACCACACCATCCGCGCCGGTATGGACCAGAACAAGATCAGCTCGGTGGCCGGCACCAGCCGCGCCGGCGGCGGCACCTGGACCTACGCCATCGCCACCAACCCGAACCTGCCGATCAATGGCTCGGTGCCTGCGCCCGCCACCAACGGCGGCTACGGCACCCAGGGTTACTATGTGAGCCGCGTGTCGCAGTCCGGCGTCTCGACGCCGTCGGTCAGCCAGGATGCGCAATACATCGAGGACACCTGGCAGGTCACGCCGAAGATCATCCTCAAGGGTGGTTTGCGCAACGAGCAGTTCACCAACTACAACGGCGACGGCGATCCTTACGTCTCGATGCGCCACCAGTTGGCGCCGCGTTTCGGCGCGACCTGGGATGCGCTGGGCGACTCGTCGCTGAAAGTGTTCGCGAACGCCGGTCGTTATCACCTGCAAATGCCGACCAACGTCGCGGTTCGCGCGGCCGGCGCCTCGCTCAACACCCAACAGTACTACACCTACACCGGCACCGATCCAGTCACCGGCGCGCCTACCGGCCTGAAGGAACTGGGTGCCCTGTTCTCCGCCAACAACGAGTTCGGCCAGTCGAAAGACCCACGCCAGGTCGCGGCCCAGAACATGGACTCGCTGTATCAGGATGAGTTGATCCTGGGCTTCGAGCGCGCCTACTCGCAGAATCTGAACTTCGGCGCCAAGGTCACCTACCGCAAACTGAAATCGACCATCGATGACTTCTGCGATCAGCGTCCGTTCGACAAGTACGCCACCGACCACGGCATCACCAACAACTTCGTGTTCGGTTGCGCGCTGTTCAATCCAGGCAAGGACAACGACTTCCTGGTCGACTACGCCGGCGATGGCCTGAAACTGACCAAGGTGCACCTGACCGCGGAAGAGCTGGGCTATCCGGAAGTCAAGCGTAGCTACGCCGCGCTGGATCTGTTCGCCGAGCACCCGCTGCGCAACGGCTGGTACGGTAAGATCAACTACACGCTGTCGCGCAACGCCGGCAACACCGAAGGCCAGACCCGTTCCGATTCGGGCCAGGCCGACGTGTCGACCACCGCCGTGTTCGATTACCCTGAGCTGACGCTGAACTCGAACGGCCTGCTGCCTAACGATCGTAAACACCAGATCAAGGCCTACGGCTTCTACCAGTTCACCGATGAACTGAGCCTCGGCGGCAATCTGCTGATCGCTTCGGGCCGTCCGAAGAACTGTATCGGCAACCTGCCTGACTCGTACTACGCCGCCGGCAACACCGCGACCGACTACGGTTCGGAGTTCTTCTTCTGCAACGGCGAAGCGGCCGGACGCGGTAGCCGCGGCCGCATGCCTTGGGATACCCGCCTGGACTTGAACGTGGCCTACGCGCCACGTTTCCTGAAAGGCTTGATCCTGAAGGCCGACGTGTTCAACGTCACCGACCGTCAGACCGCTCAGAACCAGACCGAGTCGTACAACGTCGGCAAGGCGGTCAACGCCCTGTACGGCAACGTGATCAGCTACACCGCGCCACGCTCGATCAAGCTGACCGCCGAGTACAGCTACAAGTTCTAATCGATCCGCACCCCGCCGGCTTGCCGGCGGCGTCGAACGCGAAAGCCGCCCGGTGCGAACCGGGCGGCTTTTTTTCATTCGGCGGCGCGAAATCGGCCGCTTGTAGGCCGGCCAGGCATGCTCTGGTAGAATACTGGGTTCAGCAGCATGGCATTGGCAGCTCCCGAATTCCAACCTCCCGCACTTACTAGACCATGAATACTACGCTTCCGCACACCCAAATGGCCAACGCGATCCGCGCGCTGGCAATGGACGCCGTCCAGAAGGCCAACTCCGGCCACCCAGGCATGCCGATGGGCATGGCCGAGATCGCGGTCGCGCTGTGGAGCGGCCATTACAGCCACAACCCGGCCAACCCGAAATGGGTCAACCGCGACCGCTTCCTGCTGTCCAACGGCCACGGCTCGATGCTGCACTACGCGCTGCTGCACCTGAGCGGCTACGCCGTCACGATGGACGACATCAAGGCCTTCCGCCAGATGCATTCGAAGACCCCGGGCCACCCGGAAGTCGACGTCACGCCGGGCGTGGAAACCACCACCGGCCCGCTGGGCCAGGGCATCGCCAACGCGGTCGGCATGGCGCTGTCCGAGTATCTGCTGGCGAGCGAGTTCAACAAGCCTGGCTTCGACGTGGTCGACCACTACACCTACGCCTTCGTCGGCGACGGTTGCCTGATGGAGGGCATCTCGCACGAAGTGTGCGCGCTGGCCGGCACGCTGGGCCTGAACAAGCTGATCGCGCTGTACGACGACAACGGCATCTCGATCGACGGCAAGGTCGAAGGCTGGTTCACCGACGACACCCCGGGCCGCTTCGAAGCGTATAACTGGAACGTGATCCGCGCCGTCGACGGCCACGACGTCGCCGCCGTCGCCGCCGCGATCGCCGCCGCCAAGACCTCGGACAAGCCGACGCTGATCTGCTGCAAGACCATCATCGGCAAGGGTTCGCCCAACCTGCAGGGCGGCGACAAGGTCCACGGCGCCGCGCTGGGCGACAAGGAAATCGCCGCCGTGCGCGAATACATCGGCTGGAGCGCGGCGCCGTTCGAGATCCCGGCCGAACTGTACACCGCGTGGGACGCGAAAGCCGCCGGCGCCAAGCTGGAAGCCGACTGGAGCGCGAAGTTCGCCGCCTATAGCGCGCAGTTCCCGGCCGAAGCCGCCGAATTGACGCGCCGCATGGCCGGCGACCTGCCGGCCTCGTTCGACGCTACCTTGGCCGCCGGCATCGCCACCACCGTCGAGAAAAAAGAAAACATCGCCACCCGCAAGGCCAGCCAGAACGCGATCCAGGCGCTGGCGCCGGTGCTGCCGGAGTTCCTCGGCGGCTCGGCCGACCTGACCGGCTCCAACCTGACCAACTGGAAGGAAATCATTCCATTGCGTTCCGGCCAGCCGGGCAACCACATCAACTACGGCGTGCGCGAGTTCGGCATGTCGGCGATCATGAACGGCATCACGCTGCACGGCGGCCATATCCCGTTCGGCGCCACCTTCCTGACCTTCTCCGACTACAGCCGCAACGCGCTGCGCATGGCCGCGCTGATGAAGCTGCGCTCGATCTTCGTGTTCACCCACGATTCGATCGGCCTGGGCGAAGACGGCCCGACCCACCAGTCGGTCGAGCACGTCTCGTCGATGCGTTTGATCCCCAACCTGGACAACTGGCGTCCGTGCGACACCACCGAATCGATGGTGGCGTGGGGCGAGGCGGTCAAGCGCAAGAACGGTCCGTCGACCTTGATCTTCTCGCGCCAGAACCTGCCTTACCAGGAGCGTTCGGAACAACAGATCGCCGACATCGCGCGCGGCGGCTACGTGCTGGCCGACGTCGCCGACGCCAAGGTGATCCTGATCGCCACCGGTTCCGAGATCGAGCTGGCCCAGGCCGCCGCGTCGGCGCTGGCCGCCGACGGCATCGCCGCGCGCGTGGTGTCGATGCCGTCGACCGAAGTGTTCGACCGCCAGGACGCCGCCTACAAGGCCAGCGTGCTGACCCGCGGCGTGCCGCGTGTCGCGATCGAAGCCGGCGTCACCGATTTCTGGTACAAATACGTCGGTCTGGAAGGCGCCGTGGTCGGCATCGATACCTTCGGCGAATCGGCCCCGGCCGGCGTGCTGTTCAAGCACTTCGGCTTCACGGTGGAAAACGTCGTGGCTAAGGTCAAATTGGTCATTGCTTAATCTATAATGCTTGTCGCGTTACCTATCATCTAATCAGGAGCAGAGTATGACGATCAAAGTTGCAATCAACGGTTATGGCCGCATCGGCCGCAATGTGCTGCGCGCTTTCTACGAAGGCGGCAAGAAACAAGACATCCAGATCGTCGCGATCAACGACCTGGGCGACGCCAAGTCGAACGCCCACCTGACCCGCTACGACACCGCCCATGGCAAGTTCCCGGGCACCGTGACGGTCGACGGCGACAATATGATCGTCAACGGCGACGTGATCCGCGTCTTCGCGCAGCGCAACCCGGCCGAAATCCCGTGGGGCGACCTGGGCGTGGACGTGGTGCTGGAGTGCACCGGCTTCTTCACCACCAAAGAGAAGGCTTCGGCCCACCTCAAGGGCGGCGCCAAGAAAGTCATCATCTCGGCCCCGGGCGGCAAGGATGTCGACGCGACCATCGTCTACGGCGTCAACCAGCACGTGCTGAAGTCGACCGACACCGTGATCTCGAACGCCTCGTGCACCACCAACTGCCTGGCGCCGCTGGTCAAGCCGCTCAACGACGCGATCGGCGTCGAAACCGGCCTGATGACGACGATCCACGCCTACACCAACGACCAGGTGCTGTCGGACGTGATGCACGAGGACCTGCGCCGCGCCCGTTCGGCCACGATGAGCATGATCCCGACCAAGACCGGCGCCGCCGCCGCGGTCGGCCTGGTGCTGCCGGAACTGAACGGCAAGCTGGACGGTTTCGCGATCCGCGTGCCGACCATCAACGTCTCGCTGGTCGACCTGTCGTTCATCGCCAAGCGCGACACCACCGTGGAAGAAGTCAACGCGCTGATGAAGGCCGCCTCCGAAGGCGCGTTGTCGGAAGTGCTGACCTACCAGACCGAACCGCTGGTCTCGGTCGACTTCAACCACAATCCGGCGTCGTCGAACTTCGACTCGACGCTGACCAAGGTGTCGGGCCGCCTGGTCAAGGTTTCGTCGTGGTACGACAACGAGTGGGGTTTCTCGAACCGCATGCTGGACACCACCGTCGCGCTGATGACCGCCAAGTAATTCCGCTTCGGCCATAAAAAAACCCCTCGCGGCGCAAGCCGCGAGGGGTTTTTTGCATGCCGGCCCGGAAGGGCCGGCGATCAGGCGATTACAGCGACACGCGCAGGCCCAGGTAGTAGCGGCGGCCGATCGGATCGTAGGCCGATGCGTCGGTCTCGGTACCGGTGGTGTTGCCCGGCAGGCCGCTGATGATCGGCGGCGCTTTCTTGTCGAAGGCGTTGTCCATGCCGAAGTAGACCTGGTAGTTCTTCTTCACGTCGTAGGTCAGCTGGAAGTCGGTCGAGGTGTACGAACCGATCTTCGGCGCCATTTCCTTGTTGTCGAAGTTGGCCAGGTACTGGTCGTCCAGGCCGACGCGGCCGGTGTAGCTGGTGGTGGTGCTGATACCGAACGCGCCCCACTTGTAGGCCAGGTTGATGACGGCCTTGCTGCGTGGCGACTCGACCTCGCCGACCGACTCATCCTTGTCTTCGCCCGGCAGCGGCACGTCCCACAGCGTTTTCAGGTAGGTGTACGCGACTTTGGCGCTGAGGCGGCCAGGACCGACCTTGTCGCCCCACGAGGCGGTCAAGTCGATACCTTCGGTGCCTTTGCCGCCGCTGTTCGACACGCCGGTGTCGCTGTACTTGATCGAGCCGGCGCTGTTCGAGCCTTCGGCGGTCGGACGACGGGTGATGAAGCTGCAATACGTCGGATTGCCGCCGCCGTAGCACTGGGTCATCGTGAACTGGCGCGGGGTGCTGACGATCGCGTCGGAGATCTTGATGTTGAAGTAGTCGGCGGTGAAGACGAACTTGTTCAGCGCCGGGATCGAGGTCGGGGTGATGACCACGCCGACGGTGCTGGAACGGCCTTGCTCCGATTTCAGGTTGGGATTGCCGCGGTTGTAGCCGCTGATGCCCTGTTTGTCGGCCTGGTTCAGCGTGAACACACCGCCGTTGGCGGCGATGTTGGCGGCCACGCCCGGCGCGGCGCGGCAGGCGACGCTCTTGGCGTCGCCGGCGGTGGCGGTCACGCCTTCGCATGGGTCGATCAGGCCCGATGGGAAGTCCTGCGACGGTGGCGAGTACAGTTCGTTGATGTTCGGCGCGCGGGTCGAGATGGCGCGGGTGGCGCGGAACTTAACGTCCGACACCGGCGCCCATTCGACGCCGGCGTTCCAGCTGTTGGTGCTGCCGACGGTCGAGTAGTCGCCGTGACGGAAGGAGCCGCGGAAGTCCAGGTTCTTGGCGAAGATGACGTCCTTCAGCAGCGGCACGCGGGTCTCGACGAATTCCTCGCGCACGATGTAGCTGCCGAAGGTCGGTGGGATCGCGTTGCCGGCGTTCAGGCCGGCCTGGGTCAGCGGATCGGGCACCGAGCTCGATTCCTCGTTGCGCCATTCGTAGCCGGCCGCGACGCCGATGGCGCCCGCTGGCAGGCCCCATGGCAGTTCGCCGCTGATGGTGCCGCCGGCGATCTTCTGGGTAACCGCGGTTTCCAGCGAGCCCGGCGCGGTGACGTATTTCAGCGCTTCCGGCGTGATCGAGTTGAAGCCGAACACGTTGATCGGCACGCAACCCTGTTCGCGCGCCTGCGCGTCGGCGCACATCGCGCCGCCGGCCGGGTTGGGGATGGCTTCCAGCGCGCTGCGCATGTTCAGCACGTTGACCTGGCCGGTCGAGCTTTGCGACTCGGTGGTGCGGCCATAGCTGACGAAGGCGTCGTAGTTCCAGTCGGTGGTGAACGGCAGCGTGCCTTTCAGGCCGGTGGCCAGGCGCAGCGTGCCGCGGTTGACCGAGGCGTGGCGCGGGCCGAACTCGGCCAGGCGGCGGGTGAAGCGGTAGTCGCGCAGGCCGTCCTCGTCGCTGTCGGCGCTGCCGTCCCACAGGTTTTGCGGGATCAGCGGATTGCGCACCTTGACGCCGCCGATCAGCAGTTCGGCCGGCACCGTGCCGCCGGTGGCCGGGTAGACGTTGGCCGAATCCAGCGCGAACGGTTCGATGTTGGTGTCGACCTTGGTTTGCGCGTAAGTACCCTCGAAGAAGGCGTTATGCTTGTCGCTCAGCGCCAGGTTGCCGTTGGTGGCGAACAGGTAGCGTTCGGTCGGCACGGCGATGGTGCGGAATTCCGAACGGTTGTAGCCGGTCGCGGCCAGCGTCGCGCTGCCGTTGGTCGACCACGGAATGACGTTGCCGGCCTTGTCGTAGGTGAAGCTGCCGCCGTTGCTGGTGGTGAAGAAGCGGCCTTGCGGGGCGAAGCTGGAGTAGAACGGCTTCATCGGCTGGAACAGCGTGCTGGCGTCGCCGTCGAAGTCGCCCTGCGAGTATTGGTCGACCGCGGCGCCCAGGCCGGGACGGTCTTTCGACATCACGGCGCCCTGTTTCGAGTAGCCGAAGTGGCCCATGATGTTGCTGGCGCCGTCGGCGCTGGTGGTGCCGAAGGTCAGCGCCAGTTTTTTCTTGAAGTCGTCGTGCTTGTCGCTGCGGCCGGTGGACGCGTCGATCAACACGCCGTTGAAGTTGCGTTTCAGGATGATGTTGACCACGCCGGCCACCGCGTCCGAACCGTAGGTGGCTGAGGCGCCGCCGGTCATCAGCTCGACGCGCTCGATGAAGTCGATCGGGATGGTGTTCAAGTCGACCGCGGTGTCGCCGGGCACGCCGGAGACGAAGCGGCGGCCGTTGACCAGCACCAGTGTGCGGGAGTCGCCCAGGTTGCGCAGGTTGACGGTCGATACGCCGCCGCCCGAGGTCAGGAAGTTCGAATTATTCCGGCTCAGCGTAGGCGTGCCCAGGGTCGGGTTCTTCTGCAGCAGGTCTTGCAGGTTGACGGCGCCGGACGCGGCGATATCGGCCGAGGTCAGGATTTGCAGCGGCGTCGGCGATTCGGCGCTGGCCGACAACAGGCGCGAACCGGTCACTTGCACTTTGGTGACGGCGGCGTCAGGGGTGTCCTGAGCGAATGCTGCCTGCATGCTGATCGCCATGCCGCCGACGCAGATCATGCGTACCGAGCGGGACAAAACGGTTTCCTTCATCATTACGGAACTCCTTCTGGGTATATGTTTTTTAGCGACTATCTGAATTCAAACGTCGATCTTGTTTTTGTTAAATACATGGTTTTAACCGGCTAACTCTAACCAGTTCGTGGTCATGTTGTAAACGTAAAACGCCGTAAAAAATTCAATATTCGCGTAAAAGCAACAGTGACGGGCAAGCACGGCATTTGTAACTCAATGTATCCCATGTAAAAAGTTACCTTGAGAATATGTCATATTGCCACGCGATAAAAGGCACGGCGAACGCGGCGCGCGACGCGGCATGGCGAGCGGAATCATGCAGAGCCGGCGGGGAGAATAAAAGAGAACGGATATTTTTGAATATCGCTCGCGCGGCTTGGCGGATTTTATCGGCGCGGCGTCGGCGGAGTATATCGGCGGCGCGCTCTACGCGCCGATAATTGGCGCGATCATGCCGGTTTTTGGCATGGTTTGGGCGACGTTGCCCTTACGGATCAGCTTGAAGATGGGGCGGAGGGCCGCCTGGCCGGTCGGCCGGGCGGAAAGTGGGGCGGCTTACTTGTAGATGCCGGAACCAACCAGCATGTCGTCGACTTTCTCGACATAACCCGATTTTGATTCAACCGCTTTGGTTACCGGATTCGGCCATTTAAAATCGACCCAGCCTTTTCCCTTGGTTTTCGCGGTGTCCAGCATTTCTTTAATCATGGCCTTGCCTTCATTATCTTTTAAACCGATAAGCGGCTTGCCGACCATTTTAGGATTATTGCCGTGGGCTAAAGCCACACCGTTTAAATCATATACATAGATGTAGAGGTCGCGGTCGTGGAAGGAGGCGTTGGACGGATCGGAGATCGCGGCGAAGGCCTTCTCCTTGCCGTCCGACTTGATCAGGGCGACCGCCCGCTTGACCATGGCGACCGCCTCGTCGGCCGATCCCTTGTCGGCCGCCAGCGCGGTGGACGAGGCCGTAAGCAAGCTCAGACTCAAAGCCGCGACGCTCAACAATGCTTTCATATTCGTTCTCCTGGTTAAAGTAAACACATCCGGGGCGTTCAGCGCCCTTCATGAAAAACAACGAACAAGTATTGCATTTTATTAAAGAATCCCAAACCATTCCGACATGTAAATCGTTGTTGTTAGGCAACATCAACCCCGAAGATCGCCGCCCACAAGGCGGACACCTGGGCGGCGTGCGCGGCCACCAGCGCCGGGTCGACGCGCGCCAGGTCCTGGCCCTGCAGCCGCAGTTGATGTTGCAACTTGCGCAATTGCCGGTAGGCGTCGCCGACCCGGGCGGCCAGGCCGGGGTCGATCAGGCCCAGCTCGCCGAACAGCTTGAGCAGCGCGATGTTGCCGGTGTTGAGCGTCAACTGGGGATACGCGGCCGCGTGTTGCAACACCAGGAACTGGACGATGAACTCGATGTCGATCATGCCGCCCGGATCCTGCTTCAGGTCGAACAGGGCGGTGTGGTTGGGCTTGGCGTCGACCATGCGTTTGCGCATCGCGACCACCTCCTGCTTCAGCGGGCCGCCGGGCGGGCGCTCCTTGCGCAGCACCGCCTCGCGGATCTGCTCGAAGCGCTGGCCGATGGCGGCGTCGCCGGCGCAGAAGCGGGCACGGGTCAGCGCCTGGTGCTCCCACACCCAGGCCGAGTTGCTCTGGTATTTCTCGAACGCCGACACGGTCGACACCAGCATGCCGCTGGCGCCGTCCGGCCGCAGCGCGGTGTCGATGTCGAACAGGATGCCGGCCGAGGTGTGCGAGGTCATCCAGGTGATGAAGCGCTGCGCCAGCTTGGCGTACTGGGCCGGCGCCTCCTGGTCGGCGTCGTCGTACAGGAAGATCACGTCCAGGTCGGATACGTAGCCGAGTTCCTTGCCGCCCAGCTTGCCGTAGGCGATGACGGCGAATTGCGGCACCTCGCGGTGCCGCGTGGCCACCGTTTGCCACACCGCCTTGATGGCGGCCGCGACGATGGTGTCGGCCAGCGCCGACAGGTAGTCGGCCAGCTTCTCCACCGTCAGGTCGCCGGCCAGGTCCTGCGCCAGCAGGTGGAACAGCTGGGCGTGATGGATTTCGCGCAGGATATCCATCTGCCGCTCGGTGTCGCCCGGCGCCGAGGCCAGCTGGAGCTCCAGGTCGGCCGCCACCTCGACCGGGTCGAACACGGCGTTGCGGACCCGGTCGTCCAGCAGTTCATCCAGCAGGATCGGGTGCTGGCTGAGGAATTGCGCCGCCCAGCCGCTGGCGTGCACCATGCGGATCACCCGCGCCAGCGTGTGCGGGTACTCGGTCAGCAGCGACAGGTAGGCGGAACGGCGCGCGATGGCTTCGAAGAAATCCAGCAGCCGGCCCAGCGTCGCCTGCTGACTGCCGCCGCTCGATTCCTGCGCCGCCTGGACAATCAGCGGCAGCGCCGCGTTGACCAGTCCCAGCAGCCGGTTGCGGCTGGCTTCCGGCAGCGATTGCAGCCGTGGCGCCTGCCAGGTGGCGATCAGCCGCTTGGCCGCCCCGTCCGGATCGGCAAAACCGAGCGCGGCGAAGCGCGCCACCATCGCTTCCAGGTTGTCCGGGTCGGCGCATTCGTTGCTCGACTGCGGATTGATGTCGCCCTCGCCGCCGCTGGTCTTGTCGGAGAACATCTCGTCGAACTGGCCGGCGACGAACTGCCGGTGCGCCTCCAGCTGGATCAGCAGCGTGGCGGTGTCGGGCAGCCCCATCATTTGCGCCACGGTCTGGCGGTCGGCGTCATTGGCCGGCAGCGTGTGGGTCTGAGCGTCGTCCAGGTATTGCAGGCGGTGCTCCAGGTTGCGCAAGAAGGTGTAGGAAGCCAGCAGTTGATAGACGATGGCGTGGCTGAGCAGGCCTTTCTCGGCGATGATGCGCAACGTGGTGCGGGTCGAGCGGTCGCGCAGCGCGGCGTCGCGGCCGCCGCGGATCAGCTGGAACACCTGCGCCAGGAACTCGATTTCGCGGATCCCGCCGCGGCCCAGCTTGACGTTGTTGCTGCGGTCCGGATGCAGCCGCTCCTGGCGGTTCACCTCGGCGCGGATTTGCGCATGCATATTGCGGATGGCGTCAATCACGCCAAAGTCCAGGTAGCGGCGGAACACGAACGGCCGCACAATCGCGTCCAGCGCGGCGATATCCTCGGCGCGCCCGGTGACCGCGCGCGCCTTGACCCAGGCGTAGCGCTCCCACTCGCGCCCCTGCACGATCAGGTATTGCTCCACCATGCCGAGGCTGGCGGCCAGCGGGCCGGAGCCACCGTTCGGCCGCAGCGCCATGTCGACCCGGAAAGTGAAGCCGTCCTCGGTGATCTCCGCCAGCGCGGCGATCAGCTTCTTGCCCAGGCGGATGAAGAATTCATGGTTGGACAAGCCGCGCTGCCCCGGCCCGGCGGCGGTGTCGCCGTCCTCCGGATAGACGAAGATCAGGTCGATGTCGGAGGAGACGTTGAGCTCGCCGCCGCCCTGTTTGCCCATCGCCAGCACCATCAGCTCCTGCGGCAGGCCGGAATCGCGGCCGATCGGCGCGCCGTGCGCCGCCACCATCTCGGCGTGCAGCTCGGCCATATGATGCTGGATGGCGAAGTCGGCGAAGCGGGTCATGGTTTCCACCACCTCCGCCAGGTTGGCCTGGCCCTCCAGGTCGCGCCGGATCAGGCCGCAGACCAGCAGATTGCGCAGCCGCCGCATGGCGCGGATGGCCGGCAGCGGCGGGGCGCCTTCCGGCCCCTGCGTCGGGCGCGCTTCTTTTGCTAAAAAATCAGCCAGATCGAGCTGGGCAAGCGATAATTGCGCCACTTCGTCGGCCTTGGCGGCGCGGTCGGGCGAGGCGGCCAGCCAGCGCTGGTAGAAACGGGATGCGGACGGGGCGGTGATGGCGGAAGTCATAACGGTAGTGTGTTTTCCTCGAAACAGGGTGTAAAACCGGCGCAAACCAGCCTTAAGCGGCGCTGTTTGACCCATGCCATGGGGTAGAATTGCTGCGCAGGCAGAAAAGCTTGAAAACCGAGTTTAGCGATTTATTTGACGCATGGCCTGATTTATTAGCTTATTGATGCAAAAACAAGATGAGGAGACCGTGACAGCCGAAGGGCCATTGGCCGCGCGCTGGCATCGGCTTCGTGCCGCCTATCGCCTCTGCAACCTCGCCACCCACCACGTGCTGGGCTTCACGCTCAAGCTGGCGCTGCTGTTGTATTTCGCCTTCACCATTCTGTTCTTGACGCTGCGCTACGCGGTGCTGCCGAATATCGACCACTACAAGGGCGACATCGAGCGCGTCGCCAGCCGCGCGGTCGGCAACCCGGTCACCATTTCCCGCATCTACGCCTCGTGGACCGGGTTCCGTCCCAACCTGTTCCTTGGCGACGTGGTGCTGCACGACCGGCAGGGCAAGCCGGCGCTGAGCCTGCCGAGCGTGTCGGCCACGCTATCGTGGTGGAGCGTGGTGACGGCCGAGGTGCGCTTCCATACGCTGGAGCTGTCGCGGCCCGACCTGAACATCCTGCGCGACAGCGACGGCAAGTTGTACGCGGCCGGGGTCTACATCGACCCGGACAAGCCGAGCGACGGCAAGGGCCTGGACTGGCTGCTGATGCAGCGCCAGATCGTCATCCGCGAAGGCCGGCTGCAATGGACCGACAAGCTGCGCGGCGCGCCGGCGCTGGCGCTGGACAACGTCAACTTCGCGCTGCGCAACCAATGGCTGCACCACCAGTTCGCGATCAAGGCGACGCCGCCGGCGGCCCTGGCCGCGCCGCTGGACCTGCGCGCCGATTTCAGCCACCCGGCCTTCGGCAGCCGCATCTCCAACGTGTCGATGTGGAAGGGCGAGGCCTACGCCGACATTCGCGGCGCCGACCTGGCCGCCTGGAAAACCTGGATCGATTACCCATTTGAACTAAGCCGGGGTAGCGGCTCGCTGCGCGCCTGGGTCGGGGTCGACCAGTCGCGCCTGACCGGTTTCACCGCCGACGTCGGCCTGAGCGACGTGGCCGCCGTGCTGGGCAAGGAATTGCCGCCGCTGGACCTGCAACAACTGAGCGGCCGCATCGCCGCCCGCGAAGACGTGGCGCCGGTGCCGGCGCCGACCAAGGGCGCGCGGGCGCCGAGGTTCGGCGCGCGCGGCCACAGCGTCGAGCTGAGCAACCTGACCTTGACCACCCGCGACGGCCTGGCGATGGCGCCGACCTCGCTGTCGGAAACCTATGTCGCGGCCGCCGGCGCCAAGCCGGAGAAATTCCAGATCCGCGCGCCGCAACTGGACTTGCGCACCATGGCCGGCCTGGCCGAACGCCTGCCGCTGACCGAGCGCCAGCGCAAGCTGCTGGGCGACCTGGCGCCGAGCGGCATGCTGCGGAATTTCCAGGCCGAATGGCAGGGCGCCTATCCGGCCTTGCAGTCCTACCGCGTCAAGGGCGACTTGATCGGGCTGGGCCTCAAGCCGCAGCCGGCGCGCCCGGCGCAGGCCAAGGCCGGCAAGTCGCCGGCCACCGCCGCACTGCCGGCCATCCCCGGCTTCGACAATCTGACCGGCTCCATCGACGCCACCGACCAGGGCGGCAGCTTCAACCTGAACTCCGAGCAACTGGTGTTGCAGATGCCGGACTATTTCACCGACGCGGCGATGCCGTTCGACCGCTTGAACCTGAAAGCGCGCTGGTCGTTTGAGGCCGACAATCAACTGCTGCTGCAAATCGACGCGATGGACTTTTTGCAGGAGGGCCTGAGCGGCACGCTGCAGGGCACGCACAGCATACCGCTGGCCGGCAAGGGGGCCGGCAAGGCCGACCTGACCGGCACGCTCAACGGTTTCCAGATCAACCGCATCGGCCGCTACCTGCCGATGCAGACCCCGCCGGATTTGCTGCACTGGCTGACCGGCGCGCTGGAGGGCGGCGTCGCCAGCGACGTCTCGGTGCGGCTGCGCGGCGACCTGGCGCATTTCCCGTTCAAGGACGGCGACAAGGCGCACGGCGAATTCCGCGTCGCCGGCAAGCTGACCGACGGCAAGCTGAATTATTCGCCAGGCCACTACCACCTCGACGGCAAGGAGCTGGGCAAGGATGGCAAGCCGCTGCCGCTGTGGCCGCAGGCCGAGCGCATCAAGGGCAGCTTCGTGTTCGAGCGCGCCCGCATGGAGATCCGGGGCGACACCGCCACCACCGGCGGCGCGGCGCTGAGCAACGTCAAGGCGGTGATCCCCGATTTGACGATCCACGATTCGATGCTGGAAATCGACGGCAACGCCGCCGCGCCGATGCAGGAGTTCCTCAAGTATGTGGCGGCCAGCCCGGTGCTGGAATGGATCTCGCATTTCACCGACGAAACCCAGGCGACCGGCAACGCCAAGCTGGCGCTGAGCCTGCGTTTGCCGCTGTCGCACATGATCGACGCCAAGGTGCAGGGCACGCTGCAATTGCAAAACAACGACATCACGCTGATGAACGATTTGCCGGTGGTGCAATCGTCGCAGGGCAAGATCGAGTTCAACGAACACGGGGTCAACCTGAACCAGCTGTCCGGCAGCTTCCTCGGCGGCCCGGTATCGATCACCGGCGGCAGCCTGAAGGACAATTCCATCGTGGTCAAGCTGGGCGGCGCCATCACCGCCGACGGTTTCCGCAAGAATTACCCGATGCCGGTGATGCAGCGCCTCGGCGCGCAATTCGCCGGCTCGGCCCGCTACAACGGCACGGTGACGGTGCGCGACCACCAGGTGGTGGTGGCGGTCGATTCCAACCTGGTCGGACTCAGCCTGGATCTGCCGGACCCGGTGCGCAAGGCGGCCGGCGACGCCATGCCGCTGCGCTTCATGCTGACCAGCGGCCTGGTCGCCGACGGCGCCGGCGCGCTGCACGACGAGATCCGCATCGGCCTCGGCAACGGCATCGCGGCGCGCTACCAGCGGCAGAAGATCGGCAAGACGCACTGGGCGCTGGTGCGCGGCGGCATCGGCGTCAACACCCCGGCGCCGGAGCCGGACGCCGGCCTGGCCTTCAACATCAACCTGCACGCGCTCAACATCGACAACTGGCTGTACTTCGGCAACGCCATCGCCGGCAAGGACCAGGCGGCCACGCCGTCGTCGTCGGACGCGGTCGACATCGGCCAATACGTGCTGCCGGACGCGATCGCCGCCCGCACCAGCGAACTGGTGGTCGGCGGCCGCAAGCTGGAGAACGTGGTGATCGGCGTGTCGCGGCACAAATCGATCTGGCAGGCCAGCATCGATTCCACCCAGGCCAACGGCTACCTGACGTGGAGCGAGCCGTCCACCGGCCAGGGCCTGGGCAAGGTGACGGCGCGGTTGTCCTCGCTGGTGATCCCGGAGTCGGCCTCGAACGACGTGGTCGACCTGATCGACGGCAAGAGCGCCGCCGCCACGATACCGGCGCTGGACGTGGTGGTCGAGCGCTTCGAACTGTTCAACAAGCCGCTGGGCCGGCTGGAGCTGCAGGCGAGCAACGCGCAGCTCGGCGGCGCGCGCGAATGGCGCGTCAACAAGCTGTCGCTGGACAACGCCGACGGCGAACTGCACGGCACCGGGCGCTGGGTCAGCAAGGAGGGCCGGCACGACACCAGCCTCAACTTCAAGCTCGACATCGCCGACGCCGGCAAGCTGCTGGACCGCTTCGGCTTCATCGGCACCGTCAAGGGCGGCAAGGGCACGCTCAACGGCGACATCGCCTGGAAGGGCGTGCCGTACTCGCTGGACCTGCCGAGCCTGTCGGGCCAGCTGACGATGAACATCGAAAAAGGCCAGTTCCTCAAGCAAGACCCGGGCGCGGCCAAGCTGCTCGGCGTGCTCAGCCTGCAAGCGCTGCCGCGCCTGCTCAAGCTGGATTTCCACGACGTCTTCTCGGAAGGGCTGGCGTTCGACGGCATCACCGCCAACGCCGCCATCGAGCGCGGCATCGTCAAGACCGACAACCTGAAGATGCACGGCGTCGCCGCGACGGTGTTGATGGACGGCACCGCCGACATCGCCAACGAAACCACCAACCTGCACGTGGTGGTGATACCGGAGGTCAACCTCGGCACGGCGCCGCTGGTGTACGCGCTGGCGGTCAATCCGGTGATCGGGCTGGGCAGCTTCCTGGCGCAGCTGTTCCTCAGTGCGCCGGTGATGAAGGCGCTGACCTATCATATGCAGGTCACCGGGCCGTGGAAGGCGCCGGTGGTCGCCAAGCTGGACGGCTCCAGGGTCGATCCACCCGTCGTGCCCAAGGGCATGCATTAATTCATATCGGGAGCACCATGAACAACACCGTCGCCGCAGTACAAATGATTTCCTCGCCGTCCGTGACGGAGAACATCGCCACCGCGCGCCGGCTGGTGACGCAGGCCGCCGCCGACGGCGCGCAGCTGGTGCTGCTGCCCGAATATTGGGCCATCATGGGCGTGCACGACAGCGACAAGGTCGCCGTGGCCGAGCCGCTGGGCAGCGGGCCTATCCAGGACTTCATGTCCGGGCTGGCGCGCGAGCTGGGCATCTGGCTGATCGGCGGCACCTTGCCGCTGGCGTCCGACGACGCGGAAAAAGTGGTCAACACCACGTTGGTCTACAACCCGCAGGGCGAGCACGCCGGCCGCTACGACAAGATCCACCTGTTCGGCTTCACCAAGGGCGCGGAGTCGTACAACGAATCGAAGACCATCGTGCCGGGCAAGAACATCGGCGTGATCGACACGCCGCTGGGCAAGATAGGCATGTCGGTGTGCTACGACCTGCGCTTCCCGGAACTGTTCCGCGCCATGGGGCCGGTCTCGCTGATCGTGCTGCCGGCCGCGTTCACCTACACCACCGGCATGGCGCACTGGGAAATCCTGCTGCGCGCGCGCGCCATCGAAAACCAGTGCTACGTGCTGGCGGCGGCGCAGGGCGGCATCCATCCGAACGGCCGCCGCACCTGGGGCCACAGCATGCTGATCGACCCGTGGGGCACGGTCAAGTCGGTGCTGGCCGAGGGCGAGGGCGTGGTGCACGGCGAGATCGACCCGACCTTCATGGAGGGCGTGCGCTCCAGCCTGCCGGCGCTCAAGCACCGCACCATGTGAATCATCAGGACATGATCATGAAACTATTTGAACCCAACTTGTCCACCCTGGCGGTCGCGCGCGACATCCTGCTGACGCCGTTCGGGCTGGACGAGGGCAAGCTGCTCAAGACGCTGGGCGCGATGTTCACGCACAAGGTCGACTACGCCGACCTGTATTTCCAGTTCATCAAGAACGAAGGCTGGAGCCTGGAGGAGGGCATCGTCAAGACCGGCAGCTTCTCGATCGACCAGGGCGTCGGCGTGCGCGCCGTATCCGGCGACAAGACCGCGTTCGCCTACTCGGACGAGATCTCCGAGGCGGCGCTGATGGACGCCGCCAACGCCACCCGCACCATCGCGCGCGCCGGGGCCGGCAAGGTCAAGCTGGCCGGCGCGATGACGCCGACCGGCGGCCGCTCGCTGTACCTGCCGCACGATCCGCTGGCGTCGCTCGACGCCACCGCCAAGGTCCAGCTGCTGGAGCGGATCGAAAAGATGGCGCGCGCCAAGGATCCGCGCGTGGTGCAGGTGATGGCCAGCCTGGCCGGCGAATACGAGGTGGTGCTGGTGGTGCGCAGCGACGGCGTGCTGGCGGCCGACGTGCGGCCGCTGGTGCGGGTCTCGCTGACGGTCATCGTCGAGCAGAACGGCCGGCGCGAGGTCGGCTCGTCCGGCGGCGGCGGGCGCTACGATTACGGCTACTTCAGCGACGCGCTGCTGGATGAGTACGCGACCGAGGCGGTGCACGGCGCGGTGGTCAACCTTGACGCGCGGCCGGCGCCGGCGGGGCCGATGACGGTGGTGCTCGGGCCGGGTTGGCCGGGCATCCTGCTGCACGAGGCGATCGGCCACGGTCTGGAGGGAGACTTCAACCGCAAGGGCTCGTCGACGTTCTCCGGCATGATCGGCGAGCGGGTCGCGGCCAAGGGCGTGACGGTGGTGGACGACGGCACGCTGGCGGACCGCCGCGGCTCGCTCAACATCGACGACGAAGGCAACCCGACCCAGTGCACCACGCTGATCGAGGACGGCATCTTGAAGGGCTATATCCAGGACACGATGAACGCGCGGCTGATGAAGATGCCGGTGACCGGCAACGCGCGGCGCGAATCGTTCGCGCATTTGCCGATGCCGCGCATGACCAACACCTATATGCTGGGTGGCGACAAGGATCCGGCGGAGATTTTGGCGTCGGTGAAGAACGGGCTGTACGCGGTCAACTTCGGCGGCGGGCAGGTCGATATCACCAACGGCAAGTTCGTGTTCTCGGCCAGCGAGGCGTACATGATCGAGGACGGCAAGGTCACGTATCCGGTCAAGGGCGCGACGTTGATCGGCAACGGTCCCGAGGTGCTGAACCGCGTCTCGATGATCGGCAACGACATGCGGCTCGACCCGGGCATCGGCGTCTGCGGCAAGGAAGGCCAAAGCGTGCCGGTCGGCGTGGGCCAACCGACACTGAGGATCGACGGCGTCACCGTCGGCGGTACCGCTTAGAACTTGTACGACGCCTTGACGTAGAAGGTGCGGCCCAGCGGATCCGTGTAGCGTGGGTCGTAGCCGCTCTGGAACGTCGTGCCCTGGTTGGTGTACGGCGGCGAAGTGTCGAACAGGTTCTTGACGCCGACCGTGATGTCGGTGTTCTTCAAGCCGGCGTAACTGGTCGACAGCGAATACGTCGAGTATGCCTTCACATGATGCTTGTAGGCGTCGTCGACGTCGTTCTCATCCTCGTAGCCGCTCAGGTATTTGTTGGCGAAGCTGGCGCTCCACGGCCCTTTTTTCCAGTTGATCGCGGTGTTGTGCTTCCAGCGGAACACCGGCGTCGCGTCGCCATACACGCCGACGTTCTCGACAAACTCCCCACCCGTTTCATTCTGGTATTTGTAGCTGTGCACCCAGGTGCCGTCGAACTGGAACGTGAAGTCGCCCGCCGCCGTGCGCGGCAGCTTCCAGCGCAGGCTAGTGTCGATGCCCGAGGTCTTGACCTCGCCCAGGTTGTCCAGCACCGCGTTGACGTATTGCAGCGTCTTGCCGTCGGCCGAGTAGACGAAGTAGCTGGCGTACTTGTCGTAGTTCTCGAAGATCGTCGATTCCGACACCGTGCCGATCTTGTCCCGGATCTTGATGTTGAAGTAGTCCAGCGAGACGCTGACCGCGTTCGTCGGCTCGAACACCAGCCCCAGCGCGAAGGTCTTGGATTTCTCCGGGTTCAGGTTGACGTTGCCGCCGCTGCGGATGTATTGCTGCTGGTTGCAGGCGATGTTGGGATTGGCGCCGCCGACCGCCACGCCGCCGGGACACAGCGTCGGATCGTCGTACAAGTTGCTGGTAAAGGTCGACGTGGCCGGACCATGCAGATCGTACAGCGTCGGCGCGCGGAAGCCGGTGTTGTACGAGGTGCGCAGCATCAGCTGCTTGGTCGGCTGCCAGCGCAGGCCGAGCTTGGGATTGAAGCTGCCGCCGACGTCGTTGTAGTGGTCGTAGCGCGCGGCCGCCGACAATTCCAGATCCTTGACCAGCGGCACGCTCAGCTCCGAATACAGCGCGGCGATGTTGCGTTGGCCGGACTGGTCCTGCGCGTCGGCGTAGCCCGAGCTCGACGCCTGCGAAGCCAGCGCGGTGTTGACGTCGTACGTCGCCTTGTCGTGACGGAACTCGCTGCCGATGGCGAAACCGACGCCGCCGGCCGGCAGCTGGTAAATCTCGCGGCTGACCTTGGCGTCGACGCCGATGCTGGTCATCTTGGCCGCCAGGTATTCGCCGCGCAGCTGCGCCGCGTCGATGTAGGCCGTGCCCTCGGCGGATTGCGCGCCGAAAGGATTCAGGATGCCGTTCAACACGCCGGCCTGCATCAGCGAGTCGTTGGTGTAGCCGCCGATGAAGGCGCTGGCGGCCTTGCTGACGCCCCAGGTCAGGCCGACGTTGTAGTCCCATCCCGCCACCACGCCCTCCGACGCCAGCACCAGCCGGTCCGAGATCGAGGTGTCGTAGCCCATGCGGTTGCCGGCCGCGACGGTGCGCCAGTTGATGCTCAGGTCTTCACCGGTCAGCCCGGCCACCGCCGGCACGCCGCCCGTGCCGCCCGGATAGTAGGGGCTGGCCGAGGTCATCGTCAGCCCGGTCAGCGGCGACGGCGCGATGCTGCTGGTGTTGGTGCTGCGGCTGTGCAGGTATTCGACCGTCGCGATATTGTCTTCGCTGAGCTTGAAGCTGGCCTTGCCGAGGAAGGATTCCTGCTGCGTCTTCGGCAGCGCCTGGATGTAGGCGACGGTGTCGGTGCGGCAGGTGCCGTTGGCGGCGTTGGCCACCAGCCCTTTGCCGATACAGCCGCCGGCGTAGTAGGGGTTGCCGGTGACGCCATTGTCCGAATAGAAGTTGCCAGGCTGCGAAGTGCCGCTGCTGTTGTTGATGCCGCGCTCCGGCCGCACGCTGGTGCTGGCGAAGTCGCGGTCGGCGGCGGCCAGCGCGGTCTGCTTGTGCAGGTCGATCACGCCGAACAGGTTATAGCCGTCCTTGTCGAGGTCGCCATAGCCGCCCGACAGGTTGATCCGCGATTCGGCGCCGGCGCCGCCGGCCTGCGGCTGGAAGCGTTCGACGCTGACGGTGCCGCCGGTCACCGAGCGCTTGGTGATGAAGTTGATCACGCCGCCGATGGCGTCGGTGCCGTAGATGGCCGAGGCGCCGTCGCGCAGTACTTCGACCCGGTCCAGCGCCGACAGCGGAATCACGTTGAGGTCGACGCTTGAGCCGTTGAACGGATGGCTGGCGATGCGCCGGCCGTTGAGCAGCACCAGCGTTTTGTTGCTGCCCAGGCCGCGCAGGTCGGCGGTGGCGATGCCGCCGGTGCCGGAACCGACCGACTGGCTGCTGCCGGTGGAGCTTTGGTTCATCGAGATGGTGTTCATCACCTCGGCGGCGGTGGTCAGGCCCTGCTTTTCGAAATCCGACGCCTTGATCGTGGTGATCGGCAAGGCCGTTTCCGAGGCCAGGCGCTTGATGCTGGAACCGGTCACTTCGACGCGTTGGATGGGTGCGTCGCTGGACTGGGACTGGTGGGATTGAGACTGGGCGGCGTGCATGCCGACGGCGAGTCCGCCGGCGAACATCACGCGCAAGGAACGGGATAGCGCTCTTTCAATCATCATTGTTTTAACTCCTGCTGTGTTGGGATGGGTGCGTTTGAAGGCAGGCCATCAGAACATCGGCGGGAGGCTGGAACAATGACGCTTCGCTAACTGTGCGGATACGCAACGGTATGCAAAGTCTCACAGCTGTAAAGAAGGTTTTCCGTCATATTGATGTGAAACGCGCCCAGCCGCGGCAAGGCGCGCTTACATCCGGACACAGGCGCTAAGAATTTAACGCCGTGCCGTATTGTGTAAATTTTTGCCGTTGTCAAAACTTGTAGGTCAGCCGCGCGTAATAGGTGCGGCCCAGCGGATCCGTGTAGCGCGGATCGTAGCCCTGCTGGAAGGTGGTGCTCTGGTTGGTGAACGGCGGATCCTCGTCGAACAGGTTGCGCACGCCGAGCGTGAGGTCGACGTTCTTGACGCCGGTGTAGTTGCCCGACAGCGACCACGTCGAGTATTCCTTGACCTTGTTGGTGAACTCCGGATCGACGCCGTTCTGATCGGTGTAACCGGTCATGTAGCGGTTGGTCAGCGACGCGCCCCACGGCCCCAGGTTCCAGTTCAGCGTGGCGTTGTGACGCCAGCGGAACACCGGCGTGGCGTCGGCGTAGCGGCCGACGTTTTCGATGAACTCGCCGCCGCGCTCGTTCTGGTAATCATACTTGCGCACCCAGGTGCCGTCGATCTGCAAGGTCAGCGCGCCCCAGCGCTGGCGCGGCATGCGCCACAGCACGCTGGCGTCTATGCCGGCGGTCTTGACCTCGCCGAGGTTGTTGGTGATCAGCGAAACGTAGTCGAGCCGGGTGCCG
>Ga0247815_10000590_pt1 | contig 28334 bp, 21 predicted proteins | sample UWRJL194509B1_FD_181014 | JGI IMG/M metagenome (GOLD analysis project Ga0247815, IMG submission 181014) | Plant litter microbial communities from Arlington Agricultural Research Station in Wisconsin, United States - UWRJ-L194-509B-1 | ecosystem: Environmental > Terrestrial > Plant litter >...
ATGTATGGCTTAATGCCGCTTCAACGTTAAAATATCCCGCATCGTTTAGGTCGCGCCAGGATCGCAGGGTAGAGTTGGACGGCGAAGCCTACTTTGAAGTCACGCCTAATAAAAGTTTACCCTTTAAAGTGGTTGGCGGTGGGCAGGTGGTTGAAGTGCTGGGAACTCATTTTAGTATTAATACATATGCTAGAAAATCGGTGGTCAGCACTACGCTGATGGAAGGAAAAGTCAAGATTGGCGCAGCTGTACTTAAACCGGGGGAGAAGGCATTAAATTCCAATGGTAATATTACCATAGCCCCTGCGGATATTCCAGCGGCACTTGACTGGAAAAATGGAGATTTTGTTTTCAGAAAAGGTGAAGATTTTAAATCAATTATGACCAGGATCTCGAGATGGTACAATGTGGACATTGTCTACGAACTGGATAAAGATCCAGACATAGAACCAGGGGGAAGTTTAAAAAGAAATGTTAACCTGGCCGTGATATTAGAGGCCATTGAATCTAGCGGGAATGTTCAATTTATTGTGAAGGACAGAACAGTTACCGTAAAAAATAAATGAGTTTCAGTTTAGTCAGAAGCATTACTATTATATCTGTTGTTTTGTTGTGTTGTAATCTGCTGGCGTTTGCCCAGCAGATTACTCTTGTTAAAAATAAAATGCCACTTAAGGATGTTTTGGATAGTATTAGTATCCAGAGTGGGTATGGCATATACTATAATCACAAACAAATATCGGCAGGATCGCTGGTTAATATTGCCGTACGCAGAGTGTCAATTGAAAAAGCCTTGGTCAGCGCACTCTTTGGTAAAAATTTATACTATGATATAATAGGTGATAATGTAATTATCAAGCCAAAAAACATAAGCCTGGCAGAAAGAGTGACAGGTTATTTCAAAGCCTTCACGGCGAAAGGACAGGTGAGTGACGACAATGGTTATAGATTATATCATGCAATTGTTGAACTGAAAGGCAGTGGCCGGCAGGTTTTAACAGACCAGCATGGCAATTTTTCAATGAATCAGTTAGATAAAAATGACATCCTGATGGTTTCTTTTATTGGCTATGAGAAACAGGAGGTATTGGCAGGTGATGACCTTTCGGATATCCGTATGAAGAGAGAGGTGGTTGTGCTTAATACCGTTGAAATAGTCAGTACCGGTTATCAGGATATACCTAAAGAGCGGGCTACTGGTGCGTTCACGGAAATTGGGGAGAAACTGTTCAACCGGAGCGTTGGTATAAACATCATTGATAGGTTAGAAGGGGTGACCAGCGGAGTTTTACTTAACAGGGGACTTCCTCCACAGGCAAATAATTCAAAAACATCTATCCGTGGGCGTAGTACATTGAATGCAAACGCCGAGACGCTTATTGTAGTTGACGGGATACCTTATGATGGCACAATAGATCAAATTAATCCAAATGATATTGCCTCTGTTACAATTTTAAAAGATGCAGCCGCAGCCTCTATATGGGGAACACGATCGGGCAATGGCGTTATTGTAATTACCAGCAAAAAGGGTCAAAAGAACACAAAGATGGCAGCGTCACTGAGCACAACGACAACAATATCTAATAAACCGGATCTCAACTATATACCCCAGATATCATCTCCAGACTATGTTCTTTTAGAGAAAGACCTTTTTTTAAAAGGTTTTTACGACAATACCCTGAGTCTTCAATACAGCGCTGTTTCACCCGTAGTAGAAATTATGGCTAAGTTGAGAAATGGTGAAATTACAGCAGGTAATGCTGAGCGGCAGCTGGAGCTGCTAATGAGGCAGGATGTGCGCAGTGATCTTCGCCGTTATGTATACAGGCCAAAAGTATACCAGCAGTATCAAGTGAATCTGGCAGGAGGAGGCGAAAATAACACATACTATATGTCTGCCGGTTACGATAAAAACCGTGAGAATATGGTTACCAATGGCTATGACAGAATCACATTAAACGCAAGGAACAGCTTCTCCATGTTAAATGGCAAGTTAGAAATGTCTGGTGATATCACTTTTTCATCGGCTAATACAAGCAATAAATTTGACATATATATTCCGACCCTACCTTACGATCGGTTAGCGGATGATCAGGGCAATTCTCTTCCTTTGATAAATTCATCGGTTCGCCTGCGCCAGGGCTATGTTGATACTGCAGGAAAAGGCAAATTACTGGACTGGAGTTACCGTCCTAAAGATGAGCTTAAGCCTAATCAGAATAACCATCAGTTGCAATATAAATTGAGGGCGGGGCTTAATTATAATATTAGCAAGGAGCTGCGGCTATCCGCAAACTATCAATACTTAAAGGAACACGGAGGTAACAGGGGGAATTATGGCTTGGACGGATTTTATACAAGGAACATCGTAAATACCTATTCCATTATAATTGGTGACGAAGTTTCGCGTGCAGTTCCTCTTGGAGAAATTCTTTATGAAAGCAAACAAGAACTGACGTCAGAAGCCATCCGTATACAAATGAATTATCAAAAGATGATTTCCGGGCTGCATGAAATCAGTGCTATCGCTGGTTATGAAGCGCGGGATGCCAGGACACATATCAATAACCAAATTTTATATGGATACAATCCTGCCAATTTAACCAATGGAAATAATAGCATTGATCCAACACAATTTTATCCGCACTATTACCAGCCTTTTAATTCTGGGCAAATTTCCACCGCTTCAACCCTTTACAATTATACAGACATTACACAATCTTTTTATGGAAACATATCTTATTCCTATGGTAGAAGATATACCTTAACCGCCAGCCTGCGGAAGGACCAGTCTAATCTGTTTGGCGTCAACGCGAATGGCCGTAGTGTGCCATTATTCTCACTGGGGACAGGATGGGATGTAAGTAAAGAAAAATTTTACCCCCTGGAATGGCTGCCTTCCTTAAAACTTAGACTTACCTATGGACATAATGGAAATATAGATAAAACGGTACCAGGATTTTTATCGGTCCAAAATATTGGATTTATTAACCCCTGGGCAAGTCCCTATACGAAGATTATTAATCCTCCCAACCCATCCCTACGTTGGGAGAGGGTAAAGACCTGGAACATTGGGCTGGATTATGGACTCTTGAGAAGCAGGATGAGCGGATCGATTGATTTATACCAGAAAAATGCAGTTGACCTGATTGGGAATAATATCTTGCCTATGCAAACTGGCATAACAGAGTTTAGAGGCAACGGTGCCAGCACGCAAACAAAAGGTATTGAAATTGCAGTTAATAGCAAAAACATCAATAAGGGATTTGCTTGGTCTACTTCATTGTTATTTAATTATAATACTGATAAGGTGACCCATTACAAGGTCAAGGCCTCAACCAATTATGAAATTGTCACTAACAACTATAATAATCCATTAATAGGTTATCCGTATTATGCATTATTTAGTTTTCCAACATCAGGTCTGGATGGAGCTGGTGCACCACGAGGCTATCTAAATGGCGAATTAAGCCAAAATTACAAAGCAATAGCAGAAATATTTGATCCCGTTCAACTTAAATATCACGGCTCCGCAAGTCCGAATTATTTTGGCAACTTCATCAACACTTTTAACTATAAGGGCTTTGAACTATCTGTTAATATTGGCTATAAATTCAAATATTATTTCAGAAGAACAGATGTATTTAGCGGTAGCAATTATGGCAGCGGGCGCTATCAGTTATCTGGCTATACCGAACGTTGGCAAAAACCCGGCGATGAATATACTACAATCATTCCTGCATTGTTTTACCCTCAGAATAGCAATATGAGTACGTTCTTTTTATTGTCTTCAGCATTGGTTGAACCGGGGGATCATGTGCGTTTGCAAGATATCAGGCTTACTAAGTATATTCTTAACCGCCACTCTTCTACATCATCGTTGAAACGGTGTTCGATATTTTTGTATGCCAGTAATTTTGGGATTATATGGAGAAAAAACAAGTTCGGTATTGATCCAAATTATGGGTCATCTCTTGTTCCACAGCCATTTAGTTGTTCCATTGGCCTAAACCTTAATTTATAGTCAAGAGATGAAACCATCATCATCATACTGCTTACCAAATGCTATGAATATGCTTATGATAGCTTCATAACCACCTAAAGATAATTATTATATGAAAAAGTATATATTCTCACTTTTCGTTTGTTGTTTATTGGCTTGTTCCAAAGAACTTGAACTAAAGCCAGATAGTACGCTTATAGTACCGGAAACCATACAAGACCTCGAGCAGCTGCTGGATAATACCGCGGTACTAAATACCACCCCAGGCCTGGCACAATTGTCTGCCGATGAATATTTTATTCCAAGTCTGCTGGCCTGGAATTCCCTCTCTAATTTGACGCAACGAAATGCCTACATATGGAACAAGGAGATCTATCAGGGAGAAACTGAAATATGGGATTGGGCAGCACCATACACAGGAATTTTTTACTGCAACAGCGTATTGGATATTCTGGAGAAACAAGATATTGGCGATGATCCAGAGAAGAAAAATATCCGGGGCTGGGCACTTTTTGCGAGGGCATATTCCTATTATTCACTGGTGAGTATTTTTTGTAAAGCCTATGATCCCGCTACCGCTAAGATTGACTTAGGGCTACCTTTGAAATTGAGTTCCGATATCAAAAAGATAGTCCAGCGCAATACAGTTCAGGAAACATATCATAGTATCATTTCCGATATTTTAACAGCAGCTGATCTGCTGAAAGCAGAAGTGACTACTGATAAGAGAAACCGTCCTTCGCGGGTCGCTGCATATGCGTTATTGGCAAGGGTCTACCTGAGCATGCGCATCTATGATCAGGCAGAACTATACGTAGATAAGGCCTTATTGCTGTGTCCAAAATTGTTGGATTATAATACATTGACTATATTGCCAGGGCGTTCGTCCTTTACTTATAACAGTCCAGAGACTATCTATTTCACGCAGCAAGCAGCCAGATATACCGAGACTACCTTCTCTTCATCAGTTTTATATGGTGTAGACTCAACTTTGATCGCCCTTTATGGGCCGGATGATTTAAGGATGGCTATATATTTTAGAAAAAATTCAATTGGGAATTATGGCCTCAGGCCTATTAACAATGTGGCGCCCAATCCTTTTACAGGTCTGGCTACGGACGAGCTCTATCTAATCAAGGCGGAGTGCCTGGCACGTAGAAATAATAAGGACGAGGCGCTATTATATTTGAATAGGTTGCTTGAAAAACGAATTAAAACCGGGTCCGAAGTTCTAGTTACAGCATTGGATGCTGAAGATGCACTACGGATCGTATTAACAGAGCGCAGGAAATCGCTTGTATGGCGTTCTATACGTTGGACAGATTTGAAGCGGTTAAATTTGGAGGGCCGGGATATTACATTGACCCGAAATATGGGAGGGCACACTTACGAACTCCCACCCAACAGTCCGTTATACGTTCTTCCTATTCCAAATGATGAAGTGATTTTGAGCGGCATTATCCAAAATGAGCGTTGATTTTAAAATGAGTGTTGACTTCAAAATGAGCGTTATTCTAGAATGAGCGTTATTTTAAAATGGGCGTTTTTACAATGAGCGTTGATTTTAAAACAGGAGGCGGGGCAAAGGCCTCCTGTTTTAAATTCCATCATTCATCCCACAGGGCCTTATCCTGTGAATAAAAGTAGATCCCCGGAGGTTGCGTTTCCAATGTGAAGTACTGCATCCCCGGATTTAACAAATATGTTATCGAGCAGTAATTATAAGACGGCAGGTAACAGAATCCCACTGGTTCTGATGCAATATAAATTCCCTGATAGAACTGATAGTAGGTATTAAATAGTCTGAACTTTTTTTCGGACCCTTCGGTATTGCCATAAATTCCTGTGCTAATTGCTGTTACAGCCATACACAGTCCACAAATTAAACTTTTCATGTTTTTTTGATTTAGGTGATTTTGGTTTGGTTAATTGTTATAAGGTGATGCAGATGAAACTTTTCTGAATATGCTAACGCCTAAAGCTGCAAGGGCAACCAAAGCAAAATTGAAAATGATGTGGTTTTTCCAGCTAAGACCAGAGATTATTCCACCACAGCGGCAAGGTAGCCTGCTGCCGGAATTGACCATGTAGATAAGATAAGCGGTGAAAATAATCATTAGAACCAACGATGATATTAATCCGATTCGTTTTGTTTTTGGGACGATCAATAATATCCCGATAACAATCTCAATGGTTGGTATTAGCCAGGCAACTACTGTGTTGTAATTGCCAATCAATACAGACTGCCCAAGTACATGTTCAAAACTTCGAAATGTCAGCAGTTTGCTCGTAGCGGTATATAGAAATAAAAGGATGAAGAGATAGCATATCATATTGATGATTTGCCATTTGGTTTTTGATGAAACTAGGAGAGTATTCATAGCTTAAACATTAAAGTACTAAGCTAAGTGTGTTATTCCCAAAAGTTGTAATCTGAATATTCAGAATTCGGTTAATAAATGTTCAGAAATTGTTTCCCATAGATTAATTGAGCTCTGAATTTTCAGCGACTTTCGGTTAGCGCTTCTCCTTTATAATTCTGCTAAGGTGCTGAGGTGTAATACCGAGAAAAGAGGCAATAATTTCTTTCGGTATTTTTTGCTCCAGTTTTGGATAAGCACGGCGTACTTCTTCAAGCCGCTCCCAGGCACTTAGACCGAGGTCATAGAATCTCTTGTTACTGTACCTGGCGTGTTGCGCTGCAATAGTGCTGAGGAAAGGTCTCAAAAATGGAAAGCAGATAAAAACGTTTTCCAGTTGATGGTAGCTCAGGGTTGTAAGTGTAGTTTCTGGCATGGCTTCAATGTAAATTTCTGAAGGAATGCGGTGAATAAAGCTGTTTACATCAGTAACGATGGAATTTTCATCCCATATCCATATAGTCTTTTCCTTATTCTTCTGATCATATATATAACCTCTTACAACACCCTTTTCAACAAAATAAAGGTGATCCGAAATGTTGCCTGCAGTAAGTAATAACACACGGTGGCTATGGTAACTGTTGCGGGTTTGCGTATTCACATACTGGATTATGTCATTTCTGTTCATGCCATTTTTCAATTCATCCGGCAAGGGATTAATATCAAAGAGATAATCATACAACTTTTCTTTTATCATTTATATTTTATTATGATGCGCAGAGTTGAGAGCTAATCGTAGTACTTGCCTTTAAGGGGTAATACCACATCGCATTAATCAAAATAAAATTTTTAGGTGTAATTAACACAATAGGGTGTGATTAATTCCTGTAGTGATTTGTCACTATTCTTTGGAGATAAAAAATATCGATATTATACTGCAATAGCGACTCGAGATTGATAGTTGAAATTTTAGGGTAATCAAAATAGAATGTTTTAGCAGTACCACTTTATTTGCGGTACTGCCTACACGGTCACATCAACGGTCTCATCTCTGCCAGATCAACGGTCACATTTCTAATAGATCAAAGGTCACATCTCTACCAGATCAACAGTCACATCTCTGCCAGATCAACGGTCACATTTCTAACAGATCAAAGGTCACATCTCTAACAGATCAACAGTCACATCTCTGCCAGATCAACGGTCACATTTCTAACAGATCAAAGGTCACATCTCTAACAGTCCTGTAAAATAATCAGTATCAGATAAATACTTGAGAATAGATTCAGGATCTTTGTCCTTGGTTTCGGTAATAGAGAACTCCTTGAGGTGTGCCAAATTTAGCATAGAACCGCATCCCGCCTTAATAAATAGTTTGCTGAGATGCTCGTTTTTATCAAGATGGTAGGCGTTAATTGCCGGTAATGTATCAATCATCAAGTGTTTTTTATCCTGTTTATCAAGCGAGAGCAATTGGTTCAATTTTTTGCCTTCTGGTGTGCCGTCGTTGGTAAGGAACAGGAAGGTGCGGATGATGAGTTTTGTCTCCTCGAGTGAGATCAGCAGGTAACCAATTTTTTGATCAGAAAGATAATAAGATACCAGGGTCGCCCTTTCGTATTTTACGTGTTCTATCACAGGCTGGTGCAATACCAGGAATGCCATGTAATGCATAATACCGGGGGTGATATCAATCCTTTCCTGGAGTTTGTTGAGCGCATGGCTTTGAATGTACACCTGTAGTGGTATATCCAGCGACCCAGTCTTAAAGCCCAGTAGGGAAGGTTTTACGCGCGTATCTATCCAGTTCATTTCGCCATCCAGCCATGACAGTGGAATGATGCTGCGTGATTCACCGTCAATTGTAACTTTAGCTTTTTCTGGTCGGCCTTCCTGTATATACACATCATTCGATTGCGATTCCCTGTCAAACCAGGCCGTCATGCCTATGTCTGCACTCAGAATAGTAGAATTCAGATTGCTTAGAAATATGGTGGTATCATAAACAAGTTCAACCAGCATATCTTCGACCAGGCGATGCACCTCTGTTCCCGGAAAGTAGGGTTTAAAAGCTTCTTTAAATTCAGCTGCGCAGGGAACGTTGGCCTCTATTATTTGTTCGACGTAGTTGATAAGGATAAGTCCTTCGGAAAGATACCAGCTAAGCAATATTTCACCTCCGTTATCAAGTATGATAGACCTGTCGCTGATAAACTTGTTCATCAGCTTGTTAAATTGTACGACTTTTGTTTTTGGAATAGTCGAATCAGGGACCGCCTTTGCCTTCAGCGCCGGATACCGGTTGACAAACATGTGTTCCACAATAATGGGGGGAAGTTTATCAAAATATCCTGGGCCAGCAAATGTGTCGCATAACGTGTGAATGCGTTGATAAAACCTGAGACGGAGTTGGTTAGTCTGTGACTTAAGATCTGTACTTTTTATGCCCGACTTTTTATTTTTAGCCATTTAAATGCAGTTGTATTCTAACATATTACGGAATAAATAACCTGCTATTCCCATTTATCTTGCAGCCATTATTTAATCTTCTGTTTCCAAATTTAACCAAAATCTTTATTTGCTTATTTATTTTTTAATTTAATTACAAGTAGGGCTTGATTCAAGTCTGGCAGGCATTGGTTCAGTATTTACCTATATCTGACGGTGATCTGACATCACACGTTGTAAATTTATTATAGCCAATACTTTGCACCCTTACTTTTGTGGAGTTGAGCGTTGGATAAACAAAGGAAGAAAATGGAAAGCCAAAAAAAATCGAATGTTAAAAAACAAATTGTCATTATTGGTGGAGGATTCGCTGGGTTAAGTTTTGCAGAGCAATTATTTGGCAATAAATTTTATGAGGTCACTCTTGTTGACAAAAACAATTATAATTATTTTACTCCGCTTTTATACCAGGTAGCTACAAGTTTCCTGGATCCGTCCAGTATCAGTTATCCCTTTCGGAAGCTGTTCAGGGACCAGGGTATCGGATTTCGGATGGGAGAAGTACTCAAGATTGACTTAGTCAGCAAAAAACTTCTGCTGAATGATGGCGAGCTTTCTTATGACTATCTGGTGTTTGCAGCTGGAACAAAAACCAATTTTTTCGGCAATGAAATGATAAAGAACAACGTATTGGCCCTGAAGGGGATTGACGATGCCCTCCACATGCGTAACCAGCTGATAAGAAGCAGGGAGCTGGCGTCGGTTGAAAAGGACCCGGCGACACGGCAGGCGCTGCTGAATTTTGTAGTGGCCGGAGGTGGTCCAACAGGTGTTGAGGTAGCTGGAATGCTCGCCGAGATGAGAAAATTCATACTTGAAAAAGACTATCCGGAACTGAAAGGTCTGCAGGGGCAAATATATATTGTAGATGGGCAGCCAGATTTGCTGGCGCCAATGAGTCAAAAAACCCATCGCGAAACACGTGAAATATTAGAAGGGCTGGGCGTAATTGTGAAATTGAACACCCGGGTATTGAGTTATGATAAATCTGAGGTTGTGCTTTCTGATGGACATGTGATCAAAGCTAAAACCCTGATATGGGCGGCGGGTGTAACAGCGCTCCGCTTTGAAGGTATTCCCGACAGCTGTCTCGGTCTGGGTGGAAGGATGGTGACAGATGAATATAACCAGGTTATAGGTCTGGAAAATGTTTATGCCATTGGCGATATTAGTATACAGGAAACTGACGTAGCATATCCAAAAGGACATCCGCAACTCGCACAGCCTGCAATTCAACAGGGGTACAGGCTGGCAAAAAACCTTATCGCCCGTGCCAAGGGAAAACCACTAAAACCATTCAAGTATTTTGACAGGGGAAATATGGCTATTATTGGTCGTAACCACGCGGTGGCCGACCTTCTGAAAAATAAATTGCACTTTGGGGGTTTTCTTGGACTGATGAGTTGGCTCTTTATTCATCTTATTTCACTTGTTAGTTATGATAATAAGATAAAAACCTTTTATAATTGGACTGTAGCCTATCTAACTAGTGACCAATCGTTAAGAATGATCTTCAGATCTGGCGAAAGGGAATAGTGCTAATTTTTTTTTCTTAGAACCATATGCAAATACTGGTGTTGTCAGAATAAACCTTAAAAAACCCGACTATGGAAAATCAAAATCAAAACTACGGATATGACGTAAGTAATGACGTAGAAGAGCAAAATGAGCAGTTCCGGAATTCGCAGGATAATAATACACCTGAACCTACCCCAGAAACATTCAGTGAAGAAGATCTGGAGAATGACACTGATGATATAGGAACCGCCGATGTAGATGGATTATTAACAGAAGTTGATGATATTGATGGGGACGATGATGATGAGGAAGATGAAGATGATCTTGACCTCGACCTTGATCCCGATGATGACGGAACCGAGGAATTTGATGATATCCCTACAGACCCTGGTAACGATGTTGATGATGATGATGTCCTTGCAGATGATGATGACGACCTCGATCTTGAAGATGATGACCTGGCACTCGACGATCTGGACGACGATGAGGATGAAGACGAGTTCTTAAATGCAACGCTTCACAGTTAAAATGTGTAGCAGCTGATACCGATGGGTATTAGCTGCTGTACCCGCTTCGGGCAATGTTAAATATCGCTTTAAGGCTTTTATTAGCGTAATTGAGATGTGCGCAACAAGAGCTGTACTCAAACTTCAAACGTCCTTCAGCAACTATTTGCCTCGCATATTGAATGGCATCTGACGGCCGCTCTAATATAAACAGGCATTCAATTTTATCTAACACTTCAAATGATACTGCGTTTGTAATGTTCCTGCCCTCGTCAAGTAAATGCAAATATTGTTCTATATCTCCCAGGCTCCTGGCATATTCCTTTCTGCGGGATGACAAGAGTCCACTTTTGGCTTCTTCGGCAGCAGATCTGTAAGCAGGTATGGATTGGTATATGTTATCCAGAAAACTAGTCATTTTTTCCTTATCGAAATTAAACGGGATAAAGTTATTGTTTGTCGGACTCGCGTATTCTATTAATACTCTATAATAATATGGTTTAATGTTCAAATCAAGGCAAAAGGTCTTACTGGCGTCAAAAAGCCCTAGTCCATTTTCAAATGCCAATAAAATTTCATCTCTTTCCATTGCCACGTCTTTTATCTGTTCTGCATAAACAGCTTGAAGTATGTGAAATTTCATAGCGTGGCTTGAAAAACAATGGGCTGTTGAAAAGGTGTGATCAGGACAGTTTTCTTTTCTCGCCGCCTGTAGTACACCATTGAATAAAGCCAGGTTTTCAGGATGCATGATTGCGGCATCTGTTAACTGCTCCAGTAAATTTGATTGATGTTCTGCTACTCTCATATTTTATCTCTTTTTCACAGGAATCTAGGTGATGCCGCAAACATTTTTATGCTTCCGGTAATTCAATAATAGTAAAAAAATAATAATATTAAAATACTCACTTTTAAGTATTTATTGAAAATAAAAAGGAGTCGTCTACTGAAACGATTTGTCCTTTGGCATTAATTTGAAATAATCAAAATCGGCGAAGCCCCTGGAAGGCATCAACCCTGGATTGAGACAAACAAGTCCAATCTTCGCCCCGATCCAGGTACCTTTTTCGGCTGCATATGAACTGCCCAGATTTGAAAATACCTTTCCATCCATACTATAGGAATATTGGTACATCGTTCTGTTATCTATATTTACCCTTAGCCAGATTTTATTGCTGTTGTATGGAATACTAACAATTTTTTGAGGAAGCATATACTTTCTGTTTTCCTTTTTTCCTTCATATATACTAAGATGAGGTCCATCCTGTAATTTTTCGAGGCAGATATAAGTATAATAGTTGCCGGTGACAGTTAGCCCTGCGCGGTCTCCCAAGGTTGTACCATAGAAATCAAGTTGGGTTTCGGCTGCAAATTCCGGTGCCGAAAATTTCTGTAGCAGCATATTTGGCGCATAAAATAAGCTGCCATCGTCGGTTGGATTCGAAATGGCATATAACCTAAGAGACCCTTTTTTAGAAGTGAGATCAAACCATTCCCGCTGTGGGGCTGCTTGCCATTGCCATTGGAGCGCAAGTTTGACAGAAGAAAATTCATCTGTAGTTTGCGGGCCGCCGACAGAAGGATGAGCTGTGCCCACATTCGGTTTTTTATAAACCGCTACTGGCTCTCCAGTACCATCGTTATCATTATCTGCACCGATAACAGGCCAGCCATTTTTCCAAACTGCTGGCTGCAAGTGTATAATACGTCCGTATGTTCCCTTGTCCTGAAAATGCATAAACCACCACTCACCGGTCTGCGTTTCTACCAGCCCTCCCTGATGCGGTCCGTTCACATTCGTATTTCCCTGGTGCAATACAATTTTATCTTCATAGGGACCGTATATATTTTTGGACCGGAACACTGATTGCCAACCGGAACCAACTCCTCCGGCTGGGGCGGAAAAATAATAATAACCATCCCTTTTTTCCATGAATTTAAAGCCTTCTAATACCGGCTGTTTTTTGTCATCACGATAAATCAGCTTCCCGTTATCCAGTAGTTTCTTCCCATCGGCAGATAATTTATGTAATATGGCAGGCCCGGCACCAACCAGCCCGTGCAATAAGTAGGCCTGGTTATCTTCGTCCCAGAAAGGACATGGGTCTTCCCAGTTTGTTACATTTTGCACAAGGGTTAATGTCCATTTGCCTGCCGGGTTACTAGCTGAGGCCATAAACAGGCCATCTTCTGGGGTGCAGAAATATATATGGAATAATCCTTTGTGGTAGCGTATTGATGGTGCCCATGCGCCCTGTCCCGGCTGCATTTTATCGTAACGCTGCAGCGGCAATCTACTGTACACGTGGTTGATAATTTTCCAGTTCACCAGATCTTTAGAATGAAGGATTGGCAAACCTGGCTGGCTGTTAAAGCTAGAGGCAACCATATAGTAGTCATCATTGACGCGGATGACATCCGGGTCTGAATAGTCCGCGAAGATAACGGGGTTTTTGTAACTGCCATTGCTCAGGTCCGGATTCCATACCTGAGCATTTGTGTGGATGCCAATGGAGAATAATAAAACGAAAAACGCAATCTTGTACATATGCTATAATTTAAATGTTTAATCAGCGTATATCGCGATTGCGGCGACGTTATACAGAGACCAATGGTCAATTGACTCCACTAATTAAAGAACAAATTTCATCTTATGCAAATTTTATTATTTGCATAAATCAATTATTATTAGATATATTCGTCATACTGAATAACCAAATATGCACTTGCATGATCATAATGATGATAAAGAACTGTTTACCCTTTTAAAAGAGGGTAATGAACTCGCATTGGCCAGTATCTATAAAAGATACTGGCAGCCTCTTTATCACGCTTCTTATGCTATACTCAAAGATGGTCAGGCTTGTGAGGATATTATCCAGGAGATTTTCTTGAAAATATGGATAAACAGAGGTGGGATCCAGATTAAGACCTCGCTGTCTGCGTATCTATTTGCTGCGGTGAGATACGAAGTTTTCCGTCAAATCAAGTCAGGTAAAGTCAGGATTGATATTTTTGATCAGGTCTGCGAGCGTATTGAGGCCGGGCCATGTTATAATGATCTGGAATACAAAGAGCTTCATTCCAAAATATTGGAAATTGTTGACCAGTTGCCTGATAAATGCCGCAAGGTATACAAGCTTAGCCGCGAAGAACACCTCAGCCACAAACAAATTGCTGTCCAACTTAATATCTCTACTAAGACCGTCGAAAACCACCTAACCAAGGCTTTGAGCTCATTACGTTTCTCATTAGGGCAGGTTCTCACCATCGAATTAATGGTGCTTTTACTTAGGCAATAAATAATTTTAATGACACTAGGGGATAGGTGTAGTTTTTTACTCTTACTATCAAACACTACCGAAGTGGACAAAAGCCAAATTATAAACCTGATCGACAAATATCTGGAAGGAAAGTCTTCTGCGGAAGAAGAGCAGGTACTTATTCGTTTTTTCGACAGTTTCAGGTCGGAAGAAATCAGCGATGAAGAAACCCGGAATGCAATTCAGGCGCAACTAGAGGAAAAAATGCTCAACAGATTGTTTTCTTCAATTTGCCAAAAGAAAATAGTTCCCCAAAAAAATGTGAAATTTTACTCCTTACCCATGTGGAAATTCGCGGCTGCAGCGATCACCCTCATGCTCACAGCAGGTTTACTGTATTATAACCTAAGCCCGGCAGGGGAAAGCAGGAAGAATTTTGCGGCGGAGTCGGCTCAGCTTGCACCAGGGAAAAATAAGGCCTTGCTGAAGCTTGGCGACGGATCTGTAATTGAACTTAATAACGCTTCTAACGGGGTTTTGGCCATGCAGGGTAGCACCGCCGTTAAGAAGACAAAAGACGGGCAGCTAATATACGTAGCAAGCCAAACTGGTCGAAGTATAAAAAATACACTCAATACCATCACTACGCCCAAAGGGGGGCAATACCAGCTAACATTGCCTGATGGGACAAAGGTATGGCTAAATGCGGCCTCATCACTAACCTTTCCTACTGTTTTTGATTCTTTAGAACGTAGGGTGACCCTTCGGGGCGAAGCCTATTTTGAGGTGGCTAAAATATATATTTCAGCAGCAAGGGCCAAAGTGAGAATGCCTTTTTTTGTAAAAACGGCGGGATCACAGGTAGAAGTCCTGGGGACGCATTTTAATATAATGGCCTATGCTGATGCAATCACTCAGGAAACTACTTTGTTAGAAGGCTCGGTGGTGGTGAAACATGGCCAGGACTACAGAAAAATTGTTCCGGGTCAGCAGGCAACCATTGTAAACGGAAGTAATACTGCAATTAAAGTAAAAGAGGCAAATACTGATTTAGTGATGGCCTGGAAAGAGGGTTTATTCTTATTTGATGACAGCAATATTGATGAAGCTATGCTGCAAATCGGCAGATGGTATAATGCTGAAATCATTTACCAGGGCCCAAAGCCAGATGCCGAATTTACAGGCGTGCTACCGCGTAGCAGCAATCTTACTGAAGTGCTTAGTTTGCTCGAGTCTGCCCAGGGTGTAAAGTTCAGCCTCAATGGCAACAAAATAATCGTTCAAAAGAAATAACACAAAATAATGCCAATGAAATAAACAAGGAACTACAAGGAAAAAGAGACAGGAAAAATAGAAGAACTTACCGGATTGCGGCCGGCAAGTTCAGTTGATCTATTAATTAAGCTAACCAATAAACCAAACAAATGTATGAAAAGATATATACATTGTAAAGCCTGTGATATACAGTACGGGCTGAACTATATCATTAAACGACTTAAAAAATCTGCGGGTAAAACTATTATAATAATGAAACTAACAGCTGTTATCCTCTTAGTGGCAACGCTGCAGGTCAGCGCATCCAGTTATGCGCAGAAAGTAACCCTCCACGAAACCAACAGCAAACTCAAAAGCGTATTGAATGTAATCAGAAAACAGACTGGATATTATTTCATCTTTAATAAAGCTGTACTTCAAAAAGTAAAACCGGTTACTATCAATGTAACTGACGAAAACCTGAAGGAGGTGCTCAACGAAATCTTTAAAGGACAAAATCTTGGTTACGAAATAAAAGAGAAAGTAATTGTGATCACCCAAATGGTCAGGCCAGAAAGTTCCTCTAGTAAAGATGGCGTAAGTATACCTCCGGTCAACATTAAAGGGAAAGTGGTGGATCCAAAGGGAAAGCCCCTGATTGGCGCTTCAATACGGGTAAAGGGCAATACTAAAGGGACGGTGACCGATGAAAATGGAAATTTTGCTTTGCAGGCAGTCGAAAATGATGCTGTTTTGCTGATTTCCTATTCTGGTTTCATTACACAGGAAATAGCCCTCAATGGACGGACAGAATTTGCTGTTTCCCTTAAAGAGGATGTGCAGAGCCTCAGTGATGTTGTTGTTGTCGGTTATGGTACACAGAGTAAACGGGCAGTTACTGGCTCAGTAACTTCGGTTAATTATGATAAGTTCAAAGACCGGTCGTTCAGTAACGTTACCCAGGCCCTTGCTGGTCAGCTTCCAGGAGTGAATATTTCGCAATCTCAGGGTGCACCGGGATCCTCCCCCGTTGTACGAATACGTGGAACCAGTTCTATTACCGCTGGTACCAATCCACTATATGTAATCGACGGTCTGCCAGTAGAAAATTTTAACCTGAACCTGATAAATCCTCAGGATATATCTTCAGTAGAGGTGCTAAAAGATGCATCATCAGCAGCTATTTATGGTTCAAGGGGTGCGAACGGGGTAATCATCATTACCACCAAACTTGGCAAAGCAGGCATCACTAACGTAAGTGCCGGCTATGAGTTTGGCGTGCAGACGGTTAACCGTCAAATTAAAATGATGAATGCCCCTCAGTTTGTTCAGTATTACGTTGATGCACACAACAATGCCTGGACGGCTGCCGGGGGAAAAGCCAGCGACCCTAATAGTGTCCGCGGGCCTGCATATCGTATTCCAGAGGATTTTACTAATAATCCTCAGCAATTCGGCGAAGGTACCAACTGGCAGGATGTAATGTTCCATACAGCACTGTCGCACAATGCACAACTGTCTGTGTCGGGAGGATCTGACAAAACCCAGTTTCTTATATCTGGAGCTTATCTGGATCAGGATGCAGTACTTGACCAGAATTATTACAAACGCCTTGCACTACGGGTAAATTTAAAACATCAGATATCAGACAAGTTTACTATTGGCGCTAATATTTCTTTAACTTCCATCTACGACCGTACAGATGGCACGCAGGGGAAAGCAGATGTAGTAAGCCTGGGCGTAACCAGCGATCCAATTTTTCCGGTATACAACGAGAATGGGAACCTCGGGTTTAGGGATCCTAAATCTACGTGGTACAGGTTCACACAGTATTCTGATCTGCAGTTGTGGAATCCCTATTCTCTAACCCGCGAAATCAATAAGCAGGATAAAACATATAATACCCTCGCTACCGGATATGCAGAGTACAAGATTATTGAGGGGTTAAAGTTCCGTACCAGTATCAATGCCAATCTGACCAATATCCGCCACAACTATTATCAGAATGCTTTGCAAAAATATGGTTATTCCTCCGCGGGGCCTGCTATTGCCAATAACAATACCACATCAGTACTCAATTGGCTGTCTGAAAACACACTGAACTACGAAAAGCAGTTTAATAAACACAAACTCACAGCACTGGTAGGTTATACAGCACAACATCAGCGTGATGAATATAATGATGTGTCGAGTTCAAATTTCCCGAATGATCTGGTACCTACTTTAAATGCAGGAACTGTCACTGCTGGTACAAGTCTTGCTTCTGAATGGGCTTTGCTATCCTACCTTGGGCGTGTAAACTATAGCTATGCTGACAAGTATTTTCTAACCGCTACGCTTCGCCGCGACGGCAGTTCCCGTTTCGGGGAGAACAATAAGTATGGATATTTTCCTTCTGCATCAGCAGGCTGGCTGATTTCGGAGGAGGGCTTTATGAAAGATCAGGTAAAGTGGGTAAGCAGTCTCAAACTAAGGGCGAGTTATGGAATTGCGGGAAATAATCAGATCCCTAATTACGGCTCAATAGGTTTATTGTCATCATCTAATTACACCTATGGTAGTACGGTGGTGAATGGCTTAAGTATAAATAACATATCTAACCGCGACTTGAAGTGGGAAAAAACCACACAATATAATGCAGGTCTTGACATAGCAATGTTCAATAGCCGGTTAAATCTTACGCTGGATGCCTATTATTCGGTGACGAAAGATTTACTGCTCAATGTGCCTGTGCCAGATATTACAGGGTTCGCTAACCAACTTACCAATATTGGGAAAATGCGCAACCAGGGCATCGAAATTGGTTTTACCTCCAAAAATCTGATCCATGATTTTACCTGGACAACAGATTTTAATTTCTCCGTCAATAGGAACAAAGTGCTGGAATTAGGGCCAAATAATGCACCTCTCAACTACAATGATTTTTCTGTAGCGGTGCGTACTGAGGTTGGCCAGCCCGTGTCAAATTATTACGGATATATTTTTGACGGTGTTTACCAGAATCAGGCGCAGATCAGTTCCAGTCCACATGATCCTACTACAACTCCGGGAGACCCTATCGTAAGGGATGTTAACGGAGATGGAAAGATCACTGCAGATGACCGTACAAATATTGGGAACTATCAACCAAAGTTTATCAGCGGCATTACCAACACCTTCGGTTATAAAGGCCTGGAATTTTCTTTCCTGTTCCAGGGTTCTTACGGTGGCAAAATTGCCAATCAGCTGGTGAGGTATAGCGGGCTGTGGAACGGGGGACGGAATGCGTACGCGGATGCTGCAAATTACTGGCGGTCTGAGGCTAACCCGGGAGACGGAAAGCACTTTAAGCCTACAGTAGAACCAAAGGGCCTGCAGAACCAATTCTCTAGTTACTGGATCGAAGATGGATCATTTCTAAGGGTCAAGAATATCAGATTATCTTATGCTTTGCCGAAAAGCGTTTTTTCCAGGATGGCTGCGGTTAAAGGGCTAAGGCTGTATGTGAACGCTGAAAATGTATTCCTTTTTTCTAAGTACACCAATTATGATCCTGAGAACACTACCTATGCGGCAACAACTTATTCGCCTACCGCGACTTCAGTATCTCCAATTCCAACTGGCGCATTTCTGGGTGTTGATTATGGGTCTTACCCTGTTCCAAGGGTAATTACGTTTGGTGTCAAGGCTGATTTTTAAACTTTATTAATAATGATCATGAAGAAAATATACAGTATCATAATGGTTGGCCTAATCAGTATAATGGCAACCGGTTGTAAAAAGTCATTTCTGGATCTGGCACCTATTTCGAATTCTAATGCCAGCAATTTTTATAAAACACAGGCTGATTTTGACCTGGCCGTAAATGCGGCGTACGCTACTTTATATGTATTTTTTGCACCTCAGGGAGGAGTATCCTATTTTTCTGAGCAAATGTCAGACAATGCTACCATATATAATGTAAACGGAATTCAGGCAGATAAAAAGGCGTTTAAAGATTTTACACTTAACTCTTCCAATTCACAGGTGTACCTTTTCTGGCAGCAAAGCTACCGCTCCCTTTTTAATGTAAATATTGTTCTGGATAATATTGATGCAGCAAATATTGATGCTGCCTACAAAGATCAGGTAAAAGCTCAGATGCGTTTTTTAAGAGGAATGTACTACTTTTATATGGTGCAGATGTGGGGTGATGTTCCACTACTGACCAAAACAGTATCTGCGGAAGAAAGTTACAGTATTCTGCGCGCTCCAAAAGCAGAGGTATATGCTCAGGTGATCAGTGACCTACAATTTGCGTCAGCGACATTGCCACTGTCCTCAGCTATTACGGAGCCTGGACATGCCACTAAAGGCGCCGCACAGGCACTACTGGGGAAAGTTTACCTGACTATGGGCGACAAAGCGCAAGCCGCAACCGCTCTGCAGCAGGTGGTAACCAGTGGACAGTATAGTCTGCTTCCGCAATATGCCTCCCTATGGGTCGTAACTAATAAAAACACAAAAGAATCCATCTTTGAAATTCAGTTTAAGGGCGGGGCTGCAGGTGTTCCGTTGAGCGATTATTATAACGAGTATTCCCCGTACGAAAACTTTTCGTTTACTCTGTATGCTGGAGGAATGAATCAGGTAACTGACGACCTTTACAATGAATTTGAAAGTACCGATGCGCGACGTGACATTACTGTTTCTGCTGGTTATACCAACAAAGCAGGTGTTTTTATTCCCATTAAATATCCTAGAAAGTGGACTGATGCAAACGCACCGGTGATCAATTCCAGGGAAGCCAGTAGCAATAATTTTATGGTATTACGTTATGCAGATGTGCTGCTGATGCTCGCTGAAGCAACTGCTGATCCAATTTATTTGAACCAGGTGAGATCCAGGGCGGGAGTGCCCTTATACGGTGGCGCTGGTTATCCGTCAGGTGCCTTTCCTACACTTGCCCTGGCAATTGAACATGAACGCCGTGTAGAACTCGCCATCGAGTTTCAGCGTGGGTTTGATCTCAGGAGAACCGGGCGGGCTGTTCCGGTCTTAACCGCTAAAGGCAAACCAGTCACAGACCAGAAGCTATTGCTACCGGTTCCGGAGATTGTTCGTCAGCAAAATTCTGAAATCACACAGAATATTGGATATTAATGTGTTAATGGTTTGTAATGGTATATTTGGGTAGCAGTACATATAACTTTTTATGAATAAATATATAACCTTGGTTGCCGGCCTGATTGTGCTGTGCAACCTTTCCGCTTACACCCAGGATTACAATGTAAAACAATTTGGAGCAGTAAGTGATACATCCAAATTGAGCACCGCTGCAATTAACAAGGCTATAAATGCCTGCGCTAAAAACGGTGGCGGCAGGGTGATAATTCCGTCCGGACAGTACAAGAGCGGAACAATAACTTTAAAAAGTAATGTAGAACTGCATCTGGAAAGGGGAGCTGTATTGTACGCAAGTACTCAGCACCAGGATCTGCCACAACAAAAGCAACCATCTTACCAATCTCAGAAAGATTCTGGTGGATGGTTTGCACTGATTTATGCAGAAGGAGCAACGAATATAGGTTTAAGTGGTTATGGAACAATTGACGGGCGCGGCGAATTACAAAGGCCCCGTGCTCACTTTGTACAGGGGGGCGACCTTGACGGCAGGCCTAGAAATATCCTTTTTATTTCATGCAACGATGTAGCGGTGCGTGATGTGTCTATGCGTAATGCAGGAATATGGAACCAGCATTACCTGAACTGCGAAGATGTAATCGTTGATCATATCAAGGTATACAATCATTCCAACCGCAACAATGACGGAATTGATATTGATGGTTGCCGGAGGTTTATTCTTTCAAATAGCATAATTGATTCTGATGATGATGCTATCGTATTAAAGAGTACTGGCAAAGCGGGATGTGCCGATGTGACCATCACAAACTGCATAACCAGCAGTTTTACCAATGCGATTAAATGCGGAACAGAATCTACCGGAGGATTTAAAAATATCACTATCAGTAATTGTATTGTCAAACCATCGAAAAGCAAAGTGCCACCTATATTTGGGCGCACCAATATTGGGATCAGCGGCCTCTCTCTGGAAATTGTAGACGGTGGTATAATGGAGGGGGTTACGGTAAACAACCTCATGATTGAGGCAACCGAATGTCCTATTTATGTGCGTTTGGGAAATCGCGCCCGTATGTACAAGCCAGGTATTGCTATACCCGGACCAGGAGTGATGAAGAATATTCATTTAAGTAACATTACAGCGTATAGTGCCGGCAATTACTCCTCCTCCATAACCGGTGTACCTGGTGCAAGAATTGAAAATATAACATTAGATAATATTCACCTTAGCAACGCAGGAAACGTAAATATGGGTGACTATATCGAGAGTGCAGATCAAGTGAAAGAGGATGAAAAGGGCTACCCAGAACCAACCGTATGGGGAAACCTCCCGTCTTCGGGCCTTTTTATCAGGCACGCAGGAATGGTTACCTTATCAGGTATTCATGTAAGCAGCAGGCAGGCGGATCCGCGCCCCGCAGTAATAGGTGTTGACATTGATCAACTCATCATAAAAGACCTGAACGGGCAAGGTGCGTTAAAAGACAAAGTACAATTTAAAGATGTTCGCTCTTTTGTGTTCCCCCCGGCTACTATTCCATTTCAACCTCAAAACTAAAAAAAAATCTTCTTCAAGGTGTTTGGTTTTAGAAACGCTATCTGCATTACTTTATAGTTGTTAAGCTGTCTTTCTTATCTGTCGAAGGTAATAAAGACAGCTTTTTTTTTCTTGTATTAGTCTGTTTGCTGTTTTTGTGTGTCTTTGTTGCGAATGCTTGGTAGGATATTGGTGTTTTTGAATGTGAATGGTAATAGGGCGGTCTAAAATCTGACTCAAGTCTTATAAAAAGAGAAAATCAATAGATTGTCGAGTGGTTATGGGTGTTTGCTTAAGAAAATAAACGAAATTTAAACTAAATGAAAGCGCTTTCGATATCATTTCTTCGTTTCCGGGTACCAAAAGTCTACCTAATTGGCTTTTGCTTATTCATAATTGTTATGGGTTTTGGGGAATACCAGCCTGGTGCTGTTCTACCGCCTGCCGATCCTGCTAACGGAGGGCTTTTTCTTCCTGGGGGTTTTAGTGCGGTCGTAGTCGTTGACAGCCTCAAAGGTCAGGCGCGTCATATAGCGGTAAACACTAATGGTGATATTTATGTCAAAGCAAGGAACCATGAGCAAAATGGTGGATATGGAAATATAGCGTTACGTGATACCAACAACGATGGAAAAGCAGATTTGATCCTGCCTTTTGGTAAATATGAAGGCCGCAGCTATGGTACGGCAATGCGTGTACATAACGGATATATTTATTATAGCTCTGAATTAGTTGTTTACCGGAATAAACTGGTGCCCGGACAATTGCTTCCGGATAGTCAGACAGATACAATTGTGATAGATAATCCACCTTATCACGAGCATCAGACTAAACCTATCGCATTTGACAATGAGGGTCATATTTACGTTGGCTGGGGCGCTGGTTCCAATGCCAGCCAGGTGACAAACAGGCAACCAGGATCGCCGGGAATCGGTGTGCCTGATTCAAAAACCGAAGGTAGTCCATATTTGGTAGATCATGGCGGAATCTGGAGATTCGATGAAAACAAATTAAATCAAAGGCAGGAGCAGGGCGTCAAATTTGCTACTGGTTTACGCAGTATTGTAGCACTGGATTACGACCAGAACAGCAAGTCGCTTTATACAATTAATCACGGCCGGGACGATTTGCGAATGTTGTGGCCATCAATCTATAGCCCATGGGAAAGTGCTATACTACCTGCGGAAGAGTTTTTCAAGGTAAATATGGGGATGAACGGTGGCTGGCCCTATTATTACTATGACCAGATAAAAAAGAAAAAGATATTAAATCCTGAATACGGAGGCGACAAAATAAAAGAGGGGAATGGAAGCCAGCTTGTACAGCCGCTGATCGGTTTTCCAGGACACTTTGCTCCCAACGATCTGCTGTTTTACAAAGGAAATCAGTTTCCAGAAAGGTATAAAAACGGCGCATTTGTTGCTTTTCACGGTGCAACCAACCGTGCGCCTTATCCACAGGCAGGATACATTATAGCTTTTGTCCCTTTCAAAAATGGTATCCCTTCAGGCCCGTGGGAGGTATTTGCAGATGGGTTTGCAAAAGTTGACCCGATTGTAAATGTAAGCGATGCTGTTTACAGGCCCATGGGACTTGCCGAAGGACCTGACGGTTCTTTATATATTGGGGATACGGAAAAAGGCAAGATCTGGAGAGTGATGTTTAAGGGAAATAAAAAGACATTTGGCCCCTTGCAACTTGCGGCAATGGCAAAACGTAAAGTCACAAAGTCTAATATTAAAACCCCAAATGAGATAACAGACGACCTCGACAGGGGAAAACTTCTTGCTGCTGCTAAGGTATACACAACGTATTGTAGTCCCTGCCACCAGAGGGACGGTAAAGGCGATGGGAACCGTTACCCTCCTGTTGCAGAATCAGAATGGGTGAATGGAGATAAAACCAAGCTCATTCAGGTGATTTTAAATGGCTTGCAAGGCCCGGTAAAAGTAAAAGGATTACCATATAACGAAGTTATGCCTGCACACGGTTCCTTTTTAAAAGATGAGGAAATTGCGCAGGTGCTTACCTATATAAAAGGTAATTTTGGAAATACCGCAGGGACAGTTACTGCGGAAGAAGTTTCTACAGTGAGAAAGATATCAGTAAATAAGTAATAGGTTCAGGTGTATCCCAATTTAAACAAAACATGACTAAAAAGTATAAGTTCCATTTTAAAAATACCAGCACTGCAGTGTTAATGTTGTTGATTGGTATTTCGGTTGCAGCAAATGCCCAAAGCAAGCGGGATAATATACTGTTTATCTCATCAGTGCTCACTCCTGTGAATAGCTTCACTACTGGCGTTGAGGGTCCTGCCGTAGATAAAAAGGGAAACCTCTATGCGGTCAACTATCAACGGGAAGGAACAATTGGAATTGTCACACCAGACGGGAAGGCAGATCTATTTGTAACCCTGCCTGAGGGCAGTGTTGGGAATGGAATCCGGTTTGACAGCAAAGGCAATATGCTCATTGCAGATTATACCAGGCACAATATCCTGAAGGTGGATATGACCAGTAAAAAAATAAGTGTTTTTGCCCATAATGAAAAGATGAGCCAGCCCAACGATATCGCGATAGATAATAAGGACCGTCTCTATGCAAGCGACCCTAACTGGAAAGCTGGCAGCGGAAGAATTTGGCGTATTGATACAAATGGGAAATTTACTTTGCTGGATAGTATGGCAACAGTAAATGGAATTGATGTTAGTCCTGACCAAAAGACACTGTATGTTAATGAACTGCTGAAAATATGGGCTTACAACCTTTCTCCTGCGGGAGAAATCAGTAATAAACGTCTGCTCATTGAATTTCCGGATTTCGGAATGGATGGTTTGCGTGTAGATGTGGATGGTAATATATACCAGGCCAGGTATGGCAAGGGCGTAATCGCCAAAATATCTTCTCAGGGCAAACTTTTAAAAGAAATAGCACTGAAAGGCAAGAAACCTACTAATGTTGCCTTTGGTGGACCAGATGGCTGCACCATGTACGTCACACTTCAGGACGAACGGAACTTAGAAACCTTTAGGGTAGACCGTCCAGGGCGGGAGTGGTTATTAAAGAACAAGAATAAATAGAATGATTAAAATCCATAAATCTTAAACAAAATGAGAACAGAAAGAAGGTCTGCACTGAAAAAATTATTATTATCTGCTGTTGGTGTAACAGGGATCAGTTTTTTTGCAAATGCAACAGAATCCGCACCGGAAAAAGAAGTAGGTAACATTACTACGGTTGATGATGTTCCTCTATTTTCTGGTCATACAAAATTAGGAAATATGATTTTTGTGGCAGGCAAAGGTGCCCATGTTGCGCCGTTTACTATCGAAGCCCATACAGACATTGTATTGAAAGAGCTGGAAGCTGAGTTGATTAAAGCGGGTTCGTCTATGGCAAAAGTAGTAAAGGTTACTGTATATCTGAATGATATTGCCGACTATAAGGGAATGAATGAGGTATACAAGGGGCGTTTTGGAAAGAAACCACCTGTGCGTACTACTATTGCTGTTGCTAAAGGCGGTGTTCCGGGCGACTCACTTGTAGAGATGGACTGCATTGCTTATATCTAGATCTATTTCTCACAATAATACAGGTATGAAGCTAAACGTTATTTTTTATGTTTGTCTTGTACTGGCATTAGCTGGTTTCGGTACGGCTTCTGCCCAGTTAAAGAAGAATACAAAAGCTGCGGGGGGGCATTCCGCCGCTCATCTGTCAGTTGCTGGAAAACAGGAAATTGAAGACGGGAAACTACTGATATCCAAATCGGATTGTTTGGGCTGTCACAATACTGAAAATAAGATGGTGGGTCCAGCCTATCGGGAGATAGCGCAAATGTATCCTCAAACGGATGCGAGCATTGCATCACTATCAAAAAAGATCATTGCGGGTGGCAGCGGTAAATGGGGACAGATACCGATGTCACCTCATCCTGGGATCACCCCACCTGACGCCAGGAAAATGGTGATGTACATCTTATCGCTAAAACCCGCTTCCCCGAAGCCAGGGAAACAGGATAAATAAGTTAAACAGCTAATGCTTTTAAAGGCATTAGCTGTTAATGTATCAAACCATTTTTAGAATGTTATCAATCAATACTCTGTAAAACAAGTGCTTGGTTAAAAAAAAAACGCAGTCTGTTGATCTATTGAACCGCTATTGTCGTATTACTAATTGGGCTTGTAAAATTGATCAGGTCAATCCCGACAATGATAAGTGTTTGTTGTTAAGTTGCTGGTGCTCAATATTTTGCTTTATATCGTGATTTTGTTGTTTAGTAGCGAAATATCGTATGGTTGTATGCTTTAGTTTTATTGTTAAATACCTGTAATTCAATGTATTGCTTGTTTGGCATTGAAGTTGAATACATTTATATAAATATAATTGATTTACCTCTTTATCAATGATTATGATGGAAAGTATGGCAGTTAAGGCAAGGAAAGTAAATGGTTCCATCACAAACAAAGTCATTGAATTACATAATGACGGTTATATCTTTGATTTTCTGATACTGGATCAATTGGAAGTATTGTGTTTACAAGACAACAAACGTATACCCCGGGAGCATGTGCATGTCAAAGTTCAAGGGCAAGGATATGATCTTTTTAGTCATACATTCAAGTATATTCATACGATTGAAACAACATGTGGAAAACGCGGACTGTTACTGGCTGAACAGGTGTATTCCTGGTTTTACTAGTTTGATGGAAGCAGCACGGCGAATAAATACGGCGGAAAACCACTTAAATGTTGATAAAAACAGCATCAAAAGGCATTTTTATTTTCAAAATCCTGAAAAGTTAGTTTTTTGTGAAAAATCTACTGTATCAATAAAATCTTACGTGAATCGCTAAGATTCATAATTCTTCGTAAATTTAGTATTCCTAAAAGCTCTGGCTTTTCTTGTTAATTCAGTTAAAATTAAAAACGTTTTGTGCTTGTGTTTAATTTAAATAGGTATATTATTATAATTTATAATAATAAATTTAATCTAAAATTTATTTAAACAAATTATTATATTTATTACCAATATTATGGAAGATCACTTTCAATCATTTTGATTAGCCTTTTAATGGTATGCGATATAAACCGGGCCACATTGAGCAGCCTGACAGTAATGATAAATTTATTTTGTCATTCGGCAGGGAACTGAGTTATATAAATCATAAATCTGAGTTTTATGGTATAATCGGCAGACGTCTACAGGTGATGCTTCGTTTTACATATTTCACCATATTTATTTTGGATGAAGATGGGGACAGGGCAAGTAATTTTCTGTTTGACACCCCTGGTTATAAAGAAAAGGTATTTAGCCAGTATGTAAAAACAGTTAATATCACGCAGGTAAACGAACCGGGAAAACAGATATTAAATGCGGCTAACCCGGTTGTTCTTGACTGGAGTGATACATCCGGGATCAAACAAATCTTGCCTTATCTAAAGTTGAACGAGTACCATGATATCAAATCAATATTAATCGTTAACTTATTCAAAGGTGATCAGATTATCGGTAATTGGATCATGTTATATGATAGCAGGGAATTTATCAATATTGATCCCGCATTTTTAAAACTGATAGGTAGTCATTTAACCCTGGGTTTGGCACACCTTATTACGCTGGAAAAACTTAAGCAACGTGAAAGGGAGAACGAAATCCTTCAGTCACTGAACACAGATTTTTTGTCAACGGTTAATGATCAGCTCAATGAAATCAACAAATATAAGCAACGACTGGAAGGGGAACAGATTGATCTAAACAGCGAAACTGAAGCGAGTCGCAGGGATTCCGATATCATCGGTGACAGTGAAGCCATGAAGAAAGTGTTTGCATTGGTTTCCAGGGTAGCTCCATCAGACAGTACCGTGCTGATACTTGGAGAGACAGGTACGGGTAAAGAACTGATTGCCCGTGCAATTCATAAGATGTCTCCCCGTGAAAATAAAGCAATGGTGAAGGTAAACTGTGCTGCACTTCCTGCCAGCCTCATTGAAAGCGAGCTTTTTGGCCATGAGAAGGGCAGTTTCACAGGGGCAATTGACCGGCGGATCGGCAAGTTTGAAATGGCACACCAGGGTACGTTATTTTTGGATGAAATTGGGGAAATGCCACCTGAGTTACAGGTAAAAATGCTAAGGGCTTTGCAGGAAAAAGAAATAGAAAGGATAGGCGGTAAAAACACAATTAAAATTAATGTGAGGATTATAGCGGCCACCAATCGCGATCTGCTGAAGGAAATGGCAGAGGGAAAGTTTAGAAGTGATCTTTACTACCGTCTTAATA
>Ga0247815_10000591_pt1 | contig 28333 bp, 18 predicted proteins | sample UWRJL194509B1_FD_181014 | JGI IMG/M metagenome (GOLD analysis project Ga0247815, IMG submission 181014) | Plant litter microbial communities from Arlington Agricultural Research Station in Wisconsin, United States - UWRJ-L194-509B-1 | ecosystem: Environmental > Terrestrial > Plant litter >...
CTACAATCGAAAACAAATACTAAAAGAAACTTTCTCTAATGGCTAAAGATAATAATCCAAATCCGAGTAAATTTAAAATAAGTCCTTGGTTAATATATACCGCAATACTTCTAGTTTTTTTATTTATTAGTTTTGCAACCGGAGGATCAAACTTAAGCGAACCTGCTCAATTAACCTCTTCTAAATTCAATGTTTTATTAGAAAAAGGTCAGATTGAAAAAGTTATTGTATTCAATAAGGCAGAAGCTGAAGTTTACTTAAATACCGCTGCTCTTAAAGATCCGGCAAATAAAAAAGTAGCTAATGATATTTTCGAAAGACCTAACAAAGGCCCTCACTATACATTAGAAATTGGTAACGATCAGATTTTTCAAACTAAATTAGAAAAAGCAGTAGCCGAAGGCAAACTGAAAGATTTTAATTTCTTGCAGAAAAACAACTGGAGCGATATTTTAATTAGCTTACTTCCTATCATCATTATTATTGGTGTTTGGATTTTCATTATGCGTAAAATGTCAGGTGGCGCAGGTGGCGGTGGCGGACAAATCTTTAACATTGGAAAATCGAAAGCTAAATTGTTTGATGAAAAAACAGACATTAAAACTACTTTTAAAGATGTTGCTGGTTTAGAAGGTGCTAAAGAAGAGATACAAGAAATTGTAGAATTCCTTAAAAACCCTGAAAAATACACGAATCTTGGAGGTAAAATCCCTAAAGGAGCTTTACTTGTAGGACCTCCGGGAACTGGTAAAACCTTATTGGCAAAAGCAGTTGCAGGAGAAGCTCAGGTACCTTTCTTCTCGTTATCAGGTTCTGATTTCGTAGAGATGTTTGTAGGTGTTGGTGCTTCACGTGTTCGTGACTTATTCAAACAAGCTAAAGAAAAATCTCCTGCTATTATCTTCATCGACGAGATCGATGCTGTGGGTAGAGCAAGAGGAAAAAGCAATATGTCAGGCGGAAACGACGAAAGAGAAAACACTTTGAATCAATTACTGACAGAAATGGATGGTTTTGGTACAAACTCTAACGTAATCGTTCTGGCTGCGACAAACAGAGCAGATGTTCTTGATAAAGCTTTAATGCGTGCCGGACGTTTCGACAGACAAATTTTTGTTGACTTACCAGACATTCGCGAAAGAGCTGAAATCTTCAAAGTTCACTTAGCTCCTATTAAAAAAGTTGAAGGTCTAGACCTTGATTTCTTAGCAAAACAAACTCCGGGATTCTCTGGTGCTGATATTGCAAATGTTTGTAACGAAGCTGCATTAATTGCTGCACGTAACAACAAAACTGCAGTAGACAGACAAGATTTCCTTGATGCCGTTGACAGAATCATTGGTGGTCTTGAAAAGAAAAATAAAATTATTACTCCAGAAGAGAAAAGAGCAATCGCTATTCACGAAGCCGGTCACGCGACTGTAAGCTGGATGTTAGAGCACGCTGCACCGCTTATTAAAGTAACTATTGTTCCCCGCGGACAGAGTTTAGGAGCGGCTTGGTACCTTCCGGAAGAAAGACAAATCGTGAGAACCGACCAAATGCTAGACGAAATGTGTGCTACTATGGGCGGAAGAGCTGCTGAAAAGGTAACTTTTGACAGAATTTCAACTGGCGCATTAAGCGATTTAGAAAAAGTTACACGTCAGGCTCGTGCTATGGTAACGATTTACGGTTTGAATGATAAAATCGGAAATGTTACTTATTACGATTCAAGTGGTCAAAGCGAATACAACTTCTCTAAACCATATTCTGACGAAACTGCCAAAGTAATTGACAAAGAAATTTCAGAATTAATTGAAGGTCAATACCAAAGAGCGATTCAAATTCTTGAAGAAAACAAAGACAAGCTAAATCAGTTAGCTGATATATTAATTGAAAAAGAAGTTATTTTTAAAGATGACTTAGAAACTATTTTCGGAAAACGTACTTTTGATAAAAATTTAGAAGAAGTGGTTTCGTAAATATTCAGTAAATATGTAATATTTTTTAAAATCTTAATTCAAAATAGCCTTTTGAATTAAGATTTTTTTATCTTTGAACGTTTTCAATTAACATGTAAAGTATTTCATATAAAATGAATTTTTTCAAAAAAATATTTGGGTCTAGCGATGCCGCTTCTGATGAAGAAAATGAAAGCGAGTATGGAGGAAATCATACTCCTGATAGTCATTTATCTATCGACGAAAGATTCATTTTTAATTTCAAAAAAAATGGCGGTAAATTCTTGTATTGCGAAAACAAGCAGGAAGTTGCTGAACAATTTGAAAACATACTAGAAGAAAACGATTGGTTCGAAAGCGAAGTTTTATGTTATGAACCAGGGCTTTTTCATTTATTAGAAGAGAATAAATTACTTTATATTTCTCCTAAAAACCCTAAATTCTTATTGGCTACCTGCGAAAATTTAATTGCTGATGAAGGTTCTATTTTATTTTCATCAAAACAAATAAGGCAGGACAAACCAAACGAATTACCTGCAAATATTGTAATTATTGCTACTACAAGTCAGCTACAGCTTATTAAAAGTGATGGATTAAGTGCTATCAAAAGAAAATACGAAAGAGACTATCCTACTAATATTACCACAATAAAATATTTCGAAAAAGCTAAGGAAGAAGATTTTACACAATACGGAAGTGTTGCCAAAAATCTATATTTATTGCTCCTAGAAGATCTTTAAGATGAACGAAACACTCAAGAGAACCATTTCTGGTGCTGTTTATATCGCTTTACTCCTAACTTCTATTCTGTTTTCTACCGAAAGCTTTATTATCCTTTTTGGCATTTTTCTAATTATTACTATATATGAGTTTTGCAATTTAGCAAATCTTAATAAAGTGTTTTCAATTCTGTTTGGAGTTTTATTATACTCCGCCACTTTATTGATTAGTCATTACAATAAGCAAACGACGGCATTTTTAAATAAAACATTTAATACAGAGTTAAATTTAAATGTCAATATTCAGGAATTAGATTTAATACTGCTTGCTGTAACTATTGTTGTATCGATAAAATGTATCTTGTTTTTGTTTTATGATTCTGTTCAAAAAATAAGCACTTCTTCAAAATACCTGTATCTGTTAGGATATATTACGCTTCCATTTATATTTATCGTTAAAATTTCTTTTGGAACAAATAATTACAATCCAAAGATCATTTTGGGGTTGTTTATTCTAATCTGGACCAATGATACTTTTGCCTATTTGGTTGGAAAATCAATTGGAAAACATAAATTATTTGAACGCGTTTCTCCTAAAAAAACTATTGAAGGATTTTTAGGCGGTGCTGTTTTCGCGGCTTTTGCAGGCTTTTTGATTTCTAAATTTTACATACAGCCTAATCCTGAATTTAGCAGCAAGTCAATCTTGATCTGGACAATAATTGCTTTAATTGTAAGCGTTTTTGGTACAATTGGAGATTTGATTGAATCAAAATTTAAAAGAATTGCCGGCGTAAAAGACAGTGGTTCAATAATGCCCGGCCACGGAGGTATCCTAGATCGATTAGATAGTGTTATATTTGTAGCACCAATTATATTTTTATTTTATCAAATTTTATACTATGTTTCATAAAGAAGGAGGACCATCCATTTTATTAGGTACTGCATTTGCAGTAGCTGTACTTTTAATTGCTGACAAATTCATTGATATTACCTGGCTAAGAATGCTTGTGCAAATTGCTGGTGTAATAGTTTTGATTATTATTTTACAATTCTTTAGAAATCCTAAAAGAGTTGCAATTAGAAACAGCGATCAGATTCTTGCTCCGGTTGATGGAAAAGTTGTGGTTATAGAAGAAGTTTATGAAGGCGAATATTTTAAAGATAAGCGTTTGCAGGTTTCTATCTTTATGTCACCAATAAACGTACACGTTACCCGCTACGCAATGGATGGAATCATCAAATTCAGTAAATACCACCCGGGAAAATTTTTAGTTGCATGGCATCCAAAAGCAAGCGAAGAAAACGAAAGAACTACGGTTGTAATCGAAAATGAAACTTTTGGACAGATATTATACAGACAAATTGCAGGCGCTCTTGCAAGAAGAATTGTAAATTATGCTCAGGAAGGTATGCAAGTAGTACAAGGTACTGATGCTGGATTTATAAAATTTGGTTCAAGAGTAGATTTATTTTTACCTTTAGGTACTCCTATTAATGTTGTATTAAACCAAAAAGCAATTGGTGGTAAAACTGTTATTGCTACAAAAGCTTAATGAGCAAAAAAGATTTAGATACTCGTTTTACTGAGGCGGTCGAAACTGCTTTAAAAATGACTCAGGCCTCACTGCCGCAAGATGTGCAGCTACGCCTTTATGCCTATTACAAACAGGCAACTTTTGGAACTGCGGTCTACAATCAATCTGAGAATTTTGATTTAAGAGATGCTTTCAAAACAAATGCATGGATGCAAATTAGCCATATATCTATTGATGAGGCAAAAGAATGCTACATTGAAATCATTAATTCACTAACATCAAAATAACTAACATTATGAAGAAATACATTGTTCGTTTCAGCATTTTAGCTTCATTTTTTCTCTTATTTTCATGTAATGATAAAAACAAGCTAACCGAAGTTGTAGAAGTTCCTTTACCAACAAAAGAGGAAAAAATAACAATAGGATCGCCTAATGACGTAAAAGCAGATCCGGGTTCTTTTGAGATGACAAAATTATCTTATTCGTATGATGGACTCGCTCCTGCAATACGAACGCTTACTTTAGAAACACATTATTCTAAACATTATTTAACGTACACGAATAATTTTAATAAAGAAATTGCTAATACCGAATTTGAAAATATGCCTCTTGAAGATATCCTGAAAAAAATGGATCTCAACAATGCAAAACTTCGTCAAAATGCAGGTGGTTATTACAACCATACTCTTTATTTTAATATTTTAACTCCTAAAGAGCAGACTCCTAAAGATACTCTTGCGGGTTCGATTAATAAAGAATTTGGTTCTTTTGCCAATCTTACCAATCAGTTTAAAGGTCAGGCTACAAAGCAATTTGGTTCTGGCTGGGTTTGGCTGCTAGTGGACAGATACGGAAAACTGCAAGTCACTACAACTGACAATCAGGATAATCCTTTAATGAAAAATGCTTTGATTCCCGGAACGCCTATTTTAGGAATCGATCTATGGGAACACGCTTATTATCTGGATTACCAAAACAGAAAAGGAAGTTATATCGATGCTTTTTACGAGCACATTAACTGGGAAAAAGTAAACGAATATTATATCGAAGCCCTCAAAAAGGTCAAGAAAGTATAAAACAAAAAAGCTGATACAATTGAGTATCAGCTTTTTTTTATGCCTGTTTTTTCGATCTCCTACTTCATCGCCTATTTTTAAAAGAATTAAAACTTTACATCTCCACTCTTACTTATTTTGATTTTAAAGCCATTTACTGTAAATTTCAAAATAAATACATAGAGAAATTTTTATTATCTCAAAAAAGATATGATAAAAATCACATATTAACAATATCCTTTTTTATACCTTACGCACTGTATAACAAGATCTTAACAAACACTCAAACACTTCTTAAATCACAAAAAACAAAGAATATAATGTTAGGAAGGATCAGATAACTTACGCTATAGAAGCGGAACATTGACCGCACTCATTTTAGAATTATTAAAGAATTATCACATTGAAAATTAAAAACATATTTTGCTATTTGATATTTATCGTTCTCCTTGCTTGTAATACTAAAGAGGAAAATGCTTCTGTTAATACCGCAACAACTGACCTGTTAAACAAAAGTGAACAACCCACAATTGACAATGCAGATTATAATTTGATTTGGGATTCTTATAAATCATTAGACTTAAAATATTCATTAGAACAATTAGACAATACAAAAGGACTTTCTAATAGTTCTATCAATACTATATTTCAGGATTCTGAAAACTTACTCTGGATAGGAACCTGGGATGGTTTAAATCGATATGACGGAAACAGCTTCGAAATTTTCAGACCTGAATTAAACAATAAAAATAGTCTGAGTAACCAGGTAATCCTAAAAATAGATGAGGACAATACAGGCAGAATTTGGATATTGACAATACACGGAATCAATCGTTATGATAAAAAAACAGGTATCTTCGAACACTATAACTTTTCCAGAGAAAACATTCCGCCATTATCTGAATCTGAATTTAATATGGCTCTTGATTCTTCTAAAGATGTATTTTGCGCTATAAAAGACTGGGGAATTGGTTATTTTGATGGTGATCATTTTCAATTGCTAAACACCGAAAAACTTTCGAAAAAAGCAGTAAAAAAAATGGAATTCACTTTAAGTGGTGAATTACTGGTATTATTTGAAGATAATAAACTCTATTCGTTATCTTTTAAAAGCAAACCAAACGAAAAACCTGCTGTCTCTAAAATAGTATTATTATCAGATCATATTCGAACATTTGGAATCATTTCGAAAGAAAAAATATGTACCGTATCTGTAAGCGGAAATAGTAATTTATATTCTCTTACTACTAAAGAGAAAACATTAATTACCAAAAAAGATATTGAAAATACAATAGGGAATATTCCTGAAGGGCTTGTTGTATCAAGTAAATCCGGATATTTTATTATTGATACAAACGGTACTGTAATCAATCACGATTGGTTAAAATATTTGAACAACCAAAAGACAACCACATTAATAAAAGGAAATGAAAATATTCTTTGGGCAGGAACAGATGGGGACGGAATAATCAAAATTTACCCGCTCAAAAAATCGTTTAATCTTATTTCGAAGGCTCAGGTTCCTGAATTAGACGGAGCAATTGTAAGAACATTTCTTCAGGTTGATGAAAATTCTTTTTTAGTGGGGACAAAAGGAAAAGGTTTATTCCGTTTCTCTTCGAAATTTTATCTTGATCCTGAAAAACCACTGGAATATAAAAATTATAATGAAAATAATAGCGCCATTAACAATGCCATATTTTCTTTATGTAAAGGGCAGGATGACTTAATTTTTATAGGGACAGATGGTGAAGGAATCTCTGTTTTTGATCTAAAAAAATCTAAATTAACGAACTGGGCAGCTATTACAGGAAATAAAAATTACGACTACTTTAAATCGACCTACTCTATTTATCAGGACGATGATGGATTTATTTGGCTTGGAACGAACGGATACGGAATGATTCGTTGCAAGATTGAACGGTCTGGGGAGAATTTAAAAATTACTGATTTTAAGAGATATGTTGCAACAAACAACAACAAAAACGCCTTAAGTAGTAATATTGTTTTTTCTGTCATTCCTAAAAACAAAAACCAACTCTGGATAGGAACCAGATTGGGAGGTTTGAATTTATTCGATAAAAAATCAGAGCATTTTAATATCTATAAAAACAATCCTAATGACACTACAAGTCTCTCTAATAATGACATCTTGTGTTTGCAAACTGATGCTAAAAACAGACTTTGGATTGGTACCAGTTTTGGTCTTAATTTATTAGATCCTGTAAAAAATGGCGGAAAAGCGATCTTTAAAAATTTTACTGTAAAAAACGGACTTCCTAACAATACAATTCACGGAATTGTTGCTGATAAAAAAAATAATCTTTGGTTAAGCACCAATTTTGGTTTATCAAACTTCAATCCTAGTCAATTAAAATTTACCAACTATACCCGAAATGAAGGTTTGCAAAATAATGAATTTGCAGATGGTGCCTTTTATCAGGATTTAAAATCTGATTTTATTTTTATGGGAGGAATTAAAGGTTTTAATTATTTCCTGCCTCAAAAAATAAAAGAATCTGCTATAATTCCGGATCTTTTTATTGATAAAATAAGTGGTCAAAACCAACCGATCCCCTATTATCAAGGATTGGTAATAACGCCAAATTCAGATACTCACCCATCGATTGTTTTAAAACACAATCAGAACTTTTTTGATATCAAACTGACTGCGTTAACTTATATTAATACTGAAAAATGCCAATATGCTTATCAGTTAATGAATTTTGATAAAGGCTGGAATACCATCAATAACCGACGTATTATTTCTTTTACCAATGTACCTAAAGGAAACTATTCTTTGTGGATAAAATGGTCGAATAGTGATGGCGTTTGGAGCAAACCCGTTCATGCTATTGATATTTGTGTGAAACCTGTATTCTGGCAGTCGAATCTTGCCCTAATAATCTATTCTTTGTTGTTTCTGGGCTTTGTATTATTTGTGCTTAGTTATTACAAAAAACGTCAATCATTAACCCAAAACATCCTTTTTAGACAAAGAGAAAAAGAACTTCACGAAAACCGACTTACCTTTTTTACTGATATTGCCCATGAATTTCAAACTCCGCTAACGCTAATCGTTGGACCCATCCAAAAACTTTCTGAAGCAACAAACCTCAACGAAAGAAACCAGAAATTCATACAAATGATTCAGCGAAATTCTTCTCGTTTATTATTCTTAACACAACAATTACTTGAATTTAGAAAAGCCGAATACGATTATCTGGAAGTAACAGTCAAAAAATTTGATCTGGTAAATCTGATCGAACAAATTGCCGAATTATTTGATGAATGGGCTTTGGATAAAAATATTGAATACCATCTCGAGATTCCAACTACGTTGCCTGGATGGTTCGACAAGGATAAGATTGAGAAAATAGTATTTAATCTAATGTCGAATGCTTTTAAATATACTCCTTCAAATGGAAAAATAGATCTTAAATTTTATATTCAGGATAAGGATTCTAAAAAATTAAATATAACGATCACAAACACCGGTAAAGGAATTCCAAAAGAGGAATTAGACTCTTTGTTTACCCAATTTTTCTTAGCAGATACAAATGCCAAAGAAACAGATAACAATATGTTTAGAACCGGTATAGGTCTGGCTTATGTAAAAAAGTTAGTTGGTGTACTAAAAGGTGAAATACAGGTTACGAGTACTCTCAATAAAGAAACAACCTTTACCATACTGCTGCCTTGCAATAAAGAAGCTTTTAGTGAAAAAGAATTGGATACTGCAATAAGTCCAATTTTAATATCACATCATTTAAAAAACATTCTGGAAGAAAATACAATTAAAATTGAAGATTCTCCAAATAAGGTTTTATCTCTGGAAGAGCTTGCCGATAATAGAAAAGTAATCTTAATTGTCGAAGACGAAAAGGACATTCATACTCTCCTTAATGAATTGCTTAGTGAAAAGTACAAACTTATTGTTGCTTATAATGGTCTGGAAGCGATGCAAATTATTGAAGATATAATACCCGATATCATTATTAGTGATGTAATGATGCCTTTTATGGATGGTGTCGAGCTTTGCAAGAAAATCAAAACCAATCTTAAAACCTGCCACATTCCTTTTATTATGCTTACGGCAAAAGATTCGGTTATACACCGAATTGAAGGGATAGAGAGCGGTGCTAATTCCTATATAGCGAAACCATTTTACCCAGATCACCTTTTGATAAGGATACAAAAGTTACTGGAAGAAAAGGAGCTAATTTCAAGATATTTCAAACAAGATATTCTTACAGAAAATCTGCCGCATCTTGATATAAACAAGGAAGAAAAAGATTTTATAAAAAAAGTAATTGAACTTATTCGTAACAATATCGATAATGAAAACCTACAAAGTTTATTTATCGAAAGAGAATTAGGGATCAGTAACTCGCAATTGTATCGTAAAACCAAACAACTTTTTGGATTTACGCCAACTGATTTAATTCGTACCATTCGATTAAAATATGCTGCTGAATTGTTAAGAAAAAACAAATTAACAGTTTCTGAAGTATGTTACCAATCCGGGTTTAATAACCGGTCTTATTTTTATCGTGAGTTTAAAAAACTATACGATTTAACTCCCAAAAATTATCAGCTCAAATACAAATAAAAGGGCCAATAATCACCTAAAACACTGAATAACAATACCTAAAATAGCAGTGTACACTTTTGAAGAAATAGTGTACACGTTTTCTTATATCCGCAAGCTAATTTTATAACCGATAATTAATTCAAACGTTATCGTAAAACCACAAAACAAAATTAACCTCAAAAAAAACAATCTAACTAGTAATTCAATTAACAATTCTTTATGATGATGAAAAAATTTATATTCAAATTATTCCTATTCGGAACGATTATGTTGGGCAGTATTATGCATGCCCAAACTGTTAAAGGTACGGTGTCGGATGTCGACGGTTTAATGCCACAAGTAAATGTAAACGAGAAAGGAACTTCCAATTATGCTACAACTGATTTTGATGGTAATTATACCCTTACAAATCTAGGTCCAAATGCTGTTTTGGTTTTCAGTTACATAGGATATCAAACTCAGGAAGTACCTGTAGCGGGCAAAAAAGAACTCAATGTTACTCTTGCAACAGATACAAATACCTTAAACGAGGTGGTTGTTGTAGGGTATACAAGCGAGAAAAAATCGGCTATTACAAGTGCCGTTACCACTGTGAATATGGGCGAACTATCTAAAACAAAAGTAGCCGACGTTGGTCAGGCTTTACAAGGTCAGGTTGCAGGTGTATCTGTAAGTTCAAGCACAGGACAGCCAGGCGACGGACTTGAAATACGTATTAGAGGTGTAGGTACCTTAGGGAATAACGAAGTACTTTATGTTGTTGACGGTGTCCCAACTCGTGATATCAACTTTTTAAATCAGTCAGATGTTAAATCGATGACGGTATTAAAAGATGCTGCCGCAACAGCCATTTATGGTTCTCGTGCCGCTGGTGGTGTAATTCTTATTACAACCAAAAATGGGGTAAAAGGAAAATCCAGTCTTAATGTTGACTATTATACCGGAGTAAATTATGCTACAAATCTTCCTAAGCTATTAAATGGAGATCAATATCTAACAGTATTAGACAAAGCATGGCACAATAGTGCTGGTAATGCGGCAAATGCTATAAGCCCTTATCAGGCAGCTCAAACTGCAGGATCTGTAAACGGAATACCTTTGGCTAATACCAACTGGTTAGACGAATTGTTCACGACGGGTCAAACTACAAACTTCGAACTTTCTGCAAGTGGCGGAAATGAAAATACGCAATACTTAATCTCTGGGGGATATTTTGCCCAAAAAGGAATTATAGTAGGTGGCAATAACCAATACGAACGACTTAATTTTAGAGTGAATGTTAATTCTAATTTTTCTGATCGTTTAAAAGTTGGAACGAATATCCAGCTTACTAATAGCGTTAAAGATAAATTATCTTCTAGCGGAGATCAAATGGGTGTCATTCGTTATGCTATGTTTAGACCTTCTATTCTTGGTGTATACAAAGATGTAAATGATCCAACTTATTCTGCTGCAAATCCATATACAGATTTACCATTTTATGTAAGTAATAACACTACTAATGGATGGAGCCGTGATTATGACTCAGCATATAACCCAATTGCAATTGCAAATCTTATAGATTATAAACTTAAAGCATTTAGAGTTTTCGGAAACGTTTACGGTGAATACGGATTTTTAAGCGACAAATCATTGAAATTCAGAAGCAGTTTTGGAGTAGATATGTCTTTTGCACATGATAAAAAATTTAATCAGAATTTTGGAGACGATGATGGCGGATCTCCTCTTGATAAAAATAATGTACCATTATATCCTGGAATGGGAAGAATAAACAGACCTTCGAGTCTTACTGATAGTATGGGTCAGGAAATGACTTTTACTTTTAGTAATACATTAAATTATGTAAAAACACTTAACGAGAAACATAGCATTAATGCTTTATTGGGTACAGAAAATATCATCAATAAAAATGATAATGTTGGTGGAACAAGAAACAATTATGATAATACTACTGATGCATTTCGTTATTTAGATTATGGAGGTTTAAATGTAGACAATTATGCAAGTGGTTCTGCGAGCAGTTGGGCATTAGTATCTTTCTTTGCCTCTGGTAACTATGGATATGACAACAAATATTATGTTTCCGGAACTATTAGAGCGGATGGTTCTTCTCGTTTTGGACCAAATAACAAATGGGGATATTTCCCTTCGGTTTCCGGAGGTTGGGTAATATCTAAAGAGAAATTCATGGAGAAAGCCGATTGGATTTCAAACTTAAAGTTAAGAGCAAGTTGGGGACAATCAGGAAATCAGGAAATTCCAAATAATACCTACCAAACACTTGTTTCTCAAAAAGATGATAATGTAAAAATTATCCGTTACGGAAATCCTGACATTAAATGGGAAACTACAACTCAAACCGATTTTGGTATCGATTTTAGCTTCTTCAAAAATAAATTATCTATTACAACAGATTATTTTGATAAAACAACTAAGGACATTTTGCTGACAGTAGGTTTACCTGCCGTGACAGTAGGAGTTATCGAATCTACCTATGTTAATGCAGGAGTAATAAATAATAAAGGATTTGAATTTGGAGCTAATTTTCAAAACAATGATCATGATTTTAAATACGGTATCAGCGGTAATTTTACCACTCTAACCAATAGAGTTGAAGCTTTACAACAATATATTGCAAATCTCGATGACCTGAGAACAAATACAAGAACTACAGTTGGCCAGCCAATAAGCTCTTATTACGGATATGTATTTGATGGTATTTATCAAAATTCAGCAGAAATAAACTCTCAGTTATTCAATAACACAAATGGTGCTGTACCGGGAGATATGAAATTTAAAGATCTTAATGGAGACGGACAAATTGATGCCAATGACAGAACTTTTATAGGAAGTCCAATTCCTAAATTCACTTACGGTTTCTCATTAAACGCCAGTTATAAAAACTTTGATATCTCTGCACTTTTTCAGGGAGTAGAAGGTATTGATCGCTATAATAATTTAAAACAAGTTACCTCTTACAGCACCAAAATGCCTCTTAACTCTACCACAGACGTATTAAATGCCTGGAACGGAGAAGGAACTAGTAACACAATTCCAAGAGTAACCTTTAATCCTAATGGTGGTGCACAAATGTCAAGCGCATTTGTAGAAGATGCTTCTTATTTAAGATTGAAAAATATTGAAATCGGATACACATTTAATCCAGGTTTAATTGGTGCTGCCAATCTTCGCATCTATATGTCTGGTCAAAATATATTTACGATTACAAAATACACTGGTTTAGATCCTGAATCTACTTCTTTCATTGATATGGGAACCTACCCGCAATCGAAATCTTTTATTCTTGGGTTAAAATTAAACTTATAAAAAACGATTATGAAATATACAAAAATAGCAACGATCCTAATAGGACTTGCAGTATTCACAAGTTGTACTGACGAATTAACCATAGATCCAGTAGGATTGGTAACAGAAGAACAAATAAACGATACACCAACTCTTAATACAGTCGAAAAATCAGTTAGTTCCTCTTATTTATTGTTTTCAAACACATTAAATATAATGGGAGCATGGGACTGGACAGGCGGACTTGTATCTAATAATGATATTATCCTGCAGGATATAGCTTCTGATGATGGTCAAAAAGGATGGAATTCAAATTCTGATCAACCCTGGATGGATGAAGTTGATAATTATACTTTTACTTCTTCTAACGGAGGTGCTAATGGTGTTTGGAAATACAATTACGAAGGAATTAAAAGAACTAACAGTGCCATTAATTTTCTCGTAAATCCGGAAATTGAAGCCATTACAGGAATTACTACGGCAAGAAAAAAACAATTACTGGGAGAAGCGTATTTTTTACGTTCGTTCTATTATTTTGCATTGGTTACTAATTTTGGAGATGTTTCTTTAATCCTGACTCCGGTAAAAACATTTCAGGAAGCTTTCGATCAGGCAGTAAGAGCACCTAAAGCTGAAGTATGGAATCAAATCAATAAAGATTTAGCTTTAGCAAAAGAATTACTTCCAAATCAAAAAATTACTTCTGATACTGAAAAGTGGAGAGTATCTAAAGGAGCTGTAATTGCTCTTCAGGCAAAAGCAGCATTATACAATGAAAAATGGACAGAAGTAATTACCTACGTAAATGAACTGGAATCACTTGGATTTTATAGCTTAAATGCTAACTACTTTGATAATTTTAGTACTGAAACAGAATTTACAGATTCTGAGGTTATTTTTGCTTTCGATCATCAAAGCAATGTTGTTCCTCCAAGAGGAAATGGATATTGCGCATTAGTAGGTTGGGGATTCTTTGCTCCTACTACAGATTTCTTAAATTCATTTGAACCAAATGATCCAAGAAAAGCATATACCGTAAATGTTGCTGACCAAAGAGTAAACAAAATATTGGGTACTACAAATGGCAATAACAAAGGAAATGATCAATCTCCTAGTAACAAAGTTTTTATTCGTATGGCAGATGTATTGCTCTGGAAAGTAGAAGCTCTAAATGAAACTGGTGATTATGCTACTGCAATTACTTACATCAATAAAATAAGAACAAGAGCGAGAACTACTCCTACTGTTGACGGAACTCCGGTACCAGCAGGAACATTAGCAGACAGACCTGCATCTACTGATAAAACCACTATTAAAAATTGGTTGATTTCTGAAAGAAGAGTCGAACTTGGTTTTGAAAATCAAAGAATGGCCGATTTAAAAAGATGGGGAATTGCCAAACAAGTAATGACCGCAAGTGGAAAAAATTTCCAGGACAAACACATGTTATATCCAATTCCTCAATCAGAAATTGATGCATCTGCAGGAACTTTAACACAAAATCCTGGCTACTAAACATTTATAAAGAGTAACCTTCTTAACTTTAATAAAAATTAGGTTACTCTTTAACTATAATAAAAACAGAATCTAAAATTATGAAAGATATAGCAAAACGTTTTACAGATAACCCATTACTATCTCCTACAGATATTCCTGCAAGCAGAGAAGGATTAGAAATTACATGTTTACTAAATCCTGGTGTATTTCAATATGAAAATAAAACCTGGTTAGCGGTTCGCGTGGCCGAAAGACCTAAGCAAAAGGACAGTATTATTTCTTTTCCTATACTAACAGAAACAGGAGCTATTAAAATCATTGAAATTCCAAAAGATGATCCGGAATTAATCGCGACAGATGCAAGAGTTATTAATTATAAAGGCGTTGATTACTTAACAACACTTTCTCACTTACGCCTATTGTGCAGCGAAGACGGACATCACTTTTATGAACCTGAAAATTATCCCTCATTGGTTGGAGAAGGCATGTTGGAAACTTTTGGAATTGAGGATTGTCGAGTTGCTTTAATCGAAGGAACGTATTATTTAACCTTTACCTCTGTGTCAGATAATGGTGTTGGTGTTGGTTTACGTACTACTACAAATTGGAAAGACTTTACCAAACATGGTATGATATTACCTGCTCACAATAAGGATTGCGCCATTTTTGAAGAAAAAATAAACGGATTGTTTTATGCTTTACATCGCCCAAGTAGTGTAGATATTGGTGGAAATTACATCTGGCTTGCCTCGTCTCCTGACGGTATTCACTGGGGAAACCACCATTGCATTATTAAAACCAGAAAAGGATTTTGGGACAGCAAAAGAGTTGGCGCCGGAGCAGCTCCTATAAAAACAGATAAAGGCTGGCTGGAAATTTATCATGGAGCTAATGAAAATCATCAGTATTGTTTAGGTGCATTTTTAATGGATTTAAAAGATCCTTCGAAAGTAATTGCAAGAACCGAAGAGCCAATAATGGTTCCTACAACAGAATATGAATTAAGTGGATTTTTTGGAAACGTAGTATTCACCAACGGTCATATTGTAGAACCGGACGGAGATACACTTACCATTTATTACGGAGCTTCGGATGAATTTGTTTGTGGTGCTCAATTTTCGATCAAAGAGATTCTTTTACTTTTAAAAACTAACTAATGTTTAAAAAAATTATATCAGAAATTGACCATTTTAAAAGCCAAACTCACAATTTTCGTATCCTGATTTTTACCAACCTGGTTTATGCACTGGTATTACCTGTAATCGACATTTTTGTTGCTGCTTATATTATGCGAAATTCGAATGACACCTCTAAGGTTGTTATTTATCAATTAGCCATTTATACCGGGATTCCGCTTACCTTTTTATTGAATGGTTTCTTGTTGAAACACTTTAATATTCGAAAATTATATTCAATCGGGATGATGCTTAGCGGTGTTTCTATGATTATTATGATGTCGCTAAAAACACTGGATTTAACGGGGATTGCGGTAGCGGGAATAACAATGGGATTTTCTTTTGGTTTGTATTGGTCTAATCGCGATTATCTTGCTTTGGCCATTACAAACGATGAAAACCGTAATTATTATTACGGATTGGAGACCTTTATTTATACTATTATTGCCATTGCAATACCGGCAACAATTGGTTGGTTTATTCAATCTAAAACCGGTGAAGATCAAAAACATCAGGCTTATGTCATAATTACCGGAATTGTTTTTCTTATTACAATTGTAGCTTCAATAGTTTGTTACAGAGGTAAATTTGAAAATCCAACACAAAAAAAATATATCTTTTTCAAATTTCATCCTCTTTGGTACAAACTATTATCGCTTGCAACGTTCAAAGGTTTAGCACAAGGCTTTTTGGTAACAGCTCCTGCCATGCTTATTTTTAAAATATTAGGAGAAGAAGGCGCATTAGGACAAGCACAATCTATTGGAGCAATTTTGGCGGCGATTATCATTTATTTTATCGGACGTTTTTCTAAACCGTCAGATCGAATCAAAACCTTTTCGGTTGGATTAATTTTATTTGCTTTGGGCGCGTGCATCAACGGAATATTATTCGACAAAACAGGAGTCATCATCTTTTTATTGTTATTGCTTATCGCAAAACCTTTAATGGATTTGGCCTACTTCCCTATTCAGCTTAAAGTAATTGATATCGTATCACGAATCGAAAAAAGAGGCGAGTTTACTTACATCTTAAATCATGAAGCAGGCTTATATGTTGGAAGACTTTTAGGAGCGGGAACTTTTCTTGTTTTATACTATGCAGTTTCTGAAGATTTTGCTTTAAGATATGCCATCGGAATCATCGCGTTACTACAGCTATGTTCCATTTTTATCAGCAAAAAAATTATCAAACAAGGAATCGAACTTTCACCGGAAGAAGATATAAAACCAAAAGTTTTGGATGAGGTGGCAGCAAAATTACTTTAAAAATAAAAAATTAATAACATGAATACATTCATAAAAATTACAACTTCGTTCCTGTTAGTATTTAGTTTAAATGCAACAGCACAAGTAAAACAACAAAACATTTCTCGTGTAGATCAAATGCCCAATCTTCCGCAACCTTTAAAAATCATTGATTATAAAAAACTGGCCTTAGATTTTGATAAAACAGTTTATGATTTTAATGCTAAAGGAAAATACTGGCCAATGGTCTGGATGGATGAAAGCCAGAAAAACTTCCCTCAAAAAGTAGTCGGATTGTATACGGCTGTAGCCGATGTACGCCAAGGTCCGGATCATAACAACGGAATGTTTCATGAAGCACTCGCAACAATGGGAGCTACATTGGGAGCTACATTGGTAGGTATAGATAAAAACCAGCCCAATCTTAATTATGTTGGCATGCTTAAAAACTATTTCAATAAAGAAACCAACTGGAATATTATGATGAATAATACCTGTCCTGAAGTTGCTTTATTAGGCGGTGGTTATGGCCGTGATTGGTGGTACGATGTTTATCCTAATCTTTTGTTCTTTGCCGTTTACGACAAATATCCTAACGAACCGGGCTTTACTGAAATCGCCAGAACTATTGCAGATAAATTTTATGACGCCGATGTAATTTTGAATGGCAATTATGATTATTCTTATTTTGATTATAATAAAATGACGCCAATGACCAATCATATCTGTACACAACCAGATGCAGCGGCGGGACATGCGTGGGTTTTGTATATGGCTTATAAAAAATTTGGTGATGCTAAATATTTAAAAGGAGCAAAAAGTGCATTAGCAGCATTAGAATCGCAATCAAAAAATCCAACTTATGAAGTTTTGATGCCTTTTGGTGCTTATCTGGCTGCCAGAATTAATGCCGAAGAAAACACAAAATACAAAACCGATAAAATGCTAGACTGGACATTTGACGGAACTCCGATTTGTCGTGAAGGTTGGGGCGCATTAGTGGGCAACTGGAACGGTTTTGATATATCAGGAACTTTTGGCAGCACAGTAGATCATGGTGGTTACGGCTTCCTGATGAATACATATGATGCCGCCTGGCCATTAGTGCCCATGGTTCGCTACGATCAGTCTTATGCAACTGCAATAGGAAAATGGATGCTGAATGCAGCGAATGCTTCTCGCCTTTTCTACCCGCAATATATGCCAAAAGAACACCAAACCATTCCTGAACTTGCTGAGGTTACAAAAGGTGTAATTGGTTATGAAGGTATTATTAAACAATCCAGTTATAAAGAATATGAAAATATAAAAGGTCCTGTAGCGCAAGGCGACGGTCCGCTTTGGGTTCTTGGAGAAAATCCTAAAGAATCTCAGTTTAGTGTTTATGGCAGCGGACACGTAGGTATCTTTGGTGGTATAATACGTGCGACGAATGTTACCGGAATATTGCAATTAGATTTATTAGCAACAGATTTTTTTAGCGATAAAGCTTATCCTTCCTGCTTATATTATAATCCCTATACCACCAATAAAACAGTTACAATCAAAACTGAAAAAGGTAAAAAAGTAGATTTATACAATACAGTTTCAGGAAGTTTTGTAGCTAGAAATGTTACTTCATCTGCTAAAATTAATATTGGCGGTTTAAATTCGGCAGTAATTGTTTGTGTGCCTGCCGGAGGAAAAATAACACATGAAGGAGAAAAAATGCTGATTGATGGTGTTGTGGTTGATTATAAATCCCAAGAGAAAAAATAGTTTATTGTTAATTCTCGCGCAAAGACGCAGAGCCGCTAAGTCAAGTTTTACAAGCTATTTTCTTTGCGGCTCTGCGTCTTTGCGCGAATAAACAATGTCATTTCTAAGTAAAATAACTTAAATCGAAAAGAATGTTATGAAGCCTAATATATTAAATTGTATATTTTTCTTTCTTCTTATAATAAACACAACCAATGCTCAAAAAACAGCAATTGATCAAAAATGGTGGAAAGAATCTGTTTTCTACCAAATCTATGTGCCAAGTTATGCAGATAGTAATAGCGACGGATATAGCGATTTTAAAGGAATGACGCAAAAATTAGATTACCTGAAAGAATTAGGGATAAAAGGCATCTGGCTTACCCCCTTTCTTACTTCACCAAAAGTAGATAACGGTTATGATATTGCCAATTATTACGAAGTAGATCCCACGTATGGCAACAAAGCCGATTTTGATCTTTTTTTGAATGAAGCGCATCAAAGAGGAATAAAAGTAATTATAGACATGGTTTTTAATCATACTTCTACTGATAGTAAATGGTTTCAGGAATCCAGAAAATCGAAAGACAATCCGTATCGTGATTATTATATCTGGAAAGATGAGCCTAACAATTGGGAATCTTTTTTTGGAGGAACAGCCTGGGAAAAAGATACTTTAACGAATCAATATTACTATCATAAGTTTGATAAAAGAATGGCCGATCTTAACTGGTCGAATCCAAAAGTCGTTGGTGAGATTCAAAATGTGCTGCGTTTTTGGCTTGATGCCGGCGTAGATGGTTTTAGACTGGATGTAATTAATTTTCTAACTACAAACGGAATCACAAAGGATAACCCAATAAAAGACGGACAACAAGATCATATAAACGATATCGATCAGGAAGGCGTAAAAAACGCCATGCGCATTATAAAATCGACCGTAAGCGAATATGAAAATCGTTTTATTGTGGGGGAAATTGGAAGTGATAAAATCGAAGTTCTTAAACAATATCAATCGCAGGATTTATTAGATGTAGTGTTCAATTTTAATTTTGGAAGTATAAAAGAATTTTCGACTCAGCGTATTTTTGATGAATTGCAAAGCATGGAAAAAAACATGAGCAGTTATCCCACTTTGCTTTTTGGAAGTCACGACATGCCCAGAATGATCGACCGATTGGCTGATGGAAATCCTGAAAGAGCAACAGCGCTTACTGCTTTAATTCTTACTGCGAAAGGAGTTCCGTTTGTGTATTATGGCGAAGAGATTGGCATGCATAATATCATCGCGCAAAACATAGACGAAATGGTCGACATACAGGGAAAAACACATTATGAGTTAGCTCTTGCAAAAGGTAAAACGGAAAAAGAAGCACTTCTTGAAGGAAACGATCACAATCGCGATAAATCTCGTAGCCCAATGCAATGGAATTCAGATGCTTTTGCCGGATTTTCTAAAGAAAAAACTTGGATTAAAATTAATTCTGATTATAAAAAAGTAAATGTTGCCGTTTTAGAAACTCAAAAAAATTCGATTCTTAATACTTATAAAAAAGTCATATCTTTAAGAAACAAAGAAAAAGTTTTGCAATACGGAGATTACGATAACCTTGAATGTCAGGACGATCAAATATCATTTACAAGATCTTTTGAGGGAAATACAATCACTGTTATCATTAACTTTGGTTTAAAAAGGGAAATGCAACTACCCAAAAATGCTACAATATTGATGGGAAATAAAACCCTAAAAACAAATAGCTTTATTATTTACAAAAACTAAAACATCACTGAAATGAATTTAAATTTATCCATAAATACCGAAAAAAAGTCTGTTTTTGAGCAAATTGAAGCAGAACTAAAAAAAGAAAACTTCACCATTATAAGTCAGGATCAAACAAGACCGTGGGGAGGATTTTTTGTACTTGACGAACCGCAGGCTGAGGTTTTTGCTTCAAAATTCTTTCCGCATCTTAAAATGACAGAAATTCAGATTACGAATAAATTGAGTCCGAAAATTCTAATTGTTGCACCTCACAAACGTTTATCCTGGCAATATCACTTTCGAAGAGCCGAAATCTGGAAAGTTCTCGCTGGTGTTGTAGGAGTTAAAACTAGTGCAACAGATGAAGAAGGAGAAATTCAGGAACTGGCTCCCGGATCTTTTATTAAATTAGAAAAAGGAGAACGTCATCGTTTAATTGGTTTGGAAACCTGGGGAATTGTAGCTGAAATTTGGCAACATACCAATCCGGAAAATCCTTCTGATGAAGATGATATTGTTAGGGTACAAGATGATTTTGGAAGATAAAATCATCTTATAAAAAAAACAGGTTTAGAAATTAGATTTCCAAACCCGTTTTTTTTACAATTATTTATTATTTTCTATTATAAAAGAATCTATTTCACTTCATAAATAAACGATTCCGAAGGCGCAATTTTTATTCTTGCAATTCCTTCTCCATTCTTTACCGTAAAATACGTTTTATTTTGCAAATACAATTGATCTAAAAGTATATAAGAACCATCTTTCAAACTCCATTTAGAGATAACATTAGCAGGAATTTTCAATTCAAACTCACTTGTTTTTTCTGAAGAGAAATTTGCAACAACAATCAATTTTTGATTTTCAGACCAACGAACATAAGAGTAAATTAATTCGTCATAACCCGAATTATTCTGACGATTTACAGATTGAATTTCCTGAAAATTGCCCATTAAAGCAGGACTCTTAATAGAGAAATTCAGTAATCGTTTATAAAAATCACGAAGGTTTTTTTCTGATTCAGAAAGTTGTCCGCCATCAAATTTTCCATCATTCATCCAGCGCTGATGATTAGGAACGCCAATATAATCAAAAATAGAAGTTCTTGTGCGTTTTCCGAAACCGGCATCCTCATTTCCGGCCTCTCCTACTTCCTGCCCAAAATAAACCATTGTTGGCGAAGTGCTAATCGTTGTAGAAACCACCATTAAGGGTTTTCCGCGTTCCGGAGTTCCGGCGAATTCAGGACTTGCCAAACGTTGTTCGTCATGATTGTCTAAGAAATGAAGCATATTGTGTTCGATATCTGCCATTCCTTTCTGAATATCCGATAATCCGTCAGGTGAAGATTTTCCGCGAATAACATCTTTCAGTTTATCATACGTTTCGACTTTATCATATAAATAATCCATTTTTCCTAAACGAATATAATTGCGATATTCATTTGGGTTATACACTTCTGCCAATAAAAAAGCGTTTGGATTTTTCATTTTGATAGCCGAGTTCATATAACTCCAAAACTCATACGGAACCATTTCGGCCATATCATAACGAAAACCATCAACACCTTTTGCTGTCCAGTACAAAGAGATCGATTTAAACTTTTTCCAGGAATCCGGCACATCTTTATCCTGCCAGAAAGCAAAATGCTCCTGATATGATTTTTGATCGAATCCGGCTGGAAGTTCAGGAAAATCTTTAGAACCATCAGGACGAATTCCGTAATTTACTTTTACCGTCTCGTACCAGTCATTTTGATCCGGTTTTACTTTACGTGAGCCATTTCCGGTCCATTTTGCAGGATTTTCATCAAATACACCATCAACAAGCGGATTCTTTTCTCCGTTTAACGGAACATCATTATCCGGAATTTCAAAGTGTTGATTTGGGATGTAATAAAAATTGTTGTTTCTGCTGTATTCAACACTTACATCATCATCAGTACCAAAATCCTTAACACCTTCAGGATTATTTTTCCCTTCATATTTTCTCGCTATATGATTCGGCACAATATCAATAATAACTTTCAAACCTGCTTTGTGTGTACGGCCAATCAAATCTTCGAATTCCTGCAATCTGTTCGCAGGATTTGTTGCCAAATCAGGATTTACGTTGTAATAATCTTTTACAGCATAAGGAGATCCTGCGCGGCCTTTTACCACTTCTGGATCATCATCAGAAATTCCGTAAGCCTTATAATCCCTCACCAAAGCATGATGCGGAACACCGGTATACCAAACATAAGTAACCCCTAAATCTTTTATTTCATTAAGTGCTTTATCTGTAAAATCATTAAATTTTCCAACACCATTTTCTTCAATCGTTCCCCAGGGTTTATTGGTTGCGTTTTTATTTCCAAACAAACGCGTAAAAACCTGATAAACTACAACTTTCCTGTCAGCAGGAATTTCTTCTTTTATTATATTCATTTTTAAATCTTTGGTTTTACATGCAGAAAACAGCATGGTTACAGCCAATCCTGCAACAAAAACTTTTTTATTTATCATATTCGTTTTTTATAAACTAGTGGTTTCCTGACTAAACATCCGAAAACTATTTTCTAAATTTAAACTAATTTTTAAAATTCAAATGAAACAAAAATCATATTACATTAATACAGTATATAAAAAGTCAACTATAACGAAATAGTATTAAGTTTTGTTGATAATTTAAAAAAGGTTCAAAGCAACAAAGTTTTTTCTAGATGAATTAAGAAACATTCGAATTTCATCTCTTCTTTAGGTTAGATGCACTGCTGCGCATCTTACCAGAAATATCACAGTACTTTTGAAAACTTAAAACTTTGTCCCTTTGAACCTATGCAACTTTGAACCTAATAACAAAACCTTTGTACCTAAAAAACTATAATTTAATCCTAATATCAGTAAAGGTTATATCCTTTTTCATAAATTTGACAAAAATTTAATCAATTGAAGAAATCACTATTTTTCATATCCTATTGTTTGCTATTATTAAGCGTTCAATCCATTTTTGCTCAGGCACCAAAGCCAAAAACAATTAATATTGAAAATGCAGATTTGGTAGAAGTCAATGAAGACTTAGTTCCTGACGGAGTTCTATTGACTGGAAATGTAAAAGTAAATCATGACGGGATCGTATTAACCTGCAATAAAGCCTACGTTTTTAAGAAAGAAAACTACCTTAAAGCATTTGGAAATGTACAATTAGTACAAGGTGATACTTTATTCCTGAACAGTAAATATGCAGAATATAGCGGAAATTCAAAGAAAGCTTTCGCTACCGGAGATGCTGTCATGAGTTCACCGGATGCTACCTTGCAAACAGATACTATTAATTTTGATCGAAATATCCAGCAGGTTTTTTACAATACTAAAGGTACAATTGTAAATAAAGACAATACTCTGGTAAGTAAATCAGGAAGATATTTTGTGGCTGAGAAAAAATTTCAATTCCTTACAGAAGTTACGATTACAAATCCTAAATATGTTATAAAGTCAAATCATTTAGATTATTACAGTAATTCAGGACACACGTATTTATTTGGGCCGTCGACTATTACAAGCAAAACAAACTACATTTATACCGAAAAAGGTTTTTATGATACCAAGAAAAACCTCGCTCATTTTTTAAGGAAGTCGTACATAAAATACGATGACCGACTTATAGAAGGCGATAGTTTGTACTATAATCGAAATATTGAATTTGCATCAGCAACCCGAAACGTAAAAATTACTGACTCTATCAATCGCGGAATCGTAAAAGGACATTATGCAGAGATTTACAAACTAAAAGATTCGATGTTTGTCACGAAAAGAGCTGTAGCCATAAATCTTGTCGAAAAAGATTCAGTTTACATTCACGGGCAAAAATTAATGGTGACCGGAAAAGAAGGCGAACGAATTTTAAGAGCCTACAAAAACGTCCGTTTCTACAAAATAGACATGAGCGGAAAATGTGATTCTATCCATTCAGACTCTAAGTCTGCATTAACAAAATTAATTGGAAATCCAATTCTCTGGAACGGAGAAAGTCAAATTACAGGAGATATAATGCATTTAATTGGTGATAATACCACCAAGAAACTAGATTCCTTAAAAGTCCTCAATAACACCTTTATCGTCTCGCGGGATACCCTCGGCACGGGTTATAATCAGGTCAAGGGCCTCAATTTATTCGGAAAATTCAAAGAAGGAAAATTACATGACGTCGATGTGATTAAAAATACCGAGGTCGTCTATTACATGCGAAATGACGCTAATGAACTCATTGGTATCAATAAAAATGTGAGTAGTAAAATCAATCTTATTTTAGAAAATAATGATATCGAAACCATTACATTCTTCAATAAAGTAGACGGCGATGTTTACCCCGAAGCCGATTTACCTGAAAATGCACGTAAACTAAAAGGCTTAAAATGGCGCGGAGACGAACGAATAAAATCGAAAGATGATATTTTTACCGCTGAGGACAACGAACTCAATGACAAACTCGTCCAGGAAGGAAAAGACCAGGAAGCCAAGGACAAAACCACCCCGATGAAAGTCAGGAAAGAAACCCTTGATTACGACAAGAAGAAACCTGCTGCTAAAACAAGCACTACTACTAAGACTAAGAAATAGTTTTCAGTCGCAGTCGCAGTTTTCAGTTTCATCTTTTTGCGGTAAAATTAGTCTCAGTCGCAGTTTTTAGTTTACAAAGCTTTGCGAACTTTGCATTTTAATAATATAATCTTGAGCTAAATCTTAGGAAACTTTGCGATCTTTGCGGTTAAATTCATTCACAGTTTTCAGTCAACTTGAAACCTGAAACCTGAAACTTTTTAAACAAATAACAGTGAATCCAGATTTTATAAAATACCAGGCACAAACTTCCCCTTACCCACTTGGGATGGAAGTTTCTCATGCCATTGGTTCCTATATTTACGACACAAACGATAAAAAATACTTAGATTTTGTTGCCGGAGTTTCGGCTTGCACACTTGGGCATCAACATCCAAGAGTCAATCAGGCGATCAAAGATCAGCTGGACAAATATTCTCACGTCATGGTTTATGGCGAATATTCGCAAAGTCCTGCCGTTCAATATTGCAAATTACTGGCTTCACTCCTACCCGAATCTCTTAATAAAACCTATTTAGTCAATTCAGGCACAGAAGCTATCGAAGGCGCACTTAAATTAGCCAAAAGAACCACAGGACGCAGTCAGCTTATTTCTTGTCATAACGCCTATCACGGTAACACCATGGGATCTATGAGTGTTATGGGATTTGAGGAACGCAAACAAGCCTTTCGACCATTGCTTCCGGATGTCGATTTTATCACCTTTAATAACGAAGAAGATTTACAAAAAATCACCACCAGAACAGCCGCTATACTTTTAGAAACTATTCAGGGAGGAGCCGGATTTATTCAGCCCGAAAATAATTATCTGCAAAAAGTACGCAAACGCTGCGATGAAGTTGGCGCCATGATGATTGTCGATGAAATCCAACCCGGATTTGGAAGAACCGGTAAACTATTTGGTTTTCAGAACTATGATGTCGTTCCCGACATTGTCGTTATGGGAAAAGGAATGGGTGGCGGAATGCCCGTTGGTGCTTTTACGGCCTCGGCAGAAAAAATGGACCTCTTAACCGAAAACCCTAAACTGGGCCATATCACCACTTTTGGAGGTCATCCTGTCATTGCGTCAGCCTGTTTGGCTACTTTGCAGGAATTAACTGAGACAAATTTAATGCAAGACGCCTTAAATAAAGAAAAACTCTTTAGATCGCTTTTGGTACATCCTTTGATAAAGGAAGTTAGAGGAAAAGGATTAATGCTTGCCGCAATGACCGAAACTGCCGAAATAACAAACGAAGTTATTTTAAACTGTCAGGACAAAGGGCTCATTTTATTCTGGTTGCTGTTTGAAGGATGTGCAATACGAATAACACCACCGTTAACCATTTCTGATGAAGAAATAAAAGAAGGTTGTGCCATAATCTTAAGTGTTATGGATGAAATCATGAAAAAAGAACAAGCAGTTTAATTAGGAGCTATTTCCTGCTATCCGCTATATCTTTTATTTTTTCTAAAGAAAAAAAATAAAAGGATACCGCTGCTATCAGGGCTAGGATTCACGGTTAAAACAAAAATAGAATACAAATCACATTTAATCTTTTACAGATCAAAAGATTATAACTTAAAACAGAATAGAAATTCTGTCCATATTGTTAATTAAATTGTTCACAACAATTAATTCCCATTCCTCACAACAATAATATGGTTGCCTAAATTTATAACAGGCTAATTTCAAATAAAGACAGTATGCAATTAAGCAACGAAGAAGAAGATTATAACCTATCCCTATCCAAATTTGAGTCGATGTTAAAAACTAACAAAGTACTCTTTTTTGATTCTGAAGAATTTGAAGAAATTATTCTTCATTATTTAGACATAGGCAAGGCTAATTTAGCAAAGAAGGCCTTGAAACTTGCATTAGATCAACACCCAAAATCTACGGGCTTAAAATTAGTACAAGTAGAAATGTTGGTTTACGACGACAAACTAGAGATCGCCGAGAAGCTCTTAAATGAGCTATATGCAATAGAACCTAATAACGAGGAAATTTACATCCAGAAAGCCAATATCTGTTCTAAAAGAGATCAACACGAAAAAGCGGTAGAACTACTTAAAATTGCCTTGCAATATACAGATGACTACGCTGACGTGTACAACTTGATTGGAATGGAATATCTTTTTATGGATAACCTCGAGATGGCAAAAGACAGTTTTATCAAATGTCTTGAAGAAGATTTAGAAGACCAGTCAGCCTTATATAACGTGGTGTATTGTTTTGAATTTTTAGATCAAAACCAGGAAGCCATTGTTTACTTAAACGAGTATATCAATAAAAACCCATATAGCGAAATCGCCTGGCACCAGCTTGGCCGTTTGCATTATGGCGTAAAAGAATATGAAAACGCTATTCGCGCTTTTGACTATGCAACCCTAATCGACGATGAGTTTTTAGGTGCTTTCATGGAAAAAGCAAAAGCCTATGAGCGTCTTAAAAAATACGCTGAAGCTATTGAAAGCTATAACAGAACCATCGAGTTAGACGATGCTACTTCTTATGCGCTATTGCGTATCGGGAAATGCTACGAAAAACTAGGTAATGCGGTAAAAGCACTTCAATATTACAATCAAACAGTTCATGAAGATCCGCTTTTAGACAAAGGATGGATTGCCATTACTGATTTTTATGTTCGCCAGAAAAACTTTCAGAAAGCCTTATTTTTTGTCAATAAAGCATTAGCAATCGACAATCAGAATCGTTTGTACTGGAAACGTTATGCGACGATCAATAAGCAAATGAACTTTTTTGAAGAAGCAGAGTTTGGTTATAGAAAAGCAGTTGAATTTGGAGATTATGCTCTAGACACTTGGTTATTTTGGGTTGACATTCTTCAGTTTTTAGGTGAATTCGAAAGCGCTATTCAGACTTTATTACAAGCCACAGAATATTTTCCGGAAGAAAACGAAATCGAATATCGTTTGGCAGGATTGTATTTTATGATTCAGGATAATACCAAAGCAAAATTCCATTTAAGCAATGGTTTGCGTTTAAACTTTGATAATTACATCCTAATCGAAGATTTATTTCCGGTAGTATGGTCAAAAAAGACAGTTAAAAATTATATAGAAAAACATAGAAAACAATAATGATTGATATTTTAAGAAGACGTTTTGGCTTGTTAGGCCGTAATATTAGTTACTCATTTTCAAAAGGATA
>Ga0247815_10000593_pt1 | contig 28318 bp, 22 predicted proteins | sample UWRJL194509B1_FD_181014 | JGI IMG/M metagenome (GOLD analysis project Ga0247815, IMG submission 181014) | Plant litter microbial communities from Arlington Agricultural Research Station in Wisconsin, United States - UWRJ-L194-509B-1 | ecosystem: Environmental > Terrestrial > Plant litter >...
ATTAAACTCCATTCATTGCCTCCGTCAGCGGTTCTGCCATACGATATATTCCCATTATTTAATGCCGGATAGGTAACTTTATCTATCAGTTTTTTAGTGGTATCGTACATATAAATGGTACCACCTTTAGGTTCAAGTCTGAAACCTGCATTCATATCCTTATTTGCTTCATCAAAATAAATAAGAGAATATCCGAGTTTTGTGATACTTGCTTTAGAAGTGGTGATCTGCCATTTTGCAGGCTGATTCAAATCGTCTGAAAAATAATAATTTTTAAAGTTTACTGTCGAATTGGAAGGATTGTACAATTCGATCCAATCTGAGAAATTTAATTGTGAAGGATCGTAACTCATGGTGTTGCTGACCATGACTTCGTTGATTTTAATTTGTGCAGTTAATTTTAACGCCGGAGAGATTAAAATAAAGGCAAAAAAAATATAAAGTGCGTGTAAATTTCGATTCATAATATGGCTTTTAAATTAACGCGCAAAACTATCTTTTATCTACCCACTCTTGTACTTTTAAAGTTTTTTGATTAACAATAAAGGATTAAATTTGGTGCTCATCTTTTCTAAAATTTAAAAAATGCCATTTGTACGAATCAGTCTTCCCAAGAAACTTTCGGAAGAAACAAAAAATACTATTTCAGCGTCCATTCATCAATCCTTAATTCAGGAATTTCATATTCCCGCAGATGATTATTTTCATGTAATTGAAGAATTAGAAACGCATCAGATTAAATATCCTGAAAGTTATCTCGGAATTTCACATAATCAAGAAATTGTATACGTGCAAATTATAGCCGGACAAGGCAGAACTTTAGAACAGAAAAAGAAATTGTATCATCAGATTGCCACGAGAATTTCAACAACTACAGCAATTTTGATACAGAATGTGATTATTGTTTTAGTGGAAAATAACGGCCTTGAAAATTGGTCTTTTGGCAATGGAGCAATTCAGGAACCAGTACATTTGAAGAAGTAGTTTAAAAAAACAAATCCCAATTCAAACTAATGAATTGGGAATTTTTATTTAAGTGAAAATTAAAACTTCATCTTCTGAATTCTAACCGCATTTAAAATCGCCAGTAAAGCCACGCCAACATCAGCAAAAACAGCTTCCCACATCGTGGCAAGTCCGCCGGCACCCAGAATTAACACTATTGCTTTTACCACAAAAGCGAGTGTAATATTCTGCCAGACGATTTTTCTGGTTTGTTTTCCGATGTTTATTGCCATGGCGATTTTGCTTGGTTTATCGTCCTGAATCACAATATCAGCAGTTTCTATTGCAGCATCGCTTCCTAATCCTCCCATCGCAATTCCAACGGTACTTAAGGCGATAACCGGAGCATCATTTACGCCGTCGCCAACAAATGCAACGGTTTCATTTTTGGCTTTAATTTCTTCTAATTTAGTTACTTTATCTTCAGGCAGCAAATCTCCAAACGCATTGTTGATTCCTAATTTATCCGCTACAAACTGCACTACATTGGTTTTATCACCGCTCAGCATGGTAACTTTTATGCCTAAGGCTTTTAGTTGATTTACAGCTGTCTGTGCATCTTCCTTAATTTCATCTGCAATAGTCATGTAACCTGCAAATTTTCTATCGTAAGCGATGGCAATTGTGGTGTAAACCACTGAATTTGGATCAATATTATATGGAATATTAAACTTATCCATCAATTTAAAATTTCCAACATGAAGTTCTTTTCCGTTTATTTCGGCTTTTAAACCGTGTCCTGAAATTTCTTCCACATTTTTCAGTTCAACCGAAGCATCAATTTGCCCCACATGATTGTGAATCGCCGTGGCAACCGGATGTGTGCTTTGGCTTTCGAGCACATTGACCAATTTCAGCATTTCATCTTTATCAAATCCTTCTGAAATAATGACTTCCTGCACTTTAAAAACGCCTTCGGTCATGGTGCCGGTTTTGTCCATCACCACGTTCTGAATGCCGGCAATACTGTCAAGAAAATTACTTCCTTTAAATAGAATTCCGTTTTTGCTTGCAGCGCCGATTCCCCCAAAATACCCAAGCGGAATACTGATAACCAAAGCGCAGGGACAAGAAATAACCAGAAAAACCAAAGCGCGGTACAGCCAATCGCTAAAAACATAATTATCGACAAAAAGCATTGGCAGTAAGCAAATTGCAATGGCGAGATATACTACAATTGGCGTATAGATTTTTGCAAATTTTCTAATAAATAATTCGGCAGGCGCTTTTTTACTGGTCGCATTCTGCACCATTTCGAGAATTTTAGAAAGTTTGCTGTCATTATAGGCAGCGGTTACTTTTACCAGCGCAATTGTACTTCCGTTAATCATTCCGGCCAGAACCATTTCTCCTTTTAACTTCGTATCGGGTTTGCTTTCGCCCGTCAGCGCTGCCGTATTAAACGAGGCGGTTTCAGATAGCAATTCACCATCTAAACCTAACTTTTCTCCCGCTTTAAGCTGCACAATCGATCCTGTCTTAACATCGGCTGCTTTCATTTTTACGGCGGCATTATCTGCTATAATAGTGACTTCATCCGGCCGCTGATCGAGCAGACTTTTGATATTTGATTTTGCCCTGCTTACCGCCAGACCCTGAAAATTTTCTCCAATAGTATAAAAAAGCATAACCGCAACTCCTTCAGGATATTCGCCAATGGCAAACGCCCCGATTGTGGCAATGCACATCAATAAAAATTCTGAAAAAACATCTCCTTTTACAATGCTTTCGTAAGCTTCTCGCAAAACGGGAAGCCCCACTGGTAAATAGGCAATAATGTACCACGCAATCCGCACGTATCCGGTAAACCAATTTTGCGGAAAATAATGATCAAAACCTATGGCGACTAGTAATAATACAAAGGATATAACGGCTGGTAAAAACATTTTAAACAAACTATCTTCTGCACCATGATCGTGATCGTGATCGTGCCCGTGGTCATGACCGTCAGTGTCAGAGTGTGCAGGTTCGTCGTGTGAACAGCAGCATTTGGCTTGTTTTGTTTTATTTTTTGTGATTTTTTCTTCTATATGTTGATGTTCCATGCGAAAGTTTCAGTTTTGAAGTTGCAGCTCTATGGCTTGAAAAACTTCGTTTAAAATAATGTTTTAAATTTAAGCATTTTGCGGCGATTATTCTTAAAGCAAAATGTTTTAATCTCGTAAAGAAGTACAACAAATAATACCCCAATTCTTTAATCTAAAAACGCAGCGTGTATGATTCATTGGCGATTAATCCGGGCCAGCTTCAAAACTCAGTACCTTAGTATCTCAGCACGTTAGCACCTTAGCCTCTTACTCTCTATAAAAAATCAATGCTCATGCTCTCCTCCGCCCTTCATGGCAGATAATAAATAAAAAGCGCCTTTGGTAACAATTGCCGCATCCGGATCAATATTGTCTACAAACTTAACTTCTGTAAAACCTAAATCTGTTGTGCCCGGAATAACTTCAATAGCTTTAAAATGGATTTCTTTTTCTTTTGTTTGTTGATTTACATGCTCTTCTTCCTGCACAAAAACAAAATATTTAGCTGCATTTCTCACCACGGCATCTTTTGGTAATGCAGGAACTGTAGCATTGACTATGTTGATATTGGCAGAAACGTACATTCCTGAAATCAGCTCTTTCGCGTCAGAAGATTCGATCTTAGCATGAACGGCCACCGTTTTACTTTCGTTGGAAAAAGATTTATTAATTCCGAAAATTTTTCCCTTTATTGATTTATTCGACTGATTTGTCAATACAAAATCGATTACCTGACCAATAGAAATAGAACCTAAATCTTTCTCATAAACATTCAGGTCCAGATGCATCTGGCTGTTGTCGACCACTTCAAACAATGAAACTCCGGTTTGGGCAAATGCGCCTTTTGCAATACTGATTTTTCCAACATAACCGCTTATCGGAGCGATAATGGGCACTAAGGACGAACTTCCTTTTGCCACAATATGCAAAGCTTCTAATTTGCTTTTTGCTGCCTGCGCCCTCGCTCTTTCTGCCGCTAATTTTGATTTAACTTCCTGAAACGTTTTTCTCGGATTTACATTTTCATCGCTCAGCGTTTTCTGGCGGTTGTATTCTAACTGCAAATATTCGATATTGGCTGTAGCCGAATGATAATCTTCTTGTATTTCAATCACTTCTAAATTTTGAATCGTCGCCAAAACTTTTCCTTTATTGACAAATGTTCCTTCTAAAACATAAATATCTTTGACTGTACCGCCAATTAAAGTAGCAACTTCAGCAGAATTTTGCGGCGGAACGGTTGTATAACCATTGGCCTTGATGACTTTATTGAGGTTTCTGTCTTCCACCTTTCCGGTTTCAATGCCTACTGTTTTGTATTGAGAATCAGTCAGTGAAACTTCTGTCTCCGATTTTTCCTGTTCGTGGGTTTCTTCGGTTTTCTTTTCATTGCATGCAATTAGGGTCACCGCAAAGCAAGCAAAGGCAAATCGCAAAGCACGCCAGGAAATTAAATTTTGCGTTCCCTGCGAAACCTTAGCGCTCTTTGAGGTTACATGATTATCTGTATTTTTCATTTTAATTGTTTTTTATGGATGGAAACTGCAGTTCGATTGCACTTTGATTAAAGCTGTGAACCGCTTCTGTATATTGTTTTTTAATCTCGAGTGCCTGGTTCAAAAAACTGATGTACGACCAATAACTCATATCGCCGCTGGCATAACTTTTTTGTGCCGTATTGATAATCTGCTCCGCATACTGCAAACCTTCATTTTGGTAATAATCTAAGGCTTTCTGCTGCTTGTCGAAGTTGTTTTGCAATTCCTGAAGCTGAAGATTTAATGTGAGTTTACTTTTGTCTAAAGCCAGCTGCGACTGCGAAATACTAATGGCCGAAGCCTGGGCTTTCGCCGAATTTACGCCGCCAAATAACGGAATCTGCAATCCCGCCGTGAAACCCTGAAACAAGGATTCTGTATTGATGGTCTGTGCAAAATAGCCCAATCCTATTTTCGGAATCCGAAGTGCTTTGAATGTATTGGCTTCTTTTTCATATACTGAAATCTGCTGCTGATAATAATCGTTTACCAGACCGGCAGCTTTTACATTTCCTGCTTCTTTTATGCTCACATATTGCATTGCAGTCGTTTCATCCGGAACAATATTTTCATTCGTCTGCACGAAAAACTGCAGCTGTTTTTGATACATGGCCAAATCATATTCTAATTGCGCTTTCTGCGTTTCAATCTCTTTGACTTTTGCTTTGGCGCTGATGACTTCAATATTCCCGCTTTCCCCGGTTTGAAAACGAAGTTCGGCGTTCTTTAAAAATTTCGTGTAAACCGCATTGAGTTCCACATTTAATTTCTGAATCGAAATACCATACAAATATTGATAATACGCCAGTGTTACGGCTTTTTCTATTTCATAAGAAGATAACGCCTTACGTTTTTCTGCCAATTTTACGAGTTCTTCCTGCAATTGCCGATTAGCTTTTGTGATATTTCCCAGCGGAAAGAATTGCTGTACCGAAATATTATGATCGAAATCGGCACTATTAAACTGACCTCCCTGATACTGCACCTGAAGGAGATCTGCCTGAAAAGCGGTCTTTTTTAGAACGGTTTGTTTTTCTATTTCTTTGTCGGCAATTTTTAAATCGATGTTGTTTGATTTCGCGATTTCTATTGCTTTTTCCAGACTAATCTTTTCTTGTGCCTGCGCAAAAGTTGTAAGTAATAGCACCGCAATTAACAGCAAAGTTCTATTTTCCGACAGCAGCTTATTTAACCCCAAAATCCGCACAGGAAGCGCGAAGTCTGCAAAGTTTATTTTTCTTAAATTATAGTGTAACTTTTTCATTTTTTTACATTTTTATTGGTGTGCTTTGCGCAAACCTTAACGCTCTTTGCGGTTAGAATCTTTACTGTTAAATTTCTCCAGCATTAAATACAAAATCGGCAAAACGACTAGCGTTAGTAACGTTGCTGATAATAGTCCGCCAATAACCACGGTTGCCAAAGGTTTCTGCACTTCTGCCCCGCCGCTTGTGGATAATGCCATTGGCAAAAATCCTAGCGAAGCCACGGCCGCTGTCATAAGAACCGGGCGTAATCTGGTTTTGGTTCCGATTAAAACCCTTTTAAGCGGATCCAGAATTCCTTCTGATTGTAATTGATTGAAATACGAAATCAGGACAATCCCATTTAAAACCGCAATTCCGAATAAAGCTATAAACCCAATTCCGGCCGAAATACTAAACGGCATTCCTCTGAGCCAGAGCGCAAAAACACCACCGATTGCCGATAACGGAATCGCCGTAAAAATTAAGAGCGCCTGTTTGAAACTTTTAAACGTAAAAAACAACAAAACCAGAATCAAACCTAAAGCGATTGGGAGCGCGACCGAAAGTCGTTTTGCTGCCTCGATCAAGTTCTCGAACTGACCTCCGTACGTCACATAATATCCTGCCGGAAGTTGCAGCTCCCGATCTAACTTTTGCTGTATTTCTTCAACAACACTTTTTATATCGCGCCCTCTAACATTTAATCCAATAGTAATGCGGCGTTTCCCGTCTTCGCGGCTCACCTGCACCGGACCCTGCTCGTAATCAACGGATGCCACCTGTGAAAGTGGCACCTGCTGGCCGTTTGGGAGCGGAATAAATAAATTACTGACATCGGTAATATCAGTACGATTGTCCTGATTCATGCGCACCACAACATCAAATCGCTTGCTTTCCTCGTAAATTTTTCCAGCGCTTTCTCCGGCAAACGACGAACGGATAATCTGATTGATATCTGAAATATTCAATCCGTACAAAGCGATTTTATTGTAATCGTATTTGATGGTAATTTGAGGAAGTCCTGTTACTTTATCGGCTTTTAAATCGCCTATTCCGTCAATACTTTTTATTTTAGAAATCAATTCGGCTGCTTTTGCATCTAAAATTTCCAAATCATCACCAAAAATTTTAATGGCAATATCGCTTCGGCTTCCGGTCATTAATTCGTTAAAACGCATCTGAATGGGCTGCGAAATCTCAATATTGGCGCCCGGAATTACTTCCATTTCCTCTTTCATCGCATTGGCCAAAGCTTCCCAATTGTGGTAGCGGTCTTTCCACTCTTTTTTGTCCTTCAAAACAATAATCAAATCGGCGCTTTCAATCGGCATTGGATCGGTTGGAATTTCACCGCTTCCAATTTTAGACACGATTGTTTTAATTTCAGGAAATTTGGCTTTTAAGATCTGTTCGTATTTTGTCGTCGTTTCTACCATCTGCGTAAGCGAACTTCCGGTCATAATCGTGGCATTGATGGCCAGATCCCCTTCTTCTATCGTTGGGATAAACTCTCCTCCCATGTTTTGGAAAACTATAATTCCCAACGCAAATAATCCGAGGGAAATGGCGAGCACCACTTTTCTAAAAGCTAAAACTTTATTTAAAAAGGGTGTATATAAGTTCTCGAGCCAAAGCATCATTTTATCACTGAAATTTTCCTTATGCTCTATTTTTTTCGAAAGAAATAATGCACTCATCATCGGTACGTACGTCAGCGAAAGCAAGAAGGCGCCAATTACGGCAAAACCAACTGTCATCGCCATTGGCCTGAACATTTTTCCTTCGGTACCAATTAGAGCGAGAATTGGGAGATAAACAATTAAAATGATGATTTCTCCAAAAGCCGCGCTATTTCTAATTTTCGACGCCGAATTGTATACTTCAACATCCATTTCTTCCTGCGCTAATTCTTTTTTATTTTTGAGTTTTTGCAGATGATGCATCGTTGCTTCTACAATAATAACAGCACCGTCGACAATGATTCCGAAATCAATTGCACCAAGGCTCATTAAATTACCGCTTACGCCAAAGGCATTCATTAAAATAACAGCGAAAAGCATCGACAACGGAATTACAGAAGCCACAATCAGGCCTGCACGGAGATTTCCCAGAAATAAAATCAATACAAAAATGACAATTAAGGCGCCCTCTAGTAAGTTTTTAGTCACCGTTTTCATAGCATTGTCAACCAATTTTCCACGGTCAATAAAGGCTTCGGCCACGACACCTTCAGGCAGGCTCTTATTAATCTGAATCATTTTTTCTTTGATTCTGTCGACAACGGCACTGGAATTTTCGCCTTTTAGCATCAAAACCAAACCAGAAACAATCTCACCTTTTCCATCTTTGGTCGACGCACCGTAACGCAGCGCCACTCCTTCACGTACTTCAGCCACATCACGCACCAGCACTGGCGAGCCATTTCGGTTTTTTACGACCACATTTCCTAAATCCTGAGTGCCTTTTGCCATTCCGACACCGCGGATAAAATACGCATATTGATCTTTTTCAATATAAGCACCGCCTGTATTTTGGTTGTTTTTTTCTAAGGCATCAAAAATTTCGGTAATCGTAACGCCAAGGCTGTTGAGCGCATTTGGATTCACTGCAATTTCGTATTGTTTCAGTTTTCCGCCCCAGGTGCTGACATCTGCAACCCCTTTTATACCCTGCAATTGCGGTATAATTATCCAATCCTGAATGGTTCTTAACTGTACGGCATCGAATTTTTTTTCATAGCCTTTTCTGGCATAGACATCGTATTGGTAAATTTCGCCCAAACCTGTCGTAATGGGCGCTAATTCGGGCGTTCCGGCATAATCCGGAATGTTTTCCTCAGCTTGTTTCAGGCGTTGAAAAATTTGTTCGCGGGCCCAGTAAATATCAACATTGTCTTCGAAAACAACCGTTACTACCGACAATCCAAAACGGGAAATACTTCGCAATTCAATTACATCCGGAATTGTTTTTACCGCCTGTTCCAGCGGATAGGTAATTAGCTGCTCGACTTCCTGACTGGCCAGAGTAGGCGCCGTTGTAATGATCTGAACCTGATTATTGGTCACATCCGGCAGCGCATCAAGCGGTAATTCTTTAAGTGAATAACTTCCCCAGGCTATTAAAACAAGGGTAAATAATAGTATAACGAACTTATTGCGTATACTAAACTGAATGGTTTTATCTAACATTTGACTATATAATGACGTGAGAAATCAGACAAAAGTTTTGCCTGTCATTTTGTGGAAAATCCACAACTCTCTAACCCCAATTAATTGGGTATCATTATGCTAATTGTGGCGGCTGCCAAATACTTCCGAAGAAATTGGAAGTAAATACAGAATGGTAATTTGGTAAAAGAATTGAAATTTTAGTGTAAACACCCGGAAATTCATAATTGACGGCAGTTTGATAACTCAGTACCTGAGCACCACAGCAATTGCAAGCGCAAAACGGAGAACATAAATCGCTGTCTTTGTCGTGCGAATGATTATCTTCTGATGAAAATTGGGCTGTTTTATGCATAGCGCTATCCACTTCCACGTCTGCACAAGGCATATTAGAAAGTGCCATCAAATAAATTGACAATACTACTGCTATCCATTTCATAGGGTAAAAATAAGGCTTATTCTATTATAAAAAATAAAATAGTATGGTTAATATTTCACTAAAAAGGTTTTTATTGTTTTAAGTAAATAATAAACTTCTTATAAAAATTGCGCTGCTGCTAATTTTTTTTAGTTAACTTTAACACTATTAAACATATAATTACTTTCATACTCATTTTCTATCCTCCTGTAAAACAACAAATAAGCCAAATTCTCCTTTAGAATACACAGCATACATATTTTATTTCAGCAGTTTCATTAATTAATTTTAAAACACTACAAAATGAAATTTAATTTATTAGTATCAGCCTTATTTTTATTTTTCAGTCTTCCCATTTTCAGCCAGGTTTACACCGATAAAATAGTTGGAGAAAAAAATAAAGTTTTAAAAGACAGTTTAAAAGAAGTTGATTATCCTTATGCGCTCCCAATCTGGGGCGAAAAAGTAGCTCAAAAAGGTTATAATCTCCCATATTCTGCAGGACTTTCCGTTAATTATTTCTGGCAGGATTCTGAAATTATCATCAAAAATCTTCAGGTAGGTTTTAACAATGGACCGATGTACAATTTGGACGAAATTGTACGCTTTGATAAATCTTCTGTAGAAGCCGGCGCAATTACCATACGGCCGGACATTTGGCTGCTTCCGTTTTTAAATATTTACGGAATCTTTGGTAAAGCCAAACCAACCACGAAAATTAATGCCGGAATATGGATTCCGGATGCGGATAACAATTGGTCGCAAATTGCCAGTTTTAATACAAAGGCCAATTTTGAAGCCACCACTTTTGGACTTGGCCTCACGCCCACAATTGGTATTGGCGGAGGCTGGCTGGCACTGGATATGAATATGTCCTGGAGTGATGTTGATGCGCTCGACAAACCTGCTTTCTCTTATATTTTTGGACCGCGATTGGGAAAAACTTTTAAACTTCGTAAACCGGAACGAAATATTGCTTTGTGGGTTGGGGGATTTAGAGTTCATATTGAAGGAAATACAAAAGGAAATATAGCATTGTCTGATGTTTTAAATTTAGATAATGCACAGCAAAAAGTAGATGATGGTTTTGACAAAGTAGCTGAAAACCAGACAAAAGTAGATACATGGTGGGACGGTTTAACGCCTGTTCAGCAAAATAATCCCGCCAATATTGCCAAACACAATACGGCAGACCGGGCATTAGAATCTGCAGGAAACTTTTTAACGACTTTAGACGGAGCGCTGAGTACGGCAGGATCATCCACTGTTCAATATTCCCTGCAGAAGGCACCAAAAGATATGTGGAATTTTATTATCGGAACTCAGTTTCAATACAATAAACATATAATGTTTCGACTTGAAACCGGGTTTTTAGGAAGCCGTACTCAGGTTTTAGGTGGTCTTCAATATCGTTTTGGACTTTAGACTTTAAACCAACTCATATGAAAAAAGGTCTCTTATTAGCTATCGCTTTATTGGGTTTTGCTCCTCTGCATTCTCAAGTTCTAATTTCATTGATTTTTGGAGACAAGCTAAATTCTCCATTTTTGGAATTTGGATTAGAAGGAGGTGTAAATTTCTCATCGATTTCTAATTTGGAATCTTCTGGAACAAATGCCGGATTTAACCTTGGTTTTTACTTTGACATTCGATCTAAAAAAAATCCCGCCTGGATGATCAATACGGGAGTAATTGTAAAATCGCCAATGGGCGCGCACGGCATTCCTGTTTATTCTTTAAATGATGTTAATTTAGACAATACATTTACGGGTGGCAGCGTGAATCGTGAAATTCGTTATTTTAATGTTCCGATTTTGATTAAGTATCAGTTTAAAAATAATATTTACCTGAAAACCGGACCTCAATTGGGTTTACTGGCGACGGCTTTTGATGCATTTAAAAATGAAATAAACGACAACGATGTTCTTTACAAAAATAATATTCGGGATAAAATTCATGTCATCGATGCCGGAATGGCTTTCGGAGCGGGCTATCATCTGAATGTCGGCAACGGTCTGAACATCACTGTTCAATATTATTACGGATTAGTTCCTGTGATGAAAGGCGACGGTCCGGAACAATTTAACAGATCTTTGTATGTGACCGCAGGAATACCTATAGGAAAAGGAAAAGCAGCCCAAAAAAGAGCGGCAAAAGAGGCTGAACTCAATAAAATTGTACTTCCTGAAGATGAACAGCCGAAACCTAAAAACTAAGCCTGCTGTGTATTAATAGAAACAATAAGCCTCAGGATTTCATGGTTACTTAAAATAAAATCGGGTATGTTGTGCAAAATGGCATTATTGGGCATAAAAGGCATTTCGGCCGCGAGCGGGTTTTGAACCACAACTTTACCTCCATGCGATTTGATGGCTTGCAATCCTTTGGTTCCGTCTGCATTTGACCCTGACAATAAAATACCAACAAGTGTTTCGCCATAGATTTCAGCAGCCGATTCAAACGAAACATCGATGCTTGGCCTGCTGTAATTTATTTTTTCTGAAGTGTCAAGGGCGAGAAAGCCGTCTTTTTCGAATAATAAATGATAATTAGAAGGCGCAACATATACAAAACCAGGCAAAAGTTCGGTTTTGTCTTCGACCAGCTTTAATGGTATACTGGCTTTTAAGCTGATAAGATCTTCTAACGTCTGCTCGTCTGTACTTTTTCTATGTACGACAATTACAATGGCAAAACCTTTTAATGGCGTTAGTTCAGGCAGTATATGCATCAGAGCATTCAGACTTCCGGCAGAACCGCCAATGATGACTACTTTACAGTTTGATATTATTTGACTTTCCTCCATATTTTTTCTTTATCTAACTGTTTGTATTTGCTCATAGATATCGAATATTTTATAGTCTCTTTTGTGCCTAAAGCCAGAAAACCTAAAACAGCCAGACTTTCATCAAATAAATTAATTACTCTTTTTTGAAGGTCATTATCAAAATAAATCAAAACGTTGCGGCATAAAATCATATCAAATTCATTGAAAGATGTATCTGAAACCAGATTGTGCTGCGAAAAAACCATTCTTGCGGCCAGTTCTTCGTTAAATTTTGCTATGCCGTAATTGGCAATATAGTAGCTTGAAAAATCTTCCTGACCGCCGGCATCACGATAATTTTCTGAGTATTCTTTCATCATTCGCAAAGGAAAAATTCCCTTCTTTGCCGTTTCCAAAACCGTTGCATTGATGTCTGTCGCATAAATTAAGGATTTATGGAGCAAACCGGCTTCTTTAAGCATAATCGCCATAGAATAGACTTCTTCGCCAGTCGAGCATCCTGCGTGCCATAATCGAATAAAAGGTTTTGTTCCGAGTAAAGGCAGGATTTCATTTCTTACCACACTGTAAAAAGAAGGATCCCGAAACATCTCCGTAACATTGACGGTAATTTCATCGACCATTCTTTTATAATATTCCGGATCATATCGAACCTTGGAAAGAAATTCATGAAAATGGGTAAATCCGTCTAAATAATAAAGTCTGTTAACGCGTCTTTTGAGTGAGGCTCTGGAATAACTTCCAAAGTCAAAACCATAATATTCATAAATATCATTTATCAGGGTTTCTAACTCGATATCTTCAATCATAATCAATCAATTCATTCAAATTTTTGCTCAAATTTCGCTCAAAATAAGCAATAATTTATCCACATCTACCGGTTTAGAAATATAGGCATCTGCCCCAGCTTCCAAACATTTTTCTTTGTCTCCCGGCATGGCCTGCGCCGTTACCGCTACAACATAAGTAAATCTTCTTGATGGTATTGCCTTTATGATCGGAATGGCGTCATAACCATCCATCTCCGGCATCATCATGTCTATTAAAACTGCGTCTATTATTTCATCTGTAGATAATAATCGCAACGCTTCTTCAGCACTTAAACAAGACAAACAATCAAATGATCTGGCACGTAAGGTATTTACCAGCGCAAAGATATTTCTGGGATCGTCATCTATGATTAAGAGTCTTTTTTTACTCATGGTTTACTTTTTATTTTTGCCTCAAATTCTGCAAATCACAAATTATTTTTCAATTAAATTAGTTGGTGATCTGCAGCATTCGTGATTCTGTTTCTTTATATATTCTTTTTATTCTGATCTCTTATTGCTCTTCCTTTACACTTTATCATACAGCCAGACTCTCAATAAAGAAAGCAATTGGTCAATATCAACCGGTTTCGTGATATAATCTGAAGCTCCGGCTTTAATGCATTTTTCGCGGTCTCCGGTCATGGCTTTTGCGGTTACGGCAATCAGCGGTAAATTCATAAATTTAGGAATGCTTCGTATTTTTTCTGCTGTTTCGTAACCGTCCATATTCGGCATCATCATATCTAACAATACGATATCTGTATCTGTATGCTCATTCAAAATTTTGATGGCTTCTTTACCATCAAAAGCAGTGATTACATTCATTTTAAAAACTTCCAGCGCTTTTGTCAGCGAGTAAATATTACGAACATCGTCATCTACAATCAGCACTTTTTTCTCGTGAAGGATATTGTTTAGTAAATTTAGCTTTTTATGTCCGTCTTTTTTACCATTTGTTTCTTTTTTATCTTCAACTAAATGCAGAAATAAAGAAACTTCATCGAGCATTCTTTGGTAGGAATGTGCTGTTTTTACAATAATAGAATCAGCATATTTTCTAATTTTAACTTCTTCTTTAATTGACAAGCTTTTTCCTGTAAAGACAATTACGGGAAGATTTTCTAATCCCGGATTTTTCTTTATTCCATCGAGAATTTGATAGGCTTGTTTGTCCGGAATTCCCATATCTAAAATAACGCAGTCCACATCTGTTTTGGTCAGGGCCGATAAACCATCAGTAACTTCACTTTTAATCTCAGAATTAATGTTATAGGTTTCTAAGAAATACGAAAGTGCTTTTGCGTGCTGCGGATTGTCTTCGATAATCAAAACTTTTTGAGCCTCTTTATTGATAATATTTTCTATTCTAAGGAAAACTTCCGGAATTTTATCAAAAGCAACCGGTTTATCTAAGAAGTCTACGGCCCCTTTTAATAAACTTTCCTGTTTTAATTTATGTGATGACATAATGTGCACCGGAATATGTTTTGTGTGAGAATTATTTTTTAATTCTTCTAAAACTTCCCAGCCGCTTTTTATTGGCAGTTCGATATCCAGCAGAATACCAACTGGTTTGTAAAGCAGGGCAAAGTTTAAAGCATAATCTCCTCTTACCGAAACTACTCCTTTGTATCCTTTTTTACGGGTAAAAGTTAGTAATGATTTGGCAAAATTAATATCATCTTCCACGATCAAAATGACTTTATCATGATCTAAAATGTCATTTCTGTCGTCTTCTATTTCATCTGGAATGATGGCGCTCAGGTATCTGTTTTTAGTTTTTTCTTCTTCTGTTTCCTCCGCTGCTTCACCGCTTTCAATTTGAAGAGGCGGAAATTTATCCAGTTCTACTTTTTTACCTATCGTTCCGAAAACCGGAAGACATAAAGTAAAAGTACTTCCTTCATTTTCCTTACTGTGCAGGATGATTTCTCCGTTTAGCAATTTGGCCAGTTCACGGCTTATTGATAATCCTAAGCCGGTACCGCCGTATTTACGTTTTGTAGAACCGTCGGCTTGCTGGAAAGCTTCGAAAATTAAAGGCTGTTTTTTTAACGGAATTCCAATTCCGGTATCTTTTACTATAAAACAAATGATTTTATCATCGTCGGTATTGATTTTGATTTCCAGGCTTACCGTTCCTTTTTCTGTAAATTTGATCGCATTCGAAAGCAGGTTTTTCAAGATTTGCTCTAAACGCATTTTGTCGGTTTTAAGGACAATTGGCGCATCTTTAGAAATAATTTCAAAACCTATATTTTTCTCTTTTGCCACCTGATTAAACAACGCAAAAAGACCGTCTGTGATTTCTTTTGTGGAAACGTCTATAAATTCAAGATCCATTTTTCCGGCCTCGATTTTCGATAAGTCCAGAATTTCGTCAATTAATCCCAATAAACTATTTCCTGAACTTTGAATTACCTTGGCAAACTCAATTTCTTCCGGAACCATGCCTTTGTTATTATTTTCAGACAACAATCTGCTTAAAAGTAAAATAGAGTTAAGAGGCGTTCTTAATTCGTGTGACATATTAGCCAAAAACTCTGATTTGTAGCGTGTTGTCAATTCTAAAGCTTCAGATTTTTTCTGAACTTCATTGTTTTTTTCCTCTAATAATACGCTGCGTTCTGAAAGTTCTTCATTGGTTTGTTCCAATTCTTCCTGCTGTACGCGCAGTTCTTCTTCTGATGCCTGAAGTTTTTCTGTCTGTGCTTCTAACTCTGCATTTATGGCTTCTAATTCGCTGTGCTGTACTTGTAATTCTTCTGACTGCGCTTTGGTTTCTTCTAACAATTCCATCACTCTTTTTCTGTTTTGAGTCGATTTAATTGCGATTCCAATATTGTTCGAAACCATATTCAGGAAATCCAAATGCAGCGATGAAAATCCGTAAGTACTGGCCAGCTCAACTGCGCCCTCAATTTTAGTATCAAATAAAGGAACTGCTACAATATGTGTTGGTTTTATTTGTCCTAAAGCATAATTAATCTGAATATCTTCTGGTGTTGCCGCTTTTAATTCTAATAATTTTCCTGAAATAATAGACTGGCCAATCAATCCTTCGCCTTTTTGAATGCGTTCGCGTTTTTTATCTGCAATATAACTGTAACCTCCGGAAATATAAAGCTCGTCGTTTTCTAAAACATACAAAACTCCCGCGCTGCTGTTGGTGTATTCGCATAAATATTCGATCACGTCTTTCGACAGCTCCTCCATCGATTTATCACCTAACATTACATTGTTAAGATTTGCGACTCCGGACTGCATCCATTCTTTTTGAGATAATAAGTCAAAAGATGTTTTTAAGGAAACACCCATATTATTCAATGATTCTCCTACGCTTCCCAAAGCGTCAGATTTTGTATCATCAACCCTGATATCGTAATTTCCACTCGCAATATTAACTGCAATTGTACTAATTGCTTCAATTCTCTGTGCTGTTTCCCTGTCTTTCTTCTCTAATTCTGACTGCAGTAAAGAGCGCTCTTTAAAATCTTTTAAAATCCTGAATAAGAACACAATCGAAATAATAAAGGCCACTAAAAATGCCACAACAATTAAAACTAAACTGTAAGTGCCGTAACGATCTGAGTTGGCATTTCGCTCTGCCAGAAGATTTTGCTCCGTACTTTCAACCTTTTTAATTTCGGCACGCAGATTGTTCATCATCTCGCGTCCTTCATTAAGGTCGAAAACCATAGTATCCTTACCGAGACGCTTTTTTACGATTTGATTGTTAAGGTATTTGAAAAAACCAGAACGCATTGTTCGCAGTTCGTGCAGCTGTTTTTGCTGCGAAGGATTATCTGCTGTAAGTTCGTCGAGCTTGTCAAAAAAACCATCAGATCTGGACTGAGAGTCTCTGAATCTTTCTATAAACTGCTCATCGCCAGATATTAAATAACCGCGCATACTGGTCTGCGCTTCTGTGAGCAGCGACGAACCTTCATTTAAATTATAAATAACTTCCTGAGTATGATTTACCCAGAAATTACTGTTTAATAAACTTTTAATACTGATAAACGAAGCGACAGAACTGATCATTAATACCAATAATGACACTAGTGAGCTAATCAGCAGATTTCTTCTAAAGTTACTCTTCATATTTATAATTTATATTTTATTCGTATTTTAATGGAAGTATAATAATAAAGCTCGCGCCCTCTCCTACCTTGCTTTTTGCGGTAATTAAACCGTTGTGTTTTTCTATAATTTTCTTGGCAATTGCAAGTCCAATTCCGGTTCCTTCGTAAGTCTGGCGATCATTTAAACTCTGAAAAATTATAAAAATACGGTCCAGGTAAATCTCGTCAAAACCAATTCCGTTATCTTTTACCGTAATTCTGCAAAACTTGCCATCTGTTGAAACAGGGCTGTCAAAAGATTTCTCTGCAATTAATTCTGAATGGATTTCTATTAATGGATGATCTGTGTTTCCTGAAAATTTAAGTGCATTTCCAATCAAATTCTGAAACACCTGCCGCAGCTGACTCGGAATACTGTCTATTGTTGGCAGTTCTGTGGTTTTTATAGTCGCTTTTTTGCGTTCGATCAAATAATCAAAATCAGACAATACTTCCTGTAAAACTTCATTTAAGTCGGTTACTTCAGGTTTTACCTGCGATGATAATCGCGAATATGCCAGAAGATCTGTAATTAAAGTCTGCATTCTTTCTGCAGATTTTATGGTACGGTCTACATAATCAACTGCTTTTTCATCTTCGGCAAGATAGAGCTCTTTAATAATTTTGATAAAGATTTGGATTTTCCTGATCGGCTCATTTAAATCGTGCGAAACAACCCATGAAAACTGTTGCAATTCGTGATTTCGCATTTCTAATTCTTCGTTTTTCAGCACCAGCTCCTTCGTTCTTTCTGCAATCTTAATTTCAAGATTATCCTGAGCTTCTTTCCTAATTTTTATTTCTTTTGAAAGCAGGTCTTTTATGCCTTTTAATTCATTTTGCTGATCGTAAAGTTTTAAGAATGTCTTCACTTTCAATATAAGCAAATCAGTATCAACGGGTTTGGTAATATATTCTACAGCTCCGGTTTCATATCCTTTAAAGATATATTTCTTTTCAATATTTAATGCTGAAAGAAAAATAACAGGAATGTCTTTAGTTCGTTTGTTTCCGGAGAGGATTTTTACAACTTCAAAGCCGTCAAGTCCGGGCATCTGAACATCCATAATAATCAGGCAATAATTGGTTTTTAAAATTTTCTTTAATGCCTCTTCGCCTGATTCAGCAGTATCAACATCAATATCGTGCAATTCTAAAGTCTTTTTTAGGGCAATTATATTTGCTCTTATATCGTCTACAATTAATATCATGCTGTCTTGGGGGTAAAAACTGTTATGAATTAAAATGTGTTAATTTAAAATTCGATTAAAATTGTTTTTGTTATATTTAAAAATGTCTGACACTACTTATGCAGCATCAGACAAACTCCAAATTTATAAAAAAAAGTCACAATCGATTTTTATTGTAGCTGTAAATCGTTACATAATTCCCATGTCAAAAATAGTCTGCTAAGTATAATTATGTAAACTCAGTTTTTATTGGAGTAAACATAAAATCTTTCAGGTTAAGGTTTTACTGGTGTTATCGCTATTTTTAGAGTAAAAATTAACCTCTTACAATACGATCATGAAAAAGATAAAAACATTTCCGGAACAGAAACAAAACCTTCCGGGTAACGAATATCAAATGGATCCGGAACCCGAAATTATACGTGAAAATTATGTGGGAAGCGGCAAACTTTTAGGAAAAACAGCTTTTATAACAGGAGGTGACAGCGGCATTGGCCGAAGCGTTGCCGTTCATTTTGCCCGCGAAGGTGCAAATGTGGCCATTGTTTATTTGAAAGAAGACAAAGATGCCTTGAAAACAAAGGAACTAATCGAAAAAGAAGGCCGTGAGTGCCTTATTATAAGCGGTGACTTAAAAGATGAGAAATTCTGTAAAAGCGCCGTAAAAAAATGTCACACCGTTTTTAAGAAAATAAATATAGTAGTCAATAATGCCGCGGTACAGTTTCCTCAAAATGAATTGGAAAAAATAACCGCTGCACAACTGCACAAAACTTTTGAAACTAATATTTATCCGTATTTCTATATTACAAAAGTGGCACTTCCATTTTTAACAGCAGGTGATACGATTATCAATACCAGCTCAGTTACAGCCTATCGCGGCAGTGAACATTTAGCCGATTATGCCAGTACAAAAGGTGCGATTGTTAGTTTTACCAGATCACTGTCGACAATGCTTGCCAAAAAACAAATCAGGGTAAACGGCGTTGCGCCCGGTCCAATCTGGACACCGCTGATTGTAGCAAGTTTTGACAAATTATCTGATTTTGGAAAAGACAATCCGATGGAAAGAGCCGGACAGCCATCAGAAGTTGCTCCTGCTTATGTGTTCCTGGCATGTCAGGACAGCAGTTATATTACCGGACAATTTATTCACATAAACGGCGGCGAATTAGTGGGCAGTTAATTTTTTAGCTATCAGAAAAAAAAATACGGTACGCTTTTCACTTCATTATTAATATCGCAAAGATGCCGGGGCGCAAAGTTTCAAAATACTTTCATTATTTCAAAACTTAGCTGTGCTCAGCATCTCAGCACCTTAGAACCTTAAAAAAATGAATTACATTGATATCATCGGACTTTTCGCGGGCACCTGCGTGACTATATCCGTAATTCCGCAGATTATAAAAGTTTGGAAAACAAAAAAAGTAAAGCAGATTTCGCTGAAAACATTTGGCATCCTGACTTTCGGGATTGCAGTGTGGATTATCTATGGGATTATAAAGAAGGATCTGCCTATTATTATTACCAATAGTGTTTCGCTGTGCCTTAATTTGACTATGGTTTATTTTATTATTTATTATGAAAAAGAAGAATGAGCTTTTCATAATAATAAAATTCCAGCTTAATTTAATGTTTGTAATCACGGCAAACTTGTAGAAGCAAAGTTTTCCTTTTATCAGACCTGATAGGTTTTAAATCTGTCAGGTTTCACTTTATAGGAACACAATAAAAGACGGTACTTCTCTACGATAAAACCTTTATGCCTTTGCTCCTTTGCTCCCTTACATTCGCTGCAACTTTATCTTCTCTGCACGTCAAAAAAAAAACAGCCCGATAAAAGCTGTTTTTTTTGAATCTGGAGGTAGTATATGTAATGCTTATTAGCTAGCTAATTTTTGATTGTATGGCTTATATGATAATTGGTATTTTTCTTTGAAAATACGTGGCAGATAATTACGGCTTGCTAATCCCGCAGCATTCATTACTTCTGCTATATTGATATTTGACAATCTTTTGATTCCGTTGATTGGAATAGCTGCCAGATTTATGATTGGATCAAAAGTTTTGATATAATTATAACTGTGCTGTGCGACCTCGATCTCTACAATACTGTTTACGATGCTTTTTTGCAGTAAACTTTTTACGATCCCCTTTTGCGGTATTTTTTTGAATTCCACTAGTTTTTCAGTGATTCTTTCGTTTTCAGCGCCTACGTATAAATAGTTTCCTGAATCTTTGGTGAATTTCTTTTTCAATTGTGAAATCAATTCGAAATTCTCATCTTCGGCGGCAGCCATAACTGGAACTGCAATCATAGAAAACTGAATTTGCTTGTGGCTCTCAAAATACAAAACACTGTTTATAGCGGCTGTATTATGCAAAATACCATTTTGCTTTTCTTTAATGTTTTTTCTTTCGCCATTGGCTCCAAAACTATGCGTAATTGTTCCTTTATCATTATAGATAAAAAATACCGGTGCCATTTTAAAAGATTCTATACTTAAGGTAACATCGTGATTGAATACAAGGTTAAAATCAAGGTATGACATTTCTTTTTCAAGACGTACGCCGCTGATGGTTCCTTTTGCCCATTTTGATTTTACAGACAAAGTGTATTCATTATTATTTACTTCTAACGTTCCGTCAAAGCTTTCTTTAAGGTTATTAAAAATAGTTTCAAATCCTCCTGTATTTAAGTATAGTTTTTTCATGTTGTTCTGGTTTTAAATAAAGCGGTTTGTACTTGCTTTTTAGTACTAAAACCACATTTGGTTTTTTCTTCATTTCTATAATTCAAATTTCGCACATATTGCAAATCAATTTATTATAGAATTTCGGAGAGATTTTTCATAATTAATATCTTACGAATTACATCAATTCAGCCAAATCATCGGCAGCACGCGGAACTACTGGTAAATTGGCATATTGATATGAAATTTTCTTCAAAACATTTAAATTATAAGATGTCGTTTTTATTACTTTAACTCGAAATTTTATAGTAAAAAATAGTTATAAAATAAAAAAACGCCATCATCTCAACACCCCAGAATCTTTAACAAAAAAAACAGCTGCTTCAGATAGAATCCGAAACAGCTGCTCCTCAGCAAAATAAAAATACCTAATTCCTATTTTATTTTATGTAAGTTTATGAATGTCTGCGTTCTTGTCATAATTCGCTTTCGGAATATCCTTAAAAAACTCAGCTTCTTCAAGATCAGCAGTTGGGCCGTATCCTATTAGATGAGTTCCTTTTACCTGATCTTTGGTTTCTATAACATATAAGATCGACATATCGTCAGGATCGCTCATTCCTTCATAACGGTGGTGCGCTACAATAAAAATTTCGTCTGGCTGATATGCGTATTTTGTTTCTGAGTCAATTAAACATCCGTCACTGAACAAAAAGTTGCACAAATAGCCTTCGTCCTGGTACTTTTTTATATAGTCGGTTTCATTCTTTGAATTTGCAAGATCTTTTTTCATGATATGAGTTTTAATAGGATTGTAATCTTTTGTTATTTCAAATTTCATCATTCAATACAAATAAAATTAACTCAATGCGTTTAAATTTTGCCTCAATTAAAAAATCAAAATCAAATCATTATTTAATTTACTAATTTTAAATATTATTTAAGTTTTAGCAATCTCACACTATTTACTATATATAATTATTACACTTTACTGTTTTAATTAAAACCAATTTTTAATGACCTATTCTAATCAGGACTTTTTGGCAAAAGGAGGCGAAATGGGTGCCTTAACCCGTGCTGAAAACTGGAGTAAAACTTCTGTAGGCGCTGTTGAGACATGGTCTCAAAGCCTTCGCACGACTTTAGGAATTGTTTTAAATTCTAAATTCCCCATGTTCCTCTTTTGGGGGCCGGAACATATTTGTTTTTATAATGATGCTTATCGACCAAGCCTGGGGAACGACGGAAAGCATCCTTCGATTTTAGGGCAAAAAGGTGCTGATGCATGGCCTGAAATCTGGGATTTTATAAAACCGCTTATCGATCAGGTACTTGCCGACGGAGAAGCGACCTGGCACGAAAATCAGTTACTGGCCATTTACAGAAACGGAAAAATAGAAGATGCTTACTGGACTTTCAGCTACAGTCCCGTAACTAATGACAACGGAAAAATTGGCGGAGTTCTGGTCACCTGCAGCGAAACCACTGATAAAGTAAATCTTGTCAAAAAATTAGAAGAAAGCAATACGAGATATTACAATAATATTCTACAAGCTCCAAATGCCATGTGTATTTTGAGAGGCGAACAGTTTGTGGTAGAAATTGCAAATGAATTAATGCTCGAAATATGGGGCAAAAAAGAAGATGAAGCGCTTAGTAAGCCCATTTTTGAAGCTCTTCCAGAAGCAGCCGGCCAGGGTTTAGAAGAAATCCTGCTTAACGTTTATACTACAGGCGAGAGATTTACAGCGCACGAACGCCTTGTAAGACTGCCTCGAAATGGTGCTATAGTCGATACTTTTCTGAATTTTGTTTATGAGCCATTAAAAGAACCGGATGGTACTATTTCTGGCATTGCGGCTATTGCTTATGATGTTTCTACTTTGGTAATTTCAAGAAATAATATTAAGGAAAGCGAAAAAGCATTCCGAAATCTGGTAATGGAATCACCTATTGCCATGACTATTTTCAGGGGAAAAAATCATATCATAGAAATGGCCAATAATACTATGATGAAAACGATCTGGCAAAAAAAGAAGAAAGAAACCATTGGCAGACCTTTAACTGAAGTTTTTCCGGAACTGATCGAACAAAAATATCCTGAATTACTGGATCAGGTGGTTTTGAATGGAAAAGTAGTTCGCGAGAATGAATCGCTTGCCTATGTTAAAGTAAAAGATAAAAACGAGAAATTTTATCTGGATTATCAATACACGCCTTTATTTGAAAATGAAGAAAAAATATCTGGTGTTATGGTGACCGTACATGATGTAACCGATAAAGTTGAAGCCCGAAAAAAAGTAGAAGATGCCGAGGAAAGAGCCAGATTAGCTGCTGAAATTGCTGAAATTGCAACCTGGGAGCTGAACCTTCAGAATAAAGACATTATTTATTCTAAGAATTTACTGGAGATTTTTGGTTTTGAGAAAAACAGCCGGGTGACGCATCAGCAAATTCGAAGCAGGATACATCCTGACGATGAGCAAATTCTTCAAAAAGCTTTTAATGCTGCATTAAAAACCACTATTTATAAATACGAGGCGCGTGCTATTAAACCGGGCAATATAATTTGCTGGATTAGGGCTCACGGTAAAATATTTTTTGATGACGAAGACGAGCCCGTCAAAATGATCGGGACGATCATGGATATTACGGATGAAAAAAGCAGTCAGCAGATCCTGATGAAAAGTGAAGAAAAATTCAGGCTTCTTGCTGACTCCATGCCTCAGCACATCTGGACAAGCGATCCTTTGGGCAATCTTAACTATTTTAACCGATCAGTATTTACCTATTCCGGTATTTCAGAAAAAAAACTTAAACGAAATGGATGGCTGCAAATTGTACATCCTGACGATCAGGATGAGAATGTAAGGGTCTGGCTGGAAGCGGTAACTACAGGCAATGACTTTTTGCTGGAGCATCGTTTTCGCCGTTATGATGGTGAATACAGATGGCAGCTGAGCCGTGCTATTGCACAAAAAGATGAAGAAGGAAATATACAAATGTGGGTGGGAACAAGTACGGATATTCAGGACCAAAAGAATTTTACAGTAAAACTGGAAAAAGAAGTTTCTGAACGCACGGAACAATTAGAACTGAAAAACAAAGATTTGATTAATATGAATATAGAGCTTCAGTCTTTTGCCTATATTTCGAGTCATGATTTGCAGGAACCACTTAGAAAAATACAGACTTTTGCCAGCCGTTTGTCTGATTTAGATGAAGAAAATATATCGGCGAGTGCCAAAACCTATTTAAACCGTATTGAAGTTGCCGCAAAGAGAATGCAGACTTTAATTCAGGATCTTTTAACTTATTCCCGAACAAATTCGGCAGAAAGAGTATATGTAAAAGTTAATCTGGATGAAATTGCAGAAGAAGTGGCAAGCGATTTTGCGGATCGTATCGAAGAAAAAAACGCATTGGTTCATTTTCATCCTTTAGGAGAAGTTACTGTTATTCCGTTTCAATTCAGGCAATTATTGCATAATTTGGTTGGAAATGCTTTGAAATTCTCTAAAAAAGACGTTGCTCCTATTATAGAAGTTAAAGCCGGGAGAGTAGATGGAAATACGATACAGAATGCAGGAGTATTTCAGGATAAAAGGTATTACCATCTTCAAATATCTGATAATGGAATTGGTTTTGATGCGGAATATAAGGAAAGGATTTTTGAAGTTTTTCAACGACTGAATACTGAAAGCGAATTTGCAGGAACAGGAATTGGGCTTGCGATTGTAAAAAAGATTGTCGACAACCATAAAGGAATAATAACGGCGGACAGCGAGAAAAATAAAGGGGCCACTTTTGATATTTATATTCCTGAACTAGTGCAGACCGTTTAAGACTTGTAAACGAAATTTTTATCGGTTGGAGTAAATTTTCTCCAGTCGATTTCTAACGCATGTTCGATCGATTTTATAATATCTTTCATTAAAATCGGTTTGGTTATAAAATAATTCGCTCCCAAAACGCGGCATTTTTCTATAATGCCCGGCTCATTTGAGGTAGAGAAAATAATTACCGGAATATCACTTTTTTTATTAGACTGACGCAATTCTTTCAAAACATCAAATCCGTTTTTACCCGGCATATTCAAATCCAAAAAAACAACATGCGGTGTTGGCGGCGGATTGTAAATTGCATTTAACAATTTCTCACCTCCATTATAGGTCTGAAGCTGCACTTTTATCGGCATAGATTTTACTGCATCTGCAAAAATGCTCAAATCATCTTCATCATCATCCGTATAAAATATTGTTAGATCTATCATGGTATTTGTGGCTATAATAAAGATAATTACATGCCAAAGATAACCAAAAATACAGATAAAACAATGTGTTTCAGCAATCGGGGGCTAATTATTTAATACTTGAAATCTGATAATTTTAAAAGCAAATTATGTAAGCCAAAAAAATATAAAAATCTCAATTTTACTATATCAAACTGAGATATTAAAAATTAAATGTTTTTAATTTTCAGATTATGAAAATTTCACAAAAATGTCTAAACAAAAAATAAAAAATCATGGGAGATCATAAAGACCTTAGTAACGAATTTGCAGTAGATAAAATTAAAGATCTGGCAGAAAATATAAAAACGTGTATGTTTTGTACGTATAACAGCGACAGACTTCAATCACGACCAATGTCTGTTCAGAAAATTGATGATTTGGGCCAGCTTTGGTTTTTATCAGACCGTAACAGCAGTCAAAATGCAGAAATAACTTTGAATCCGCAGGTAGAAATCTTTTTTTCTGAGCCGCACGACAAATTCCTTACGCTTCACGGAACTGCAAGTATTTCATACGATAGAGAAACAATTAAAGAATTGTGGAATCCGATTGTTAAAGTATGGATGCCAGGCGGTGAAGATGATCCAAATTTGAGTGTGATTAAAGTAGTGCCTGAAGACGGTTATTACTGGAATAATAAAAATGGTGCTATTGTCGCTATTGCCAAAATGGCTACATCTCTTGTAACCGGTAAAACAATGGATGACGGTATCGAAGGAAATTTGAAATTGTAGTCTTACAACAAAATTTCATTTCGACAAAAAAAATCACACTTGCTTTTTAGTAAGTGTGATTTTTTTTATTTAAATATTTACTCCTATCGTAAATAGGCTACACTGGTGTGATTTCTGTTTCTTCGAAATGACAAATATTATATTTAACGCAAAGTTCGCTAAGTTTAATTTGCGTTTTTTCTTAGCGCACTTTGCAGTTAAACTAATTTCTTCAATTCTAGAGCGTTCAGGATTCCCGCTTCGCTTGCAGTATTATTAAAATATACAAAACCTTCTTTATTCGGCATTGCATTTTTTATTCGGGTTAGTTCTTCTTCAGAATAACTGGAATAAAACATTTTTGGCGTACCGTGCAGCCTTATAAACAGCAGCGGAAACTGGCTGAAAATAGTATCCGGCATTGACGGATGGCTTACACTGCAAAATGTAATATTATTGGCTTCAAAAGCATCCCAAACTTCGGGAATCCACCAGCTTTCGTGGCGAAATTCGATTACATTTTTAAAATTCAGATCGAGATTCTGAATAATACGCTGCAAATTTTCAGTGCTAAAACGATAACTCGGCGGCAGCTGAAATAATATTGCCCCCAGTTTATCTTTCAAACCCGTTTCGCAGATTTGATAAAATTCTGAAAGCCGATCCTCACAATCTATAAACTTTTTAAAATGCGTGAATTCTTTGGGCGCTTTTACAGAAAATATAAAATGTTCCGGTGCTTTTTTGTACCAGTTTTCAAATATTCTCACTGTCGGAAATTTATAGAAGCTTCCGTTGAATTCATATGTATTAAAATGCTGGCAGTAATAATAGAACCATTTTGAGGACGGAATATTTTCAGGATAGAAAATACCTTTCCAAAAGCGATTATTATAGCTGGAGCATCCTATTAAAACTTCTTTTTTCATATATGTAATTGTTGGCAATTGGTACAAAAAAAGCTGCGGCGTTTCTTTTTTCCGGTATATTTTTTAATCAACGGAAGGTTACATCTGAGGCACTCTGTTTTAGAATGAGCGAGCCAGTGTTTTTTTAGTTCGTATTTCTTTTTCCAGTACAAAAATTCGAAACTATAAATAGAACATTCAGATATAATTTCGCCTATTTTTTCAGATGGAATTTTTCCGACCAAAGATTCGGGATGAATTTTGCATCGGTACAAAACTTCATTTTTAATTATGTTTCCTACTCCTGAAAATATATTTTGATCTAAAACAGCATCGCAAATCATTTCTTCAGGAATTTTGTCAAGACTTCGTTTTGCTTTCTGGGCATCCCAATCTTCATTCATAACATCTTCGCTCCAATCGTAAAAGGTGTTTACGTCTCCTTCTAAAATTTTGACTGAACAGGTATAAAAATTGAGTTCTCCATCAGAAAAAGCAAGACTTAATCTGGGCGTGGTTTCTTTTCTTTCATTAACTCGGTAAGTTCCAAACATCAGCATGTGAATTTTGACAGTAAAATTGTCAAAACAAATTAAAAAATGCTTTCCCCAGGTTTTAAAGGCTCGTATAGTCTGGTCTTTTAGGCGTTGAATATCTATGGAGCTGTTTCCTGAAACTGAGATTATCTGATGTCCGGAAAACTGCTGTACTTCTTCTTTTAATATCAATATAGATGGACCTTCGGGCATAATATAACTTTTAAATTAATATATACTAAAAAAGTGCAGTTTTGAGGCTGCACTTTAAATGCTATTTCTATTTAAAATAATTAATCTGCCTCGGCAGCTTCAAGGTTTACAGCATTGACGGCAACTTCTGTCAGTTTTTTGTCCGCACCTTTTTCTTCATCTAAAGTCAGCTCTAATAAACTTGCTGCTTCCGGAAGTCCTAAGGTTTCTGCAAACTGTCGTAAAGTACCATAAGTGGCAATTTCATAATGCTCGATTTTTTGGCTTGCCGCGATAATTCCTGCATCACGGACCACACCCACTTCTGTTTCTTCAAGGATTCCTTTTCCTTCTTCGATTAAACCTTCCATGGCATCGCATTTTTTTGCTGTGGCTTTTTTGCCAATCAGTTCAAAAACTTGCTCTAAACGCACAATTTGTTCTTCTGTTTCAATCAAATGATTGTTTATCGCGTCTATAAGTTCTGGAGAAGTAGCGTTTTTAGCCATTAATGGCAATGCTTTCGTAAGCGCTTTCTCTGCCCAGTAAATATCTTTTAAGCCATCTTCAAACAATTCTGTTAAACCGGAAGCGGCATCAGATTTGGCTTTTGTAACTCCTTTTTTTACTTCTGGTTTCTTGGTGGTTTCCTTTTTATTATATTAA
>Ga0247815_10000594_pt1 | contig 28316 bp, 29 predicted proteins | sample UWRJL194509B1_FD_181014 | JGI IMG/M metagenome (GOLD analysis project Ga0247815, IMG submission 181014) | Plant litter microbial communities from Arlington Agricultural Research Station in Wisconsin, United States - UWRJ-L194-509B-1 | ecosystem: Environmental > Terrestrial > Plant litter >...
TAACACCACCATCAATATCACCAGGTGTGAGAATCTTATTAAAATCAGCCACTACTTTTCTCCTTTGTTTATCTCTGTTATTTTACCATTGTATTGCCATGACGCAAAGTACAGGGGCAGGCTCGTGTTATAATTTCAACAGATGAAGCTCGTAACTCCTAATGAATATGTCGCTCAAGCGGCTGAACTTGTTCGTAACGCTAAAGACCGCGTGTACTTAATTTCAATGGTAATGGCCGACCACCCAAACACCAACGAACTGTTTACCGAAATTAAAGCAGCAGCACAGCGCGGCGTTACCGTCACCGTTGCTGCGGATATTTTTACCTTCGGCGAAGTAAACGGCGGCTGGTTACCATTCCGTTATTACAGCCCCGGCACCAAAGACACGAATCACATGGTAAAGGTCCTTAAGAAAGCTGGTGTGAAGTTCCACTGGCTTGGCCGCAGCCGTGTCACTATTTTCAATGGACGCACCCACAGCAAGTGGTGTGTTGTTGACGACACGTCTTTCGTTTTTGGTGGCGTTAATTTATACGATGGCGGGATTGACAACGTTGATTACATGTTCCGTGTCGACGACGCTAAACTCGCAGACCGTTTGGTTGAAGAACAATTACGCATCTATCGCTCTGAAAGAAAAGCTGGCAATTATCCAAGTATCGCCGTTGAACAAACTGATAAAAAAATACTCATCGACGGTGGTATCATTGGCCAATCCATCATTTACCGCCGGGCCTGCGAACTTGCCGAAGAAGCAAAAGACATCACCTTTGTTTCACAGTACTGCCCTACTGGTAAACTCGCCCGTATTCTTAAGCGCAAAAAAGTGAAGTTGTATTACAACAAAGCTTCAAACGCTCAAGGGCTTAATAAGTTCGTCATTAGCCTAAGCCAATTCGTGACTGGGCTTAATACAAGTTACCGCAAAAAACGATACCTGCACGCCAAGTTCATTATCTTCACCATGGCCGATGGCACAAAACGAGCAATCACCGGTTCGCACAACTTTGCGTACACCGGTGTATTATTAGGAACTCGAGAGATTGCTTTGGAAACTGCTGACCCAGCAATCATCAGTCAGCTAGAAGAATTTATTGCTAAAAAACTTGCCTAGTAATCAACTACGGTCAAATTCGTCAAGATATTCACGAAGAGATAAGGCAGCTGCTGCACCCTCACCTACCGCGCTAGCAATTTGCATAGTTGCGCCACTTCGCACGTCACCACTGGCATAGACTCCTTCAAGTGTTGTCTGAAGCTTAAGGTCTGTTTTTACAAGCCCTACTTCATCAAGCTCCACACCGCTGCCGGCTAAGAAACCAGTATTTGGCATAAGGCCAACGAATACAAAGATACCATCGGTAACAATTTCAGCAGGTTCGCCGTTTTCGATAATCTTCACACTCGATACGCGGCCTTCAGTATCAATAATTTCTTCAGTTGTCGTATTAAGGTGAACGGTAATTTTACCTTCGTCAACAAATTTCTGAAGTTCATGTTGCAATACGTCACTGGCTTTAATAGTGCTGCGTACCAACAAATCAATGTGGGTAGTGTAACGAGTTAAGAAAATAGCTTCTTGGAATGCAGAGTTGCCGCCACCAACGACCACTAATGTCTTGTCACGGTAAAAAGCGCCGTCACAGGTTGCACAGTAGTGAACACCGCGGCCGTAGAATTCTTTTTCGCCAGGTACGCTAAGTTTTTTGTAGTCGCTACCAGTCGCGATAAGAACAGCTTTTGCTTTGACAGGTTCACCGTCAACGGTAACAATTTTATATTTACCGTCAATTTTAATTTCCGTCACGTCGCCGTATTCAATTTGGGCGCCAAAACGTTCAGCTTGTTTTTCAAGGTGGCCAGCAAGCACCAAGCCTTCAACACCGTCAGGGAAACCCGGGTAGTTATCAACCATGTCAGTAATAGCAGCAAGGCCGCCAATTGCAGACTTTTCATATAATACGGTATCAATATCTTCACGGGTTGTGTAGATAGCTGCAGCAAGCGCACTTGGGCCTGCGCCAATCATAATTACATCTCGAATAGTGTCGCTCATATTAGTTAATCAATCCTGCGTTATAATATTTAATTAATTGTTCTGATGGTTGAACTTGTTTAGGTGTTGGAATCACCATAATAATAAACTTGATTGGTGTGTTTGGTGGAATATCTTCACCGCTACCAGTTTCGCCATAAGCCTGTGCAGCTGGGATAGTTAGTTCACGCACGCCGCCAACTTTCATGCCGACAGCACCCTTTGTCCAGCCTTCAATGACACCGCCCGGGGTGACACTAAATGGTGCTTTTAAAGTATTGCCATCAATAGAGCCGTCAAATACTTTTCCGGCCGGATTCCAACCAAGATAGTAGGCAGTAAAGCTTGATTCTGCAGTAAGTGTGTCACCATCACCAACAACAATGTCATTGGTTTTAAGTTCAGTTACGCTCGCAGCATCAAATGCAGCTGGGCGGTTTGCATACTGGTTAAACGTATCAAAGTATTTTTTTGAAAGTTCTGTTTGTTGGTCAGAAACTTCTTTTTGGTATTTTGCATACTCAGTTTGAGCACGCTCTTTATCGGTTTGTTGATTACTATTTCCTAGTACAATCGCAACAAATGAACCGATAGTTCCTACCAGCATAAATCCGGCAATAATCCATATGCCGATACGTTGTGTTTTAGTTGCAGCCATTAGATTACTCTCCCTTTAGTAGCTTCCAGTACGCGTGAAATCACGCCATCAATTACAGCCGTTACTTCTTCGTTTGTCAGTGTCTTATTATACGCCACAAGCTTAATTCTAACTGTGTTGTTTTTCTCGTCACTTCCCTCTGCTTGATAAATCGCTAGCGGCTCAACGGAAGTTACCAATTCAGTTTCATTTAAAGCACTTGCTGCTTCGTTTACAATCGTTTGGAATGAAATGTTTGCAGGTGTCTGGAACGTAATATCTCGTTCAGTACTTGGGTAGCGGCTCAAAGGTTGGTATAAGTAGCCGACTTGTGACACAGCTTCCTGTAGTGCACGCGGGTTAATTTCAAACCCAGCAGTATATTCAGGCAGTTTGAAACTTTTCTGGACCGCTTTACGGTACTCACCAACGACGCCCAGGTAAACACCTGATTGAGCGTCAAACACTGCAGCACTTCGTGCAGGTTCAAACGGAGCTGATGTTGCGTCGCCATCGCTGAAGGTTTCGTAGCGAAGTTTCAAGCCAAGAATATCAGTAACGTATTCAAGGTAATTTTTAGCGTCGTAATAAGCGTCGCCTTTGGTTTTCGCACGGGCAATCACTAAAGCAATACTGTCAAATTCAACTGGCACGCCTTCTTCAGTTTGACCTGCAGATTTTCGGTGTACTTTATTGCATTCAAACACAGCAAATTCATCGTAGCCTGCTTTACGGTTCGGGTTAACAAGCGTCAACAAGTTTGGTGTTAAGCTTTGGCGGTAGTATTGAAGGTCAGGGCTAATACTATTCGTAATTCGATAGGCATCTTCAGGGTTTTGGCCAACTTTTTTCAAGATATCACCGTGAACGAAGCTATAGGTTAACACTTCGTTTGCGCCTGCACGTACCAGCAATGAACGGACTTGGGAACGCAATGAATCGAAGCTGCTTGGGCGCGTTGCAATGAAGTCACGGCGTGGCAATGTTGCGTTAATTGAATCAAAACCAGCCAAGCGGCCAACTTCTTCAATAATGTCCTCGGCAATATGAATATCTTCGCGCCAGTATGGAACAGTAACAGTTGCATGAAGTTCGTCGAAGCTAACACCAAAGCCAACATTTTGTAGCAATTCACCGATATCGCTGGCACTAAAGTGCGTACCAAGTGTTTCGTTAATATGACGCTCACTTACCTTTACGGTAATTTGTTCGCGTACACCAGGATACGCTTCAGCAATATCGCTTGAAACAGTTGCGCCAGTATATTCAGTGAGCTGGTTAACCGCTTCAGCAAGTACTGGGCCAGCGAGTGGTGCAGGTACACCTTTCGTAAAACGAGTAATCGCTTCTGAGAAGATTCCGTGTCGCATTTGGGTTGAACGAAGGTGGTACAAGTCGAATGTGGCAACTTCCAACAAAACATTCTTGGTGTTTTCATCAACAATAGTGTTTGCGCCACCCATTGCACCAGCAAGGCCAACGGCAACATCACCAGCGGCAATAACAATATCAGCTGGGTCCATAGTAATTTCTTTGCCATCAAGTAATGTGAGTTTTTCATCCGCACGTGCCGAACGAACGCGAATACTAAAATCATCACCAGCGAGGGCTTTGAATTTATCGTAGTCGTAGGTGTGTGATGGTTGGCCAGTGAGAAGCATTAAGTAATTTGATACATCGACAGAAGCGCTAATTGGGCGAACATCGCTGCGTGCCAAGTACGTTTGTAGTTGTACAGGTGATTGCGTTGTTTCATCAACACCAGTGAGTACAATTGAAGTAAATCGGTCAGAGAGCGTTGAGTCTTCAATAATAACTTCGGGCGCTTCAAGTGAGTTATCTGCGCTGAAGTGAGGAACGATATTATTCAACCAATCAGGTGTATTAAAAGGCTTACCTTGAATACCCGCAACTTCTCGTGCAAAACCAATAACCCCAAAGGCATCAGGCCGGTGAGTTAATGATTTGTTTTCAACTTCAAGCAAGTAATCGTCTAGTTCATATAATTCTGCAAAGTTTGTACCAGGTGCACAATCTTTATCAATAACTAAAATGCCAGTATGGTCATCAAATAAATCAAGTTCTTTAGCGCTAGCAAGCATACCGTTACTATCCACTCCGCGAAGTGGACGAACACTTAATACAAATGGTTCTGCGTCGTTAAACGTTTCCGGCACGGTACTTTGTGGCGGCAACCAAGCAACCATAATGCCTGCACGCACGTTTGGCGCACCACAGACAACCTGTACTAAACCATTTTCATCGCGGGCTACGTTTTGGGCAACACCGCCATCGTCAATTTTGGTGACGTTTAGGTGGTCAGTGCCTTCAATTGGTTCGCAGGTAACAACTTTAGCAACAATAACATCGTTATATTTCGCGCCAATGTGCTCAACGCCTTCAATTTCAACAAGACGCGCACCAATAAGGGTTGCAAGCTCATCAACCGGCATGTCAATGTCGGTGAATTTCTTGAGCCAATTTACAGAGATAATCATGATTCAAACTTTCTTAAAAATGCCAATTTACCAGATTCAAAGTGGCGCAAATCTTCGATGCCATACTTCAGCATAACAAGGCGCTCAACACCACCGCCCCAGGCAAAGCCACGGTACTGGGTTGGGTCGATGCCCGCTGCTTCAAGAACATTCGGGTGAATCATGCCACAACCAAGCATTTCAAGCCACTCGCCTGGTTTACCGCCAATAGCGGCAGGCTTTTCAATAAGGAATTCCAAACCAGGTTCAGTAAATGGAAAGTATGCAGGTTGGGTTTTCACACGTAGCGTTTGGCCATAGTACGTTTCGAAAAAACTACGAAGTGTTCCAAGCATCTGGCCAAGGTTGGCAGTTTTACTAACGAATACACCTTCAACTTGGTAGAACGTGTGTTCGTGGGTTGCATCAACATCTTCGTTACGGAATACACGGCCGTAGCTTACTGCAGCAATTTCGCCACCAGCTTCCAGCTTTTCTTTGCCGTCAATCAAAATACGGTTTTGCATTGTTGAAGTGTGCGCAGGAGGAATAAAGCCTTCTTCGGTACGGAACGTATCATATCCATCGCGTGCCGGGTGGTCTTCAGGGAAGTTTAATGTACCAAACATGTGGTGGTCATCGTCAATTTGACGTGATTCAACAGCATCGAAGCCCATACGAGTAAAAATATCGATAACGTTTTCAAGTTCTTTTGTAAGTGGGTGCTGCGTACCCTGCTCGGTTGGAAGTAATCCAGGCTTTGTGCCATTCACTGACCACGGTGCAGTAACGTCAAGCGCAACGACATCCGCAGACTCTAATTGTTCTTGGCGGGCTTCAACTGCGTTTTCAACCGCGACCTTTACTTCATTTACTTGGCGCCCAAAAGCACCACGCTCCTCAGGTGGAAGCGTCGCAATAGCGCTATACATTTCTTTAAACTCAGGCGCTTTTAAAACTTCACGCGGAGTGTCGCTCGCAGCAACTTGCTGTAGCAAACCTTCAAGAACACCCTGGACATCATAGCTAGACATAATTAATATCCATTATACGCTACAGCTAGCGTGTAAGCGAGAAATTCACGCTATTAATTAGAAGAAGTAACCAAGTACCAAATAATGCCAACGGCAATAATTGCAGCAATCACAACAATCCAAACCCAACCGAACTTTGAAGTTAAGGTTGTGCCTTCTATATACGCTGAGTCATCTACGCCATCCGGCAAATCAGCTTGCTTTGCCTTTTCGCGGGCACGGTCTTGTAGCTCTTGAGCGAGTTTTTCTTGAAGTTGCGAACGTGTGTCGCTTTGTTTTACATATAATCCCATATCTCTACTATACACTCTCATTTAATACTAAGGGGATTCTTAAGTGTTGACTCGAATCGTTTATGGTATACTGATGGCATATTTACCATAAGGAGGGAAATACAATATGGCAACTAAGAAGGCCGCTTCTACTAATAAGAAAGCTCCGGTGAAAGCTAGCACTTCATCGACAGCGAAAACGACTGTCAAGACTGTCAAAACCGTCTCTGTGTCAGCATCAGCTTCACAGACCGGACTTAGTTCTCACATCGTTACATCACTACGTTCAGCAAAACTTTGGCGCGCATTAGCCGCTGAGTTCATCGGTACATTCCTACTTGCTGCAGTAATCATTGCTGGTCAAGGTCAGCCAATCTTCGTGCTATTCGCACTTGTTGGTATCGTCCTATTGATTGGTGCAATCTCTGGTGCACACGTTAACCCAGCGATCACTATTGGTGCTTGGGCAACTCGTCGCATCGGATGGCTCCGTGCAGTTGGATACATTGTTGTACAATTCCTAGGTGCAGCTGTTGCTTACGTTGTTTTCAACGCATTCATCGGTGGTGCTGGTGCAGTATCTGAACAACAACAACTTTACGGCCAAACTGCTCCAACTTTGTTTGCTGCAGTTGATATTGCTAATATTGCTGGTAAAGAATGGTTTATATTCTTCTCTGAGCTTCTCGGTACTGCAATCCTCGGTTTCGCAGTTGCAAGCGCAACTCGAACTATCGACCGCCTTACTGGCGCATTCACTATCGGTCTTGGTATCTTCACAGCGTTGATGATTACCGTTACTGCTGCTGGATACGTTTCTGGAAGCGCAATCATTAACCCTGCTGTCGCACTTGCGCTGCAAGCTTACACACCTGTTGTATGGGCTTACGCAGTATACGCACTTGCACCAGTTATCGGTGGTGTTCTTGGCTTCATCATCCACGACTTGGTTCGTACAAAAGAAGTTATCTAGTTTAACCACTAGAACAATTAAAAACCCGCTTGCTAGAGCGGGTTTTTAATTGACATTTTATAATAAATGTTCTAATATAATACACTGCAGTTCGCCACCCATACACTGGATGTGCGAATAGCGCACCTCACAAGCAGAGAGAATCATCATGACTCAACTTATTAGAGCCGTTCGATACGGCGACTCGCTGACCATCGTCACTCACGTGTTTTCAATCGGCTCGCAGCATGAACCGTCGGAAGTCGAGAGAACTGTTTCGCAGTTCCCAATCTTCGTCATCAGCGAAAACGAGACGAAAGAGAAATTCGTCAAAAATGTCCGAAAGTCACTGAAGGCACATCCGGCCCAAGATTCACTGGATATGTACATCGTTCAACGAGGTGATTCATTGTATTTTGGCCTCAGCCAGGTGAAAGATCAATTCATCGCGGCAGCAAAAGAGACGTTTGAATGGACGCACGATGTCGACATCGAGTATCCAATTACCGAGCGGTTCTCAACCACAAGCGACCTTGTCGCATTCCCGTATCCGCTGGTTACACCTGAACAGATTGTGACGAACATCCTAGTAGGCGAACTCTTCCCTTCGAAGATGAGACTGGAACTGTATAACGACCACGTTACACGGATGCGCAGTCTCAAGTAGTGATTGCAGGGGGTGGTGAGATTATTCACCGCCCCCGCACACCCTATTCTCTCTGCTTACATACAACTCCTTAACGGGAGTTATTTTTTACTCTTCGTCTTGTTGTGGCTTATCAATCAGCAGCGGTTCAATACTCTTATTATTCCCAGCAATCTTCGTCACATCCGTATCAATCTTGCCAAGTTCTTTATGTGCATTGTTATAATGCCCCACGGTTGTACCAAGCGATTTACCCAGCTTACCCATGTAATCATCAAAGGTCGCTATATGGCGCCCCAGCTTACCCACTTGAATTTGAATATCTTTTGCCTGCTCTTCAATTTGAAGGCTACGGAGGCCTTGCAGAACGGTTTGAAGGTAGGCCATGAAGCTCGTTGGGCTGACAATAATTACCTTCTTCTCACGGAAGCCGTATTCAATAAGGTCGCGGGCGCTTGAACCCGTGCCGACATCGCCGATAAGCAGGTCGTAGTACAGCGATTCACTCGGGATAAACATGAAAGCGAACTCCATCGTATTTTCAGCTGGGCGAATATATTTAGCAGTTTCATCAATCCGGCCCTTAAGGTCGTTACGGACCTTCTTCAACCACTCCTCACGCTCGGGCTTGGTTTTCGATGACACCATACGGTTATAATTTTCTAAACTAAACTTACTATCGATTGCCAGTATTTGGCCTTTATCAAGAAACACCACAGCATCGGCAATTTGGCCGTCATTAAAGGCATACTGCATTTTGAAGTTCTTCGTTGGCAGAATATTCGCCAGTACTGATTCTAAGTAGTACTCACCAAATACACCGCGCTGCTTTGGGTTCTGCAAGACGTTTTGGAGTGTCTTTAATTCATCGGCAACATCTACCACTCGCCTATTGGTTTCGTCTAGTTTAGTTAGGCGCTGCGATACATCATTCACCAGCTTCATACTTTGGCCAAGCTGTTGTTGCATAGAGGTTTGCATGTTTGTAGCGTTGCGCTCTAATTTGTCGCCCAGTACCGTTTGCAAATTCGTAATAGTCCGGTTTAATTCCGTGACATCCGATTTAATAAGTTCGACGCTACTACCCGATTTTAAATCGCGCAATCGCTGAGAGATAATAAACAACCCCGCACCCATACCGGCGGTAACAATAATAAGTAAGATAACCACAACCATTTCCATGGTTTTAGTATATCACTAGATAGCGAGAAGAAGGCGGATAGCCACTGCCGTTACGACAGCTGCAATAACCGCACCCGGGAACCACACGATACGCGCAGTTAAACCGAATAATACATACGTGACAGCGTATAGTACCACTGCCCAAAGAAGCGATTCGTACCAAGCAAGGCCACTAAGATATTGACCAAGCACCCATAGCACTGCCGCAGAGGCGACGGCGATAATAATTGGACGAGGCTGTAAGGTGCGCACTAGTACAAAGGCACCAATAATAGCAACGATGATAGTTGCGATGCTTCCAGCAACACCACTTCCGTCAACACAGGTTGCGGCGTTAGCCAAATCGCGACATGCGATTGGTTCAATGATATACACGCGAAGGAGCGTTGTAAGTACCCACCAAATTAAACCGAGGACTGCCCCGATAAAGACTATTCTAACTCTCGCCCACCACGGTTTTACGACTACTACTCGTTCGTCTGTTATGACTTTTGCCATGTCCGTGTATCTCCCCATTCTGATTGTTCGTTCTTGGTTGGTTACTGTACCATAAAGCCCCTATGAGCGCAATTCCCACCCCTGCTAAAACATCAAATGGCGTATGGACCAAAGCAATAACTCGGCCGACACATACCAGCACTACTAATACCGCTAGAACGATAGATAATTTCTTCATGCGAGTTTCAAACCAAACCGCGGCTGCTATAGCTGTTACAAACAAGGCGTGGTCAGATGGAAAACCTGGGTTATCGAGATATGAAGCACCTGGATTTACACCAAGCAATTCAAACGGACGGAGGTCAGATGGTTGATAGATAGTTGCTAAGAACTTGGCGAGTAAGTAGGCAGTTAGCCCAGCCATAAGGATGCGTGAGTAAGCTTTGAAGCGTTGGCCCTTAGGCACTTTGAAGAGAATTGCCCAGGCACCAATAAGAACAATTGCAAAAACGAGGTAATCGGCTATCAGGTGAACGAGGAAGTTTTCTGCCATGTGTATATATTATAGACCCGATTGAAATTAAAAAGCGATAGACTTAAGCGATTTTGTGTACAAAAAGAAATGCGGACTTAATGTCCGCATTTTGATTAGCTGCCTGAAGTGTAAGTATTCAATGACATAAGGTTACCCTCCTTACTTAAGCGTCTTTATTACTATTAATATTATAGCACTGATTAGAATGCAGTAAAAACAAAGTCGTAAGTTTATTTTACGTTTAATATAAGAGTTTAAATTTATTTTATGAGCAGTATCGTATCGCTCTTTGACATATTTAGCAGTCGCGTATTTATCGCTAGGATAATCAGCTTTATTTGTTTCATAAGCGGTCTCCCATACATTATCACCGAAAACATTCAGCATCAGTTTAAATAAACCAAAAAAGAAAAATCCTGCTGCGATTACATAAATAACTAATCCATAGTCTTGCATAGGCACAAACAACCGCTCTACTATTCCCACTTTTCCTTCAATAGGAGGAGTGTAATACAGGTAAGCAAGTATAGCGAACGCAGCTGTAAGTAATACATTTTCTTTTGCCCCAGCCCTTTCATAAATCTTTAATAGATAGTCGTAGTCTCTACGCTGCTCTTCGATTATAAGATTTAAGCCATCCGTGTCTTTTGGAAGTTTTGACATACATATATATTATCGCTAAGAGAAAAAATACTAAAGTGTAAAATATGATTATTAAGCTTATTATCATAAAAGTTCATAGGTTTTTAATAATCTAGGCGTAAAGTAAATTATATAAACATAAGCGGATAAGCAATGCGTTATGAAAGTACTCGTTATTGAAGACAACCCAAGACTAGCCGACAGAATTAAAAATCTATTACAAAGATATTATTTAATCGAACTAGCGAGTTCTGGTGATGAGGCAATATCTATTGCCACAGCACAAACAACCGATATAATTCTTTTAGATTTAGGACTTCCCGACATGAACGGGCTCGAAGTTTGCCAAAAGATTCGTGAACTTGGTGTCGCAGCTCCAATACTCGTACTGACAGGTGTGGATGATATTCCAATAAAAGTGGATTTACTTGACGCCGGAGCTGACGATTATATGACTAAACCGTTTGACGCAAATGAACTTAAGGCAAGAATTAACGCCCTCGAAAGGCGACGAAATCGTACACCATTAGAAGAAAATCTGAGGGCTCAGGATCTTGTCTTAAGTCCTGCAAAACGCACCGTCACAAGAAATGGCGTAGAGGTTAACCTTCGTCGGAAAGAATTCGATATTCTTGAATATCTATTAAAAAACAAAGGTCGAGTACTTTCGAGACAGATGATTATTAATCATGCTTGGATATCTACGAGTGCAGCTTGGACCGGTTCTGTAGATGTTCACATTAAACAGCTCCGAGATAAGATTGATCGCCCATTTCGTGTTCCTATTATCAAAACGACCTACGGTGTTGGTTACTCAATTCACACTCCTGAAGATACGAACCATGAATGAAAATTTAAACGCTATATTAATGCGTTCTAAATCTGGTAGCGATGCAAAAGTTGATCATCCTACGAAATTGTGGATACTCAACCCATTCCCGAGTATTATTAGCGCACCCTATGGCAGGAAACGAATGACCGCGATTGTTCTACGTGGAACATTACTACTAACTGCAACGCTTGTTTTGTTACTCATAATTAATGGTATTCTTGTGGGAAATATTCAAACAGCACGAATTATTATAGGTATGCTTATTGCGACGTATTTAATATTTGCAGAAATATTTGTTCAATATAAAAAGTTCCTCGTCGCAGCATGGATGTTAATTATTCTTTATGCTAGCATTGCCACGATAGTTTTACTAACATGGAGCTTGAATGCTTCAATTGGCATCTTAACAATAGGCTTTACTGTCTTTCTAGCTGGGACGCTTTTGGGAACTAAATATATCTCAGCTGTGACAGTTGGCTCTATTTTAATTTTATTTTCCATACAGTCCATTCATTATGTTGATTTAGTAACACCCGATTTATCGGCGCTATCAAAACAATCTCATTTTATGGACGTGTTGGCCTACGCAACTATTATAGGAATCTTCGCTCTTATATCATGGCTCGCCGGCAAACAAACCGAACATTCTATTCATCGAGCCTTAAAAGCAGAAATGAAAATCAAAGGCGAAAAGTTAAATCTTGTTCAAAAACTAAATGAACAATCTATTGCCCTTAGGCAAACTCAATTAAAAGAAATGGCTAATTTATACAAATTTGCTTCAATTGGCCAATCTACAACGGCGACTCTTCACGAGTTATCAAATCAGCTTAGTATCCTTACATTGGATATAGATGACTTACAGCTACGCCATCGCCAGTCTAAAGCTATCCAAAACGCAAAAGAAGGAATCGAGAGCATAAACCTGCTTGTACGTCAGACCAGAAAACAACTACAAGAAAATCAAGAGCTTATTCATTTTAATGCTATACCGATTATCGAAAGAGCGGTAGTTGAGATACAATCAAAACTCAATTCGAAAAATGTCGTCTTACATAAACACATTCCCAAACGAATGTCGTTTGTAGTTTCCGGAGATCCATTAAATCTATCTCACGTAATCACTATATTACTCAATAATGCCTTCGATGCTTGTGTTTCAAATGAAAATTCCACAATACAAATTTCAGTAAGCGAATCAATTGATACGTTAAGTATATCCGTAATAGATAACGGGCCGGGAATTAGAGGATCTACACACAATTTATTCCAGCCACACAAGAGTGCAAAACCAAACGGTCTTGGAATTGGGTTATACATTACTAAACAGATTGTAGAAAATCAATTCAAAGGAAAAATTCGCGCTAAACAGCTACCTACAGGCGCCGAGTTTATAGTATCCCTTCCTCGAGCCGTATTAAAAAGTTAAGCTCACCTCTAGTAATTTCATCTGACTTGTGCTATAATAGATACATTGCATCCGAATGGATACCTCACTATTGTCTCAAGCCGCTCAGTCGCGAGCCCAAACGGCACACAAGTAGTTGGAAAGGTTTTCGCTGTTCGTCTGCAGCGACAACATACCAATTCATAACCCCTGAAAGGGATTACTATTTATGGCATATCGCCCTAGCAACAACTCATCAACTCAACCCCGTGGCGCCCGCCCGGGACACCGTTCATTCGGCGGCCAGTCTTCAGGCGGCGGTAACCGACGTCCACAAGGCGGCGGTGGTGGAAACCGACGTGGTGCGTACATTCACCCAAGCAAGTTCATCAACAAAGCTGTAGCTGCTGTTGACGAAGTTGTTTACGAACACAAGCACAACTTCGCAGACTTCCCTTTTAACGCAGCCCTACACGCTAACGTTGCAAAACGTGGCTACACTGCGCCAAGCCCAATCCAAGACCAAGCGATTCCCCTCATTATTGAAGGCCGAGACGTTATTGGTTTAGCAAACACTGGTACTGGTAAAACAGCAGCCTTCTTGCTTCCTATCATTAACTCTCTTACTACACACAGCCCACGTGCTTCAGTGCTTATTATGGCTCCGACTCGTGAACTTGCTGTTCAAATTGAAGAAGAGTTCCGTGCCTTTTCACAAGGTATGCAACTTTACGACGCAATTTGTGTTGGTGGTACTAGCATCGACCGTCAAATCCGCGACCTTCGTCGTGGTGCCCACGTTATCATCGGTACACCAGGTCGTCTAAAAGACCTCATCAACCGTCGTGAGCTAAACCTAAGCAACGTTACGACACTTGTTCTTGACGAAGCTGACCGTATGCTCGACATGGGTTTCATCAACGACATTCGTTCTATCGTTTCTCAGACTCCTGAAAACCGTCAAACACTTTTCTTTAGTGCGACTATCACTCCTACAATTAAAACTCTTGTTGACACTTTCCTAAACAACCCAGCTGAAGTACAAGTACGTACAGCTGACACTAGCGAACGTGTAGACCAGAACATTATTGAAGCTGATACAAAAGAAGCTCGTTTGGACATCCTTACTAACATGCTTAACGAATCTGAATTTGAAAAAGTTCTTGTATTCGGTGAAACTAAGTTTGGTGTACAACGTCTTTCAGACCACCTTGAACGAAGTGGCCACTCATCTGTCGCCATTCACGGTAACAAATCACAGTCACAACGCCAACGTGCTTTGAAAACTTTCAAAGATGGTAAAGCTCGTATCCTTGTTGCAACTGACGTTGCTGCACGTGGCCTCGACATTCCAAATGTTAGCCACGTTATCAACTACGACCAACCTGCGACTTACGAAGACTACGTTCACCGTATCGGCCGTACAGGTCGTGGTGGCGCAAGCGGTAAGGCACTTACCTTCGTTCCAACACAAAACCGTCGTTAGTTTTTACTAGCTACAGCGTCGCTAATTTCTTTAGCAACAAATTTAACGTACCGGCCCACAATTTCGTGGCCGGTCGTTATTTTTTTAGCCACAATGTTTGTGCTCTGCTTCGCAAGTAAGCGAATATTAGAACCGATAACTACTGGGTCGAGTGCGCCGTACAAAATAGTAATAGGCAATTTTAACTTCGCCGCGTCTTCTAATGAAGTCTGATTCACAATACTTGCCTCTAAGGCCGCAACATACGAGCGAACGTTACCTGCATTAATATCTAATGCTTTACTCGCCAAGTTCAACTTCACAATCAGTGGCGACAGCGATTCCAGCGTTTGCGGGTACTTTTGCATACGGCGATACAAATCTTTTAATATTGCATCACGCTGTAATAGCTGGCGCTTTTCTTCAGTCTGCCTATAAAAGGGCGGGCTACATAAAATGAGTTTCTTAATACGAAACTTGTAGCGCTTGGCTACTTCAACTGCCACCAAGGCACCAAGCGAATGTCCAACAATTATCGGCGGCTGAATAATCCCTAGTTTTAACAGCGTCGCACTCACCGACCGCGCCTGTGTTCGGGCATTGTACTTTGCCCAAATTGGACGAGGTGATTTGCCAAACCCTAGCAGGTCGATGCCAATAACCCGTACATTCTTAGGAAGAAGCGGAATCAAAGCATCCCAAGCCTTTGCCGAGTTACCAATTCCATGTATTAAAATGAAGGTTGCTTTTGGTTTTTTAGGTGAAAGAAATTCAGTTACATGCAGTGTATACGGAATTTTCAGCCATTTGTGAAGTGCAGTGTCCATACATCTATAATAACAGCCCCTTCTTCTTTAAAGCCGTCAGGTTACCATGAAGCGGTAATGCTTTATTTACAACGTCGAATATGATAATCTATCCGCAACCATCTGTATTCCGCAAATGGTTGTGTCGCTTCAGTAGCGATATTCGACATTTCGGCACTAGAAAGGCTCTGCAATGAACTTCCAAGGTTCAAGTCAGGGTGTCCGCAAGTCACGACGCTTCGCACTTGTCGCGGCACTGGCACTCATGATGGGATTTGCCTCAGCACCACTCCCCGCTTCCGCTTCCTCGAACACAGAGGTGGAATCGTCCATCGTCCTCATCGGCACCACCTGGAGCGGGTTCATCTTCGTTCCAGACTACGCCAGCGCAGACGGCGTTGGCTACTGGACCGACCAACTCACCGCTTCGTCGTTCTGCACCGGCTGGTTCGCCAGCACCAAAGGTGACATCGTCACCGCCGGCCACTGCGTCGACCCCGACGAAGGGCGCATCGCCATTCTCACCAACTACCTCAGTTCACAAGACGCCATGGATTCACTCAGTGACGCCATCGTGAACTGGACCGTAGAAGGTGACAACGACGGAGACGACGCAAAACGGGTCGTGCAGGTTGTACAACCTAGCGACGTCGAGGGTGCAATCATCACCAGCGACCCCATCACAGCCCAAATTGTGGACTTCCGTGGGTTCGAGGATGGTGACTTGGCACTCCTGCGCGTTGCAGGAATCAAATCCACGCCACCACTGACCGTTGCCCCTACCAACCCGGTAGTCGGTGATGCGCTCACGGCAGTCGGCTTTCCCGGTTCGGTTGCTGAAGTCATGGACGGCACTCGCGTTCACGCTTCCTTCAAATCGGGCACCGCTTCCAGCCGGCAATATAGCGCCGAGGGTGGGGTGCCAACTACGGAAATCAACGCGGACATCAGCCCTGGTATGTCAGGTGGCCCGACCGTCAACTCGAAGGGTGAGGTTCTTGGTGTTAACAGCTTTACGCTGACCAACGAACAACGCAATTTCAACTTCATCACCGACACGGATGACCTTGAAACCTTCCTGAAGAAGAATGACATCGGCTACGTTGCCGGTTCGGTAGACAACGGTTCCGGTACAGCGATCGTGGTGATTCTTGCCATCTTCGTTCTACTAGTCCTAGCGGCTGGCGCCTACTACCTGTTGGTATGGCGCAAGAAGCACCCCAGCACCGCAGCGGCTACCTCGTTTGGTAACAATTCGGTAGTGTTGCCAAGGTCGGCGGTTCACGAAAACCAGCCAGCGCCAGCAGTCATAACAACAGCTCCAACGTTGCTAGAAGACAAACCGCCGATTGTCATCGGGCCCAGCGAAACCACACCACTCGTCGACAACACGCCGAAGGACGATGCGCCACCCACCGGAGTTTACTGCCCCGAGTGTGGTACGCCTTATCCGAACAGCGCGAAGTACTGTTCGAAAGACGGAACTCCCCTCCCGAACGCCTAGTGGCGTTCACCTGCGGATGAGACCGTCCATGCATTTTTTGCGTGGGCGGCTCATCCGCCATTAACCTAGTACATAAATAATTGTGTATCGAGTTGATGCTTCTGATATAGTTAGTGGTAATGTCGCGCGAAAATATAGAGTTTCAAAAACATATTCAAAAAAAGAAGAAAATTACTTTCTTCGATACGGTCGTTATCGCTGCTTCATTTTTGTACCCACTAAGTAGTATTCCCCAGGCTATCCAAATCTTTCACGGGTCTACCGACGGCGTGTCTATTTACTCATGGGTCAGCTTCGCAGTATTTGCGACAATCTTTTTAATTTATGGGCTTAAACACCGTATTACCCCAATGATTATTACCAACAGCTTATGGGTAGTAATGGACAGTATCGTTATCGTTGGCTTGCTACTTAATAGCTAGTTTTCAACGAGTGCGAGTATATTCCCCGCTGGGTCTTTAAACCAAGCAATGTTTGGGCCTTGGTTAAATTCTTTACCACGAAGCACGCCACGGTCGTCTTGCGGCGCCGGCATGTCCGGGTAGCGTTCGAAAGTAATACCGTGTGCGTTCACTAAATGGTCAATTGCTACATTAATGTCTTCAACAACAAAATTTAAAACGGTAAATTCAGCAGGAACATGGGTAGGTTTTTCGTATATAAATAGTTGGCCACCACCAGGAAGTTCCAGTAACAACCCCATACTGTCGTCTTTTAACGGCAGTTCTAAGGTATCAACGTAAAAGGCTCGGGCTTCTTGTAAGCTCGATACAGATATTCCACTAAATGATGAAATCGCTGTAAGCATATACTTATTATACTCCTTCTAATCTTGGGCGTATATCCAGGCACGTAAGTAGGTACGAGAGTTGCCGTCGTCGATAAATTGGTCAGTTTGGCGGTCAAGGGCTTGCACTGCAGCATTTTTATCGCTCAGCGCCAGGTACATAAGCAGGTAATCGCCAAGTGCTACGTTGTAATTATTTGGCTTGTCTTGTTTAGCAAGTTTCTCTTTAATACCCGCGCCGTCGCTTTTGAAAGTTTCCATCACTGGGCTCATTGGAATGAGTTGAATAGCTAGTTTTGTATTTGATTCATCACTGAAGAACGTCGAGTATGTCCGTTTGCCACCGAAGCTCAGTGACGCTACGGGGCTAGTGAAGTTCTTTAAATAACTTGCCGACGTATCAACATTTCGCCACGCAGTATTAGCCGTTGCCGTTTCGTTTGACAGCATCCACACACCGTTTTTCTTTAATGTTTTATTGCCAATGACATCCGCCCACAGCGCGACGCCATTATAGGCGTTCAATGCTTCAGAACTTGATTCTTGGTTATTACCATCTTGGAATGGCGATAAACCTGCCGCCCAAGAGTGCGCTGAATACGGGTCATAGGTGCGTTCAATAGGAAACTCTGGATAGGTTTCGTATGAGGCAATGTCTGCTACCAGTAAATTCACTCGGTCTTTATATTCATCCACAAATGATGTATCGTATTTTCCTAAAATACTTGCGGCATAAATAAAGTAGCCATAGTGGAAATGATGGTCATTAAAATCTTCCGATCCAAAAGCAGCCGTTGAAGCAGCAACACCCTTTAAATCAGTATCGTAATAAAAATACGCTTTTCCAAGCCGCGCAGAGAACTCCCGTTTCAATAGTGTTTGTAGTTGCGTTGCAATATCCGGCTGGTCGAGTTGCTTCGCAATATCGTACAGCGTTGCAATCCGCGCTAAGCCCTTGCCGGCGTAGTAACTATCTTGCTGTTCAATAGTAATATCTTGGCTATCGGCTTGCAGGTCGCTAATTACTAAGCGTTTCTCTTCGTCATTCAGTGCATCTAACGACAAGGCATTAGATGGTGCAATAAGCGGTACTGAAGTCGTAAGCTCATTCCCCCTCCGTGATTCCATATCGCCATATACGCTTTGATACGCGAGGTTCAAGCTCTCCCCACCTTCTGTGTTTTGGTAAGGCATTGTACTGACAATCGTTGGTTTCTGGTTAGCGGTTTCGTAATGAAACTTCGTGAGCGACTTTCCATCTTTCTCTTCGTGAGTAACCTTTACTCCGGTTACTTCATTACCAGAATTCTCAGCGAGCATATCGCTATTACCTTCAGGCCGCGCGTAAAAGGTCGCCAGGCCACCTTTTGGTACGGTAATAGTTAACTGCGCTCCATTTACAGCCAGCTTTGCATTGTCATGCGTCGCAACTGAATATTTTTTACCACCACGCTCATACGTGTACTCACCATTTACAACTTTGCCACCCTGGGTGTTAGCTACGGTAATAGTGGTATCGGCCAGCGCCCTGTAAAAAACATACGGGGAACCTTGGGCAATAGTTACCGTACCTAAATTTTTATCACCTTTTACATAGTTCAAAGATGCCGATGTTTTATCAAAGCGACTTAATTCGAACTTTGTCGCACCCTCAACAGTCGCTTCGATACCTGCAGTGTGTCCGCCCGTAATAGTTTTTGCGTCACTAACAACCGTCGGTAAGCCAACTTGAAAACCAGTATCGAGCGCTTGAAAACTCAACGGCATCGGAAACACCGCCAATGGCTTTTCTTGTAATGCCAACCCACTAATCCATGAGTTAGTCGGCGGCGTTACACCCTCGCCTACACGGTCAAGGTATGCGCCCGAAGCTGCTTTTGTAGGCAAGTCTTTTAACGCATTTTTATTTAGTATCGAAGCGTCGCTTGAAAATATGCCACCCTCATTCGAAGTAGTGCGATTTACGACTACAGCAGCAATAACACCGACCAGTACGACAGCGAGTACAGCACTCGTTAGCAAGTAAATTGTTCGGCGTTTCATAGGTTACCCCTTCTTAGGCGTAAATAGATCTTGAACGACCTTTACAATATTTTGGTACCACGTATCTTGACGTAGGTGGAGTTTTGCGTCAACTGGCGTACCTACAGAGAAACGGAAATCACTCATGTTCGCATCGGTAATTTTTGCTTTTACAACGGTGTCGACTTTTTCTTCGTCCTTACTACTTTCAAGCGTAACCGATGTAATCGTTCCATCCTTTTTCGTGTTGTCCGGGAAGAGTAATTCAAGCGTACTATCGTCTTCAATACGTGCATAATCTGGTGGAGCGAGCTGGAAGTGTGCCGTTACGAATAGTGAATCAAGCACGTATACCGTCGTAATTACACCACTAGCAGGAACATACGAACCTTCACGGAAGAAAATTTCGTCAATAACACCCGCACTTGTTGAACGTACTTCAATATTTTTCGTGTCAGGGTTTAGCTTGAATGGCAGGCTTGCTTCGGTAACCGCACCGGATGCCAAGCTTGTTTTTAATTGCTGGCTTTCAATCTCAAACAATACTTCGTTCTCTGAAACTTTCTGTCCCTCTTCTACATTTTGCTTTACGACGAGGCCTGGGTAATCAGTACCGACAGTTCGCGACTGTGCATCAAGGGTTGCCTCAACCGAGCTTGATGTCGACATACTAATGTTAAGAAATACCGTTAACAACGCTACTAATATAACGACTGCAATAATTCCAAAAAAGAATTTAATTTTACCACTTAATTTCATGCTGCTTCTCCTTCGGGTGTAATTTGTTCGGCTGGGAATTGCTTAATCATTATTTTTTTCGGCTTCCGTTCGGCTCGCTTCAATGTTCGCGCCTCGGCTGTGGCAACGTGTACAAAGTATCCAAATACGATGGTATTAAATAGGTTCCATACTAACGATATTGAAAGTTCGTAGGTATATAAAGCCTTCCAAATACCCACGAGGCTGGTAAGGAATAAGAATACGAAAATATATACCTGCGCCCTTACGTAGTTGAATGGTGAGTCATAGTTGCCAATTGCATTTGTCGCTTTCCACGCTTGGTCACGGCGCAGCAGTGCGTTAAAGAAAGCTTTAATATAAATTGGGAATGAAACATTCGCTAAAATGAGCGTCTTAATTTTCAACCCGCCCATAGTGTAAAACGCGAGTACCAGTTGGGTGACGTAGAAACCGCTATACATTAATGCCCATTGCCATACTGGAATATCGGTAGAAATCGGTGAAAGGTTAAAGAAAATTTGCAGTGGCGGCAATAACAAAAGCAGCAGTACAGAGAACCCAACAAAGTAGTAAGATGACGTCGTAAGGTACTGCAAACGCTGGTCGACACTGAGCTTCTTAATAAACAGTGGGTTTTTACGAATGAATACTTCAAAACTTCCTGTCGCCCAACGAAGTTGTTGCTTCGAATACGCCATAAGGTTTTCAGGTGTTTTACCTACTGCTAGCAAGGTTGGAATGTAAATCGATTTCCAGCCTTTTTCGTGCAAGAATAACGATGTCCAAATATCTTCTGACTTTGACTTTTGGTACACTCCACCAATGTCCTCAATTGCTGCCCGGCGAAATACAACATTCGTTCCTACACAAAATGAGGCATTAAATTTATTCTTTCCCGCTTGAATAAGCGAATAGAATACATGTTGCATAAAGCTTGCACCGCTCGATACGAAATTATTTTGATTACTGTAATATTGTGGTGTCTGAACAAATGCTAATTCCGGGTCTTCAAAAAATGGCAATGTTTCATAAAGAATATTTGGCTCAGCCACAAAGTCCGCATCAAGAATTAAGAAGAATGCCCCGTTCGTTTGGCTTAAAGCAAAGTTAATATTTCCCGCCTTTGCATGTTGGTTTGTAGGCCGACGAATATAGCCAACGTTCAGCGCTTTAGCGAGTGCTTGCACTTCATCAGATTTTCCATCGTCGAGAATGAATGTCTTATGTAGCCCATACGCATCTCGGGCAGCAATCGCTGTCTCGCGAATATCTTCCAAAGGCTCGCCATACACCGGAATAAAAACGTCAATTGTAACAGGCTTCTTGTTAAGCTCCATTGGAATACGCCGGGCTATTTTAGCTGACGATTCAGTAATTGTTTTTACCGCCGATTTGCCACCTGTTTGGCCAGCAAACAACCGGTCTTGTGCATGGTGATATTCATAGCCACGCGGGTTAAAACGTCCACTTAAAATAGTCCAAAATGCCATAAGGCCTTGGAATATAATAAATATTTCTGCTGTCAGCGCGAGAGTATACGGAAGTGGATCACCTCGAAACTCCGGTTTAATAAGATACCCTAAATAAATAAGTGCTCCCACACTTGCAAGAAACAAAATGAGCGTTACGGATGGAGACTTGATTTGACGTTCGATACGGTTTGCAGCTTGCTGCAAGTCTTCTTTTTGTGACACATGGCCTCCCGATTAGTTATATTTAATGTTCCCAGTTCTCGTTCCACTATGCCATAGCTAAATTTATGGCGCAACGCCCATTGGGGCATTACTGTGAAATATATTACACTTTTGACACATAACTATTTTGAGAGATGTAAAAACGCCATAATACATCCTTCGCTTTACTAATACCTATCCTTTTTGTTTGAGTAATAAGGCTTGAGTCGAGCGGTTTTTGAAGGATGAGCTTTAACGGTGAATCGGCTAAATAATGGCCATTTAGTCGCTTATCAATATCTAACGCCTGACATAATTTTGCTGGCCCGTTGCTGAGTTGCACCCCACTAAACCTACGAAGTTCCTGCATATATTGTTCACCCTCTATGGGCTCTACCGCCCTAATTAAAACCGCAGCGCCCTCACCTTTCTTGCCAACCACTACGTTACAGCAATAATACATCCCATACGTAAAATACACATACAAATACCCGGGGTCGCCAAACATAATATCCGTTCGGGGTGTTCGGCCTCTATAGCTATGGCTGGCGGCATCTGTTTCGTCGTATGCTTCAGTTTCAACAATTCGCACCCGCATAATTTTGCCGTCAATTTCCCGCTCTAAAATACACCCAAGTAGTAGCGGCGCAACCTCAAAGGCAGGTTTTTGTAAGAAATCAGACAGAACCATATTCATACATTTATTATACTAGCCTCAGAATACTAACGTAGTTTTATATTATTTCAGAAACGGAGGCTTATGGCCGATACACCCACCGAACTCAAAGCACTTACCTTAATATGTACCCTCTCGCCATCACCAGCAGAATCGTCATCTGACAAACTCGCCCACGACGTCGATGCTGAATTGCAAAAGTACAATGTCAACAATGAATTCATTCGCGTCGTTGATTACAATGTAAAACCTGGCGTTGAAATAGATATGGGTGACGGCGACGATTGGCCGATGATTCGCCAGAAAATGCTTGCTGCGGATATATTTATTATCGCCACCCCTACTTGGGTTGGCCAAATGTCGAGTGTAGCACTGCGCGTTATCGAGCGCCTCGACGCCGAACTAAGCGAAACCGACGACAAAGGGCGTCCGCTCACCTTTGGCAAAGTCGCTGCAGTTGCCATTGTCGGCAACGAAGACGGCGCACACAAAATTACCGCCGATGTATTTCAAGGCTTAAACGACCTTGGTTTTACTATCCCCGCTCAAGGCGCTACGTACTGGAATGGTGAGGCGATGCATCAAGTGGATTATAAAGACTTATCAGAAATTCCCGAAAAAGTCGCAAGTGCAAATGCGACGCTTGCGCGAAACCTTGCACACATAGCCCGACTTCTTAAATCAAATGAATATCCAGCAGTTGAATAAGCAATAAGAGGAGAATAACAGTATGGCCAAATACGGACCAAAAGCTCAAGAAAAAGTAGGCAAAGCCATTCATGAAATGGAAGAAGGTACATTAAAAAGCGGAAACTCGAATAAAAAAGTTACCAATAAAAAGCAAGCTATCGCTATAGGCCTTAGTGAAGCTCGGAAAGCTGGTGCGAAAGTTCCCAAGAAAAAAACGTAATGAAGAAACAAAATACCCGTCAATGACGACGGGTATTTCTATTGCTAAATAGCATTAAGGTAAGTGGTTACCACCCGTTACACCAATAACTTCGGCAGTAATATAGCTGGATTCTTGGCTGGCTAAAAATACATAGGTTGGCGCTAACTCAGCAGGCTGACCCGGACGCCCTAGCGGCGTGTCTGAACCAAACTGCACCAACTTCTCTTGCGGCTGCCCATGGCTTGGTTGCAGCGGTGTCCAGATTGGGCCAGGTGCAACGGCATTTACACGAATACCTTTTCCCGCGAGCATTTTTGCGAGGCTTTTTGTAAAGGCGGTAATAGCACCCTTAGACGATGCGTAATCAAGCAAGCCTGGGGACGGCTGGTAGGATTGAATCGATGTCGTATTAATAATACTCGCGCCCTCCGGCATGTGTGGCACCGCGGCTTGCGTAATCCAGAACATCGCAAATACGTTCGTTTTAAAGGTTTGCTCGAACTGTTCAGTCGTTAAATCTTCGAGGTTTTCAACATATACTTGCTTGCCTGCATTGTTTACTAAAATATCTAGTCCACCCAATTCTTTGACGGTCGTTTCAACTAAATTTTTAGCGTGCTGTTCATCGGAAATATCCGCAGGAACACCGATACCTTTTTGGCCAGCACTTTTAATTTCCAAAAGAGTTGCCTCGGCATCTTCTTTTTCTTCGGGCAAGTAATTTATAACCACATCTGCCCCTTCTCGAGCGAATGCAATTGCTACTGCCCTTCCTATACCAGAGTCGCCGCCAGTAATCAAAGCCTTGCGGCCCTTCAACCTTCCGGAACCTCTGTAGGTATTTTCACCATGGTCTGCCTGCGGTGCCAGGTTTTCGTCGAGCCCAGGCTCTGGTTGGCTTTGTTTAGATATAACATCCGAAGTTGGATATTGTGTTATTGGATTCTGCATCGTATATTGATCTTTTTCGCTCATGAGTACCTCCGTGCGTTAGGTTCAATGTATTTTTGCGGCTCCAAAGTCGCACCCTTTATTATACCAAAACGACGTGGTGCACTAAATATTAATGAGCAACGTCAGCCATTGCGCTGGCTGATAATTTATAACGACGGCCCGCAGTTGACCAGCCAATAGTATGGTCGTCATTAAATTTGTGTAGTACGAATACTTCAAAGAAGGCGATGACATGAATACCAATTTCGATGAATCGTAAGAAGTAGAAATACGGCATCACCCCAACAAGGTTCCAGCGCTTTGCAAGAACTGAAGCAAAGAGTGCAACACCGAAGTTAATAATAAAGTCGAGTGCAATCATATATAGCACCGTTAACCCACCATGCTCGGTTGTGAATAAGATAATTGGTGCAATAACGAATACTTGGACCAAGAAAAAGAATGTTAAGAACATTTGAAAACCAAGCACTGCATCGATACGTTGACGGTGCAAACCAATACCGTATTTTTTGACACCCTGGAAGAAGCCTCGCATCCATCGAAGGTTTTGTTTACAAAAATCACCGAGGTTTTGTGGGTCTTGAGTGTAGTTTACTGCTTGAGGAATATACAGAATATTGCCAAGCTTTTTACGGTGCACCTGTAGCGTAATATCAAAATCTTCAGTAAGGCTTGGGCCTTCGAAGCTGAGCTTATCAATAATATCCGTTCGAAGGCAGGTTACGGGCCCGGGGAAAACGGTAATCATACCAAAGGCTGATTGTATGCGTCGGTCTACTTGTTGGCCGTGCGTATAGGTAAGCGCACGGTAGCTGCTAATCCAGTTGCCACGTAAGCTTTGGACAAACCCAAGTGCAACTGCATATTTTTCAGGGTCGAGTTTCCTGCGGTACACGTGGAAATAATCTTTCGAGAATATACTATCTGCATCGGCAACGTGCAACCATTCGTATCGTTCGATAATCTTAAATCGAACAGTAGCTTTTTTAACTGCCAACGCTTTACCGCTTCGTTTCACGTTTAATACGTTCGACTTACCAAGTAGCCGTGTAGCAATTTGGCGAGTCTTATCAGTAGAGTTGTCGTTGACGACATAAATATGCTCAATGTCTTGACCAGCCGCAACAGCGGAATTAATAGTAGCCTCGATAATAAGTTCTTCATTGTGCGCAGGCAACAGTAATGCAAGCTGTTCTTTGTCGGAAGGTTTACGGACAACTACCGGTGCTGCAGCGACTGTGCGCTTTCTAATAACTTTAATGCGCTGTTTTTTAGACCGCTTGTTTTTTACCTGAATTGTTTTTGTACGGAGGTACTTCTCATCAGCAGCTATATCTTGCGCAATTTGTTCGTATGCGGCTTCAATAATCTTGTAGTAATCGGTAATTGCTTTAAATTCGGCATCAAGCTTTTGCTCAATCTTTTGCGCTTCAACCTTTTGCTCTATGTGTTGAGCAATGCCCCGTTCAGGGATAATTAGTGTAGTACGCGCATAAGGAGTGTCTGTAAGCTGGCGACCGCGCACGCGTTCTAAATGTTCCTGGCGTTCAGGGACGTAAAGAGTTGCGGGTGATCGTTCTCCTAACCTACTCATCATTCGTGCATTATAGCATAAGTTGTATTAAATGTCAATATAATTGTATGGTAGCAGTAGTGTTAAGAAACTTTTTCGTAACGATCAAGAGTGAACGTATAAAGTGTACGGAATTGATACCAGGTACCTGAACAAGTTTGGAGCGTTAAGGTAGGCGCTTTTGTGTTCTGAATTAACGAAACATCATTAGGGCTCACCGCTTTGAATGATTGTAATGTGTAATAAAATTTATATCCGTTATCAGTCGTCACAATAGCTTCTGCACCAACTTGGACATCGCGAAGATTGCCAAAGATATCATTAGCATTGTGGCCATAAATAAAGGTATTACCTGTTTGAGAGTTAGCCGGAGCAGTCATAGTGCCATAAAAGGCTGAAGTATCACTAAGGGTCCACTTGCCATTACTAGCATTGTAATACCCCTTCTCTACTCTAATATCTACTCCTACTTGGGCTACTTCTACATGCACCGGAGTGCCTTGCACGGCCTCTGGGGTGATTGTCGATTGGTCAATTGCCATAGCGGGCGTTTTGCTAGCGTTCGCAATTGCTTCTGTCTGTACCCGTTGAGAAATCCCATATCCATTGAGTATGACAGCACCGCCAACTATTAAAGCGGCTGCAATACATACTAATATAATGGGGATAATCTTTTTCATAATAAATGCTTCCAAAAATATAAAACGGCTTTAAACACGCGAACGCACTTGCAACCGTTTTATATTTATAGGATTATTTAACCTCTGAGAAATCAATCTCTGTAAGGTTCTTTTTTCGAGCGATTAGTACTGAAATAACTAATACCGCTACACCTAGGGCAATCATGCTTGAAGCAATGACTAACAAGGTTGTGTTACCACCTGTAAAAGGTAGGATAACTGCTGGGGCTGCTACTGGAGCTGCTTTTGCGTACATGTTGTACTCCTTTATGGGCCAAAGCAAAAACATCCTCATATTTTAAATGAGAAACTTCCCTCTGGCTCGCACGTTTATATTGAATTGTACGTCCACCGTCTCTCAAGGCCATGGGCAGTGCAATTTAAATGCATTATACACTATTTATGAGCATTTGTAAACATTATTATATACAATCCATTGACATAATAATAAAACGGGTGTATAATATGCCTAAATTTGTTTAATGGATGTGTATTATGAAAAAACAAGCAAAACTTATTTTCGCTGCCCTTCTCCTGCTTGCAGGTCTATTTACCGGTACAGCGAAAGCCTTCGCCGAAGAAACCAACCTTATTACTAATAGCTCAGTTGAGACAACAAACGGAGCAAACCCCGCAAACTGGACAGCAAATAGCTGGGGAACAAACACAGCCTCACTGACCCAAAAAAGTGACGGTCATACTGGCAGTAAAAGCCTCTACACCTCAATGGCCGCTCGTACCAATGGTGATGCGAAATGGATGCACACTGCCGTTGCCGTTGCACCAAGCACTCAGTACACATATAAAAGCTGGTACAAATCAAACATCGCAACCGAAGTAGACTTAATGTACACCAGCACATCCGGCGTTGTATCATACAATTATCTCGACGCGGTTCCTGCTTCAGCAGATTGGACCTTATTCTCTCAACACTTCACAACACCTAAAGACGTTGCGAGTGTTACCGTCCTTCAAATTGTCACCAATGTTGGTTGGCTACAAACAGATGATTTTAGCCTCACTAAGGATGTCATACCTGTAGGTAACGATTCAAACCTCATTGCAAATGCGGACTTCGAATTAACAAACGGCGCACAGCCTATTGGTTGGACCAATAACTCTTGGGGTACTAATACTGCCGCCTTTAGTTACGACTCAACTGGCCGTAGCGGTAAAAGCGCAAAAGTAACTATCAGCAAGTACACTGATGGTGACGCAAAGTGGAGTGCAAACCCTATTTCTGTCACCGCCGGCAAAACCTACACCTATAGCGATTACTACAAATCAAGCGTTGCAACTCGAGTTGTGCTTGCGTTCACAATCGGGACGTCAACAAGCTACAAGGAACTTGCCTCTGCGCCCGTAAGCGCTTCAGCCTGGGCCGCATACACTTCAGACTTTACCGTTCCTACCGGGGCTTCCAAAGTAGCCGTATACCACTTACTTGATAAAGTAGGTGCCTTATCACTCG
>Ga0247815_10000595_pt1 | contig 28311 bp, 29 predicted proteins | sample UWRJL194509B1_FD_181014 | JGI IMG/M metagenome (GOLD analysis project Ga0247815, IMG submission 181014) | Plant litter microbial communities from Arlington Agricultural Research Station in Wisconsin, United States - UWRJ-L194-509B-1 | ecosystem: Environmental > Terrestrial > Plant litter >...
CGTACGGCGGTCACCCCACTACCCAAACGGCAGAGACAATGGCATGGCGGGCGCCGAGAAGCCTTCCGAGCTTAGAAGCCTAGGCTTCCAGGCTCGGATGTGCTACCGCTACCGCTGCCCATGGTGACACTTTCGTGATACACAGGCTGGACCGGTCGGGCATGATCAAAACCATAGCGCTTATTCTTCAAATGTCTGCCGCATATTCGAATGCTGCCTAACATATGAAAGAACAACGACCATTTCACCCCTGTATCTGACCCGCACGGTGAATGTCGGTGAATCAACCGATCGCTCTCCACGAGGGACCAACTGTGCACAGTACACTTCATTTACGCGCAAACATGTCAGAACCTGATATTCTAGTAAATGTCACATCTACAGCACATAAGCCCCCATGATCTCCGCTGCTTTGGGAGAATGGCAACCTACTGTTCCATCTCATTGATGTTGTGAGCATTAAAAGATGAACTCCACCTGTCCCACATTCGCCGTACCTTGAGAGACTTCATGCCGAATCGCTGCCTAGTTGCCTCGTGTGTCTATTCAGCGCGCAGTATTTGTACTCTCCACTTGAGCCACTGGGCTTTATATGCATCCAGATTCTCCGTTATGCGTGGTTCCATATCGAGACCTCTCTCCCGCGATTGTCGACTCGTTGCCGTCGTCGCAGTTTGCCTTTGTCCGTCGCATCGCCGAACTAGCTATCTCTTAGTAGTCCCATGTCAGATCAAAATGAGTGTCAACCTCTCCGGTCCTATTGGTCAACATAGCTCGGTAGAGCGAGGTCTTGACAAGGTCTAGAATGAGCCCGATGACCAGAATAGTTAAACCCACAACAAATTAACCATACCGAGCATTCGTCTTGATCAGATGCATCAGTAAATGTAGCCATTGCAACGAATTCAACCACGTTTGTCTCCGCCGGCTCAAAAATATCAATCGCGATCTTCTTGCTGCTTTTTCAGCATGGCACGCCGTGCTCGCAAACTTCTGAGTACTCGTATTGACGGTTCTTGCGCAGTTTCTGAGCTGATAGTTGATCAAGTACAGACTGATTCAACTTGCATGAATAAATTCCTGCAGCGGATATATCAATCGGCAAATCATTTCCCAGTCAATTATGGCTTTACTACTGTGAAAGATCCAATTACGGCGTATCCTGCGATAACGGTGTGTGCCTACAAGACATGACCTTCAATTGATTGGGGTTTATTGTTTACGAACAAATCTTTATCCATTCGAGTCAAACTCTTGAAATTCCCGCGCTATGACCTATGCGCTCCGCCGGCTACTCTTCCGCTATCACCGCCACCACGACCTCCTCCCCTTCCTCCATTGTCTCTGCCGCCAGCCACTTTGGCAGCCCGGCGTGCATCCTTTCGCTCTTGCCGCCGCAATGCTCTATCCTCCTCGGAGGTCTCTAATCGCAACTTATCCCGATGCATGGACTCGATCTGTTCTTGCAGAACGCGGTTCCGCCTTTCCGCGGCGTGTGCCTCGGCCTTCATGTCGTTCAGCTGTTTCTGCCACGCCTGTTCCTGAGCCTCGCGCTCGCGCACTGCCTGCTCGCGATGTGGATTGAGGTGATCAAAGATCATCTTGCGAATGTTCTCGGACAATCGCGGTGCATCCGTGCGGACAGCGGGTGATGTCCACTCACGCAGCTCTCCAGCGCCGGTCTTTGGCACAGCGAACCCAAGTATCCAGATTTCATCGTCCTCCGCAGCAGCGAGTGCATCGCCCTGGCAAACGTTTCAGTATGGTGAGCCTTGTCGCTACCCGCTTACCTTCAGCGCAAATGTGTTGAAACGCTCATGGCGATGCTTCTTCCGCTCGGCGTGCGTGGAATTGCGGGTCTTGCGCTTGCCACAGGAGAGTGCTGGGTGACCATGAGTCTTGGTTATCGGTGCAATACTCGACTCACGCAGTTGGACAGCGCCATTTGGCGTCGCCTTAACCCCTCCCTCGAGTCGATGAGTGTAGGTCTTGACTTGGTAGCTGCTTTTGAGCATTTCTGATGCCACAAGAAAGCGGTCGACCCCGGGTTTGTCGGCGCCTTCGTACTTGTCCAACGATCTTCGCAGGTCACGGGCTTCCTTGACGCTGAGCACTCGGCCGCGGCTGAGTTCTCGGGCTAGCTTCCGCATCGCAACCTCAGTCAGAGCCTCGCCCTCGTCCTCTCCAACAACACTTTCCCCGTCTCCTGCACCATTTCCATGCTGTTCATCGATTTTGTGACTCGCCCTGTTTCCCTGTGACTCTGGCTCGGACTCGGAACGGGCTTCATCGTCGTCTCGGATCCCGTCCGGCTCCAGCACATGACGACCATCGCCGTGTTGGGTCGTGCTGCTCTGTGTGCTGAGAATCTGTGATCAAAGATATTTGAATGCTCGAAAACGCGCGAAAATGATCGACAGGTGCCAACCTTGTATGCATGCGGTGGAGATGACGGCTGGGTTGAATTTTGGTGTGCTAAACCAGTGATCTCGACCGAACCGTCGCGAGATGGCATCTGGTAGACAGGTTCTGTCATACCCGATGGTTCGGCAGTGCGCTTGCTTACTGCGGGTGATGACGCGAACGACATCCTGGATCGGCCGTCGGGCGTCTCTGTCGAGCTCGTGATGAAGGCGGTATCTCCTTTGTGCGCCAAATGGGCGGGCGAAGTAACATCCTCCTCACCGGCAAAACCAATCTCACCGCGCAGCATTGGCTCCAAGTCGCCACCGAGTACATCATGTGCATCATCCTCCTCCATTGCGTCCTCTTTGCGTTCGAATGAGCCGCTGTGAAGCACGATAGCATCCTCATCCGATGTATGTTGTGTGCGGCGTTGATCGTCAATTCGCTGCTTTGCGGCCTGCGCCTCGAGATGAGTGCGTTCCACGATTCGATCGGCTCTTGCATGGGCCTCGAGCTCTATCTGGTGGCGCTATAGACGATGTTAAACATAGCCAACCACCACTGCAGGCACTTACATTACACTGATCATCGTGATCTTTCATTGGCAAACCACAGTTGCGGCAGTGAGGCGCTCTCCGCTGCTTTGCTTTCGCCGACGACCCAGTACTGGACGGACTCTGTCCGAAGATTCAGAGGGATCACCGGCCGCGCGTAGAAACTCACCAGCTGCCCTGATCGCATAGCGCGCTGCTTAGCGCGCACTGAACGTGGATCCACTGGCTGAGTCGCGATTGTTGTGTCGGCAGATTCTGAAGCTGTAGGCGCAGTTCGTTTCTTTGCAGTAGAGCTCTTCTTGGACTGGGCGTGTGTAGCTCGTGGCGTTGCGTGGTCGTCGAGCTCTAAAAGATCACCAGCGGCACCGCTCTTTCGCGAGCTTCGCCGACCGATGATGCTTGTTGCTTCGCGAGCTGTGATATCACCACGGCGGAGGCTTTGTGAAACTGCGTCCTTCAACTGCTCTGGAACATGTCGTTTGGCTGCAGCAATGGAGTGAGTCAGATGAGATTAATCTGCTATATTCTGACAACGACCCCTTACCGGCACCCGTGGTGCGTGGCATACTGAGAGACGTGAATGCAACAAATGTCAGTTGCCGGCCAACTGACCTTTATGTTTGGTGATAATTGACGCCGAGTTTGACACCAGAGAGGCGTCAAGCGTTTGACGCCGCGGCGTCACGGACCTAGCCGAGTGGTTCAAGAACTCGCTTCGGGCGATGGGGTTTGGCAACCACATGTTCCAACGCAGCTTCGGAAACTCCACTCGAGCCACGGCACTATTTCGCCAACAGCGCAGGTCTGGCCCATCGCATATGGTGGCCGGAAATATGCGCTTGGAGCAGGGCAATGTGCCGTTGTGTTCGCCAACGGATCCCGACACGTGGGTGACGCTGGACCAAGCACCAGGCCTCGACGCCCTATGCTGTACTTCATGCGGTGCTAGAGGCAGTCCACACATCACGTATCAGCAGAGCAATGTGGCGCGATGGGGTGCTTCATTTTTCTGGGTTCACGTACGTCGTCATGGCCTGTTTAGAATGAAGCTCATCGAGATGCAGTGCCACCTATGCCTCTCAGCCTTCGGCACACTTATTGGCAACGTGCTGCGCACATATGCCTCTGTGCCAAAGGAAAATAGCATCACAGCGCGTGCCGCGAAGGAGCGGCGCGGATCTGTGTCGTCTGGTCCCGAACCGCCTGTCACACCGCGTGGCAAATCGAACGTCTCTGCTCTTAGACGCCTGTCACTCATGGCCCGCGATCACCCACTCTCTCCTTTGCCACCATCCCGAAGCCCATTTATGGACTTCGTGCCGAGTTCACCCGTCAAACCCCCTCCTGCCGCACCTAGATTTGGAGCTAGGGCAGTTGGCGGGGATGCTGACGTAGTCAATTGCAAGGAAGGCAAGCCAGGTGACGGATCAGAGTGTGATGACAACGACTGGGAAGTACCCGAATCGCCTGTCAAATTGAAGCCAAAGCATCCGGAAACTCGCGAGTTGCAGTTGCAGCTGCAGCTTATGGTGCGCACTGGATTATTCAAATCGTCCAAGACTGACATTGCCAAAGAACTGCACTGTCTTCACGTTGCCATTCCAGGTCAAGAATGATCTGCTCAGATGGTCTGATCTTCCTGAGCTGGTCACAGCCCATTTGTCATCCCCCGGCGCAGTACGGGCTCTCGAGGTTGTTTTGGGGAAGGGTGGGTCGTGGGAGCCTTTCAATTCTACGGACGAGCGCCGCGTGCCTGCAGGCGTCGACATCATTTATGGCCGTGTCACAACCGGCAAACCATTCTCTCCGCCGCGGATGACGGGAACAAAGCGGGAGAGCTCAACCCGTGACCAAATCATTGTCCTAGCCTCTGACAGTGACCCCGATGAGCCATCTCCCGCGAAGCGCCAGCGGAGCGCCCGCGGCCACGGCGAAGTTACAGGCAATGCGATTGTCACGAAGAAGCGGGCGGGAAAGAAGTAACAACATCGATGATACGGCTTTGACAATAGTTGGGTTGCATACGAACCATCAATCGTAGATAAAATTCACGATTATCGTTCCAGTTTATTGATCCCTGTCTGAATGAGATAATAGTGGTCTGCCTCTGTGCTTTCAAAGTCGCGGCCATGGGTTCCAATCTCGTGACAGTAATAGCTTCGGGATTATTCGCTCATGTATTAGGCGAGGTCGATTAGCTATTGTTGCAAGTCGATTTGACTGCAAACATAGGCACTGCCGAGAACAAGCACTGCCGAGATGGCTGCGGCCACGATATGATAGTGAGCAGGAATATCAGTGAACAGGTTAAGTCTATGGCACCTGATGCCCGTTTACAGCTCAGGCGAGTAAAATAATGTCATTGGGACATCAGACTTGCTTGAGAGCGTCGTTTAGATGACCAGCCGGCAAGCGGCTGTCAGTAGAAGAGCTACTAATGCACCTTTGGTAGGCTTGTTCGTAGGCATTGGGTGGTCGAACACTGAACCCGCAGATGAACTTCCATTTTTCAGCTGCTGATCTATCCGGCGGTCTACACCGGGTACTCAGGCCGAACCGCCCACGCTACCAAGCCTCTATCCAACGAGAATGAGGTGGTATGAGAGGAGTATTAAAGCCCACTGTGGGATCGGTGATGTTCTGAGGCGAAACCCACAGCGTCGGTCCGAGTTTGTCGGCCGACGGTGGCCCGTGTTTGCGTATGTGCCAGAGCGGCCGTTACGAAACAGTTTTACCAATGGCCAAAGCTGTTTTTCACAGCGAGCAGTACCACATTATTATCTTCCCCTTGCGTGGGCCGTTCCAGCCGTTCTAGCCCTTCTCATAGGCTATCAACCATCTGTGTCTACCAGTAAATGCCAAATCATCACTGACTCTTTAGTTGAGTGACTCTGTGCGCCACTGTGCTTCATTCGACACGAGCACGAGCCAGGCGGCTATGTATCTGGATCAAGCAGAGCAGATAAGAATCCCGACATACGCATTAGAGTCTATCCTCCGGTTGATCTTGGCCAGCCGCAGTGACCGGCAGGTTCCGAGCAGAGACCGAACAGGTTTGAATTGGCATTACACGGTGTGCGATGGCCGAGCGGGCCGACTGGGTGACTTCCCGTGTGACGCCTTTGGGGCTTCCCAAGGCCTTGCCCTGATCTTGACGCCGACGCGACAGCTGCCATCAGCCTTTTGTCGTGCATTCAAAGCACAGCCCGTTGAAATGCGACCCGAACCCCTTGCCAAAGCTTAGAACTTGGAAGTAGCGCTCTGCAGTTTCTTCAGAAATTGATGAGAATCGCCATTATGCGGCCTACGACAACTTGCGTTTCTAAATCCGATTTGGAAGTACCCTGCGCTGCCGCTTAGCCGGGCTCACGTGACTAGTGCCTGCGAGCATGAACTGCGTTCGCGCGCTCTGTGATCGCTTTCATGTGGCAATTTGGAATCTCTACCACAGGATGCCAAGTGTCATGATGGCCTCACCGGCCCGTCCAAAGCAACAGGAAGTTAAGAGTCTCTGGGGCAATAGGCGAGGGCGAGACAGGGAGCTCGCACAAGTACGAGGCTGACAAGATTCACAGGGCTGCGAAAATGACATCGGCCTGTCCTGCCTTTCAACAGCCACCGTATGCCGATGTGTGCACGCGGAGTTTCTCCACATGCGCGAGCTCTCAGCTGTGCACGACGGTGATAACATACACACTTCGCATTGATGGCTTGAATGCGAGATTGTGGCTCCGAGGTGGATATCCATGTAGATTTGCAGGAAGCTGGCGCACGCGCTGAATGCCAAAGTACCTTTGTTTGTCATCTGACACGATCTGCGATCATAACATGGATCGGCAAGGCAGCTGATGTTGACTGCGTTATACGGGCGGCGCGTCACCCTGCCTGTGACAGCACTCTCAACAATGTGGAGAGTATGGCGCCTCTCTATCTACACACCAAGTCGTCAGATTTACTAATGATCAGCCGTCAACGACGCTACAGCGTGACGGAGGCTATGCGGCTGCGAGATGTCGTGGACATGTCGAAATCCGAAGTCTCCGGACCTCGCCCAGCGAGGTCGCAGCGACATCGCAGAACCAACACGCCACCCTGCCGTGGACCATCCTCTCGTGATATCAATTCCCTGACTGTACGTCTCATCACGTTGGAGCTACAATGCAGCTAACGTGTTTCTGAGAATAAGGCGGCGATAATTTGCTTGGCGCGGGGTGACGGACAAGACGCGATGGTGCGAAGACAGGAACTGACGTCTCGCTGCGACACGTTCCAAAAGTCTGGCCATCAGGTCGTCATCTGTCGTTCACCGGCCTGTCAGTTGCATCGCCCTGATATCATCGCAGAGGTCGCGTCACCGCGCTCAGCTCGTTCTGGGGTGTATGGCACAGGTATCGCGAAGCGACGGCGAGGTGTTAGCGGCGATGCCGAGGCAGTGAGTGTCGGTTGCGACAACGAGTGTTGCTCTACCATTAATGCATAACATGATTACACACCAGAAATGCCCGCATAAAGTGGGACACAGCGGCTCACTCATGCGCCCTCAATGCTGAAAAGTGAGACGCGAGGTGAAACGACGAGCGGCCGCGTTCAGCTGTCAAAGTACGGTGCCTCCTGGTATATACCTGTCCCCAGGTACCAGCTGTGGACCGATGTCACCTGTTACCTCCAGATGACATAGCTTAGGCGCGGTGGGTAGCATAATTCCTGTAGTTGCGTTTATGTTGACGACACCGGCAACGTAAACCTTCGGGTGTCCAAGATTTATCTGGAGGCGGCGAAGCTCAGGCGTATCGTTGACGAGCATCTGATCAGGCCCATTGACACAGCGCGCAAGGGTGCGTTCACATTCGGCAGGTGAACGATCCGCTCACCTGCTTGTTCACCTGATACTCACCACCCCATGGAGTAACTAAATCCATATTAAGCAGTGAGCATCAGGCGGACGAGCATGTGAACGCACCCTTGCGTGCTGTGTGAGGAGATACGCCCAATAAGGAAGTAGATCGCGGTATTTGCTGTGCTGTCCACGGTACGCGGCGGCTCGCAGGCATGTGAAGGACGATCGTGCAACTATTCTCAGAGTGCCGTTCGAGTTCATTCCGCTCAGAGTCCGTGAACCCGAGAATGGGACATGTTGCCGCATGTTCAGATCTCTCATCTCTCATGTGATCCCGGCGACAAGATCCGAATCTGCGATGAATCGGGGAGTTTGTGATTGGCCAAGTAAGCGAGCTCGGCGGTTATTCTGACGATGGCTCGCGTGAGGGACGCGCGCCAGTTGCCCTCCAGCCGTATCAACTCTCTTACACCGGTACGTTGAATCTCAACAAGATCAGAGCAACATGATTGTACTTCCCGAGGAATCGTGGCTGGATGGCTGTACCTCCGATGTCAGGGACGAGCCCCGCATGTGACATGCGTCGAGCCGAATGACCGGCCGCCATCTGTCAGTCCAGCATAAGCGAGACGCCAGGATTTCAGCCTCCAGCTCCAAGTATATAGAGACGCACCACTGAGGGCCTCACTTGTCGCCGCACACACCTCGTGCCTACTGTGCGCCGTCGCCCTCGTCCTCTCCCGTCGCTCCCGCTGGTATCAAGCCTTGCCCGTCGAACTGTAACGTGCGTCTGTAACTGCACGACCATGCTCCGTGGCCACTCTAATAATTGGTCGACACAGTGCACGCTTATCGCGATGTCTCAGACTCTGGGCACGCATGTTCAAGTTCCAGTCGAGCCTCCCCCTGTACCCTCACAGTGGGATGCCGGTCTTCAGGCTCTCGCTGAGGCTGCGTCAATGGTCGACACTGCAGAGGTCGCCCCAACTGAGCACCGGCGCACGGTCGAGACGAGCTCCGGCAACTCCATTCTTTGGGACCAAGTCCAGCCTCACCCATTCATGATCGAGGCTATTGTTATGGTGCTCTTTGCGACGGAGGTCGCTGCCGGCCGCGGATGCAATCCGAAAATCCCTGAACAACGTCTTAGGCAGGCCATGCATGACCTTGCCACACTCTTCCCCGAGGTCGGCCTCAACGCGGCTGGTTGGGCCCGACTGATGACAAACCCGGTCGTTCGGAGGCAGTTCCTGCGGTCTCTCCGTGCCACGCGCGACAAGTATCGTGCCACCGTCGCCACTGGTCATTCCACGTCTCCGGTTACTGACATGAATACGACCTGACCGCCACCTCATGTATGCATTTTACCTATGAATGAATTTGATTGTCACTTCTTGTGCCCATTGCGATCCGCTGGTAGCTCGTTTTACAGCAATGAAGACTCAAGTACGATGTCAAACCAATTGGTGCCACCCAAAGTTTCACAGGGGCTTCGCGGTCGATTAATCTCTGTTTCTTTTCCTGTCGTCTCCATCCGTACTGCATGTTCCGAGCTCGGATGCAGGCAGGTCTGAGAGCTCGTCGGTGCGCCACACTTGCATGATCGTTGTCTGGATGACGGATCTCAATCGAATGTTGCCCACTCCGCGAGCACGTTGCATTTACTCGCACTTTCGAGTCGGATCTTGTTCTCCGAAGCCGCTCTGTCCACGTTCCATGTTTCCTGGCTGGATGTAAACGCTGCTCGACCAGCCTTGACGATAACCGCAACACCGGAACTCGGAAGTTCTGGCTCAACTTTGCGGCCAGCCAATTTCTCCCTGATGCTACTAATTTTGCGGAAGTGCTTCGCCTCAGCCGCGCTTCGATAGGCCTGAAATCAGGCGATCAGATCGCGACTTCAGAGCCCCGTAGGCTTGACAAAATTCATTTCGGCGCTGCCTTGCTTCTGCGGACCAAACTCAGCTGGTTCATAGTTGCTGGGGATCCAGAGGCAGCCGAGAAGCGGTCTGTTTCGAGTTCTGATGGAGTAGTGACATGACGCAAGCAGCTCGCACACGCGAGCACCCATCAGGCAATTGCCGCCGAAGGTTTCGGTTTCGGTGTAGAAACTCTTCGATCGCACGCCGAACGTTTCTCTGGTTCGGCACCGCACAGCCGCACGCCGCTCACAAGTACAGCATATGCACGCAATCTTAGCGTTTTGAGTTGTCCGAGCTGCTTGTCATTCTACCCTCAAAACAGCTTCTGGCGTGACTGTGTTCCCGTTTGGAAGCCTCGCGGGATCTCCAGAAGAGTGGCGCGTATTGGCAGTACATGATGGGCGGCTAACGAGGAGCCACGCAAACACTGTCCAGGTGCTTGTACGATCACCACGCGCATCCGCGGCACACCGGATCTCTACACCTCGTCTCATCCCATGGCCTCACGCGGTTTGTAATAACTTGCCGTATACGTCGATGGTGCTAATACAAAGCGGAGTGCCGCACAGCAGGGTGGTGATAGGCTGGAAATGCGATAAACCATGAGCTTCCGAAAGTCGCGCGTTGGGTGAGTAGTGTAGCTTTTAAGGTAAGCAGGTAAGCCGTGCAACAAGTCTGAGACCGTAGCACCAAGTAAAAGATCGAGCACACGAAATCAAGCTTGTCGCCATGCACATGGCTAATCACAGTACAAGGAACGATGAACCACGCTGAATGAGGTTTATGTACACATGCTATTCAACAACTTGAAAGCGAATGTTTTTATCGTGCAACAAATCCTTGAAAACCCGCGTCGCTGGAAGCCACGGGTCAGGCAAGCTCTGTACCCCACGGTAGCCATCTACAACGGCGCTGCTGCATTGATCGAACAGTATCTGGCCTCCTGTAATGACCGAAACTATCGCTGTGCTTATGAGCTCGAGCACAATGGCGCCAGTGAGGTCGCAGTTCGACACGATCAATCTGCAGGCGTGACGACATTCCCTGTCACCGAATGCATGTACAGCAAACTCATATAGGTCAGATAGCGGAACCTCGTCCAGGATAATGGTCGGAACTGGGTTGCCGAGGGCGGAGCTTGCGGCCAGTGCAGAGTAGACAAGATTGAAATCATTGAATTTGGCGACGCGACCCGAGATACCGAACGAAAGCGGCGTTGTACGCATGAGAATCGGCTTCATTGCGCTGACATCCAGTGGCTGCGATAAAATCTCCTCGAAGTAGATGGTCTCGAGGACCGGTAGCTGAGAAGCCATGCGAATGATGCGCATCAGCCTATTGCTCGGTGCCGCCAAAGTTCTAAGTGCCGGAAAAGTTGGACCTGAACGCTCTGGATACTCCGAATCATCCAAGACGACAAGAAGAAGATGCTCCAGATGCTGACAGTTGTCGGCTAGGAGCCACAACGTTGATGAGGCAGTTGGGACTCGGGAGATTATGGTGCGCAAGTCTGTATACGACCAGATGCGACATGCCGAAACCGGCATCACGTTGTCGAGGTTGAGAACGCGAAGGCGTAACGCCGCGCGGAGGAATCGTCCTCGGCAGCGTTCTTCGTCCCAGTTGTGCATCCAGCCGCTTTTCTCATCTTGATACAGATGAACCTCCAACAATTCGGGTGTATCCGATAGGAGTACACGTAATGACGAGTTGAAGGCCCACTCCGTCGAGTCTGTTGGTGCGAGTGATGGGTGGCTGTTGCGCCACGAGCGATCGCCCCATGGTACGCCGCTAGGTGGCGGTGACATGTTGATTTTGACCTCTGTGAGACGAGCAACAACGTGTGGCTGTAGAAGTCCGTACGCGATGAGTTGGGCGCTGCTCGACCAGCCAAAGTTGCGTAGGCGAAGTCGCAGTGTTGGGGTAGTCCCCGTCATTGGAAGCTGATGGAGTTGCTTCTGAACACGCTGGACGTCGGAAGGTGGAGAACCAGCATATACCACTACGTTGCGCCAATGGCGTGTTGCCAGAGCAGAGTACCGAACGTACGTCGGCATCACGCGCAGAAACAGCCGTGTTGCGGAGTAAGGGTCGTCTGGGGTGAGCAGCCCACAAATCTTATCAACGAGCTCAGGATTGCGGAAGACCGCGCCGAGCGCGGAAGTGGGCGACATGGCCTGTTCGACCAGCTGCGATGTGGGGACGAAACGTGTAGGGTTTTCTGACTGCAACCGGTGGCGCGCGCACACCGATGTTTAAAGCGATCAGATCTATCGGAATCTGAGAAAGTCGGTCGATCCGGCCGTGACGCCGCGGCGTCAATGTCGCGGCGTCACCTGTCAGTCTGCGCCAAACTGTCGAGATGAATAGCCTGCTGGCATAAGAGTACCGACTGCCAGTTCAAGCTGCGTTGTTCACTCAAGAACCGTACCGCATCCGACAGCATGGAACAGTCTATCTTTCCGGATCAAAGCGACTCAGCTGTGATTCATCACGTGATCAACCAGGACGAGCTTGACGCCGTGATCTCGCGCATTCAGGACGAGTCGGTGTTGGGCTTTGACATCGAGTGGCCCCCGTCTTTCACCAAAGGAAAAACGAACCCCGTCTCCGTAGTGCAGCTGGCGGGCCGCGCGCACATTCTGGTAGTTCAATTGAGGATGTTTGACGGTGCGAGCTATGTGCGTTACTCGTGCATATGAACTGACTACTGCTCCAATCAGCTTTTCCTACATCTCTCAGGACAATTCTCGAAGATGAAGCGGTGCTGAAGGTTGGCGCTGGGATAATCGGTCAGTCACATACCATAATGATTGCAGTCCGCTCAATTAGACGAGTAGAAGATGCGGCTAAGCTCAAGAACGACCACATGGTCGAGATTCGTGGCATGCGCGATCTCAACAAAGAGTTCATCTCAGTCGATCCAGAACCTTGGATGAAAATATTGCCACCGCCAAGCGGTAAACGACGAGCCGGCAAGGCCCGTCGAGCGGAGGACGATCTGGTGCGCTTTGAATGTCCCGGTCTTCGTCGCCTTGTCAGCCGATATCTCGGTCTGGAGTTACCGAAGCCACATGGTGTTCGTCTGAGCGACTGGTCTGCCCCTCTGACAACCGCTCAAGTAGATTGTACGTGCACAGGTCGCGAAGACTGTTCAGTTTCAAAGCTAAACGGTACACAGACGCGGCGTACGATGCACTCGCTGGTCTTTTTCTCAATGACGCGTTGCAAAGACTTTGGGAACAGTCAAATGTCACGGGAGGACGAGAATAATAGCATGTTGACATACTGTACATTGCGTTAAAATAAAGGACGAAATGCAACGCTGATCATCGTGATATCTGCTCTGGTGAACCTCTCGGAGGTGTGCTGTGAGCAACCTGCGTCCTGGCTTACCTCATCGTTCTGGAAAGAGACAGGCGAAAGCACGAGACTAGCTTATTTAGGCTTGGTTCTTATCCTGCTCGCCTTTCACGTCGGGATTTTCATCTCTGAATTCATCGAACTAAAATTAATGTATCGATTCTCTCGGCATAGCTACAACCGGCATGAGCTTACCCTCCGAAGCACCAACCTCGGACCTATTAATCCCCAGCAGAAGCTTTTGGTTCCGGCAGGCCACACTCACCAGGGCGTCAGGCGTCAGATGATTGGCGCTCTGTCCACTCTTAAAGCCTGACGCCTCGCTGAACAGATTAGTACTTATAAGAGCGCCCCCGAACATTTCGCACACTCTGCGGAGGCGCACGCGAGTAAGCAACTGACATGCACACATTCGACCTGGAGTTCTATGATTTGGTGAGTTCAGCAAGTTTGAGTGCTGCAGTGGACTTGATGTGCGCTTAGAGCGAAAACCTCGAGTGTTTCGTTGTGGAGCTCGAGCAGCCAACCGTACAGTGGAGTGCATTGCCCAAGGTAGTGCAAGATTATTGCAGCGACAATGTTGCCATCATCGAAATCTGGGTGGACTGGACCGAAGAGAACTCCTCATGGAAGGTCTTCACGGAAATGGAGGTTGGTGAACACGGCGTCACTCGCATCATCCGCGCTGTTCGAACGCAGGGTGATGTGTTCGCTCGCATTCTCTGTCAAGCCTTTAGCGAGATGTTTCAAGGTCGACCAGTCCAGCTCAATCGTCCCGACGCCGAACAGTCCTCTGGTCCCATCCATGCACTCTATCTCTCAGCGCGGATCAGCCTAGAGGCCGCGGCCTGTCGGCAGATCGAACTGCTGGGATACTCTAGCAGAGCCATGACGGAGATAGGATCCCCAGACATTGCTACATGGTGCTCCAAGGAGCTGGAAAGGGTTTGGCGGCGCGATCATCCTCCACGCACATCATTGCGCAGCTTTTGCGTTTCGAATCCCAAGATTCAGTTGGACAAGGCTCCACGTGGCATCATATTGGCATCGGTCGAACGCGCCTTCGTGGCACAACACTATATCAGAATTTCGGCTCAGGTCACCAAGTTACTCGCACCCTTCAGTCACACACCGATCGTCGAGGCGCTCGAACATTTCGTTCAAAATGCTGTCATCGAAGCCAAAAACGCCGTTTCAAGTCCTTCGCGGGTGCAGCCTCACAGAAATTCCCTTGAGAGTGCTCATAACACCCTGGTACGCCTGCTCCACCAGTTGAGCGAGATAGGGGCGCCAGAGTACACTCGAGAAAGCAATGGGAGCAGCTACAGTCAGTTACTAGAGGCGTACACATCTACTCTGTAGGCCGCCTCGTGTGGGTCATCCCTAGTTTGTTCCAGTTACCCAGACCCCGGCTTCTCCCGCAAGCGCTAGTCTTTCCCTGTTCTGTCCGGTACCCTGAACGAACCGCCTGTGCCACTGGGCTTACTTGCCCACGCTGTATAAAGTCTCGCTACCCGCGCTATCATGTCGCGTCAAGTCCGTCTTCGCTGGACTGACCTGGTATGTAACTCCTTTTTTCAAAGTGCGGGCTGGTTGCCAACCGTGCGAGCCTTGACATCGTGCAGGAGGACGCACAGTTCTCGAAGGACGTCACAATTCTCGACAATGTGCTTTCATACTCTATGCTTCCTCTTCAACTGCGGTATTACGTTTCGGATAATCCGCTTGGGCTCGAATATCGCAGGGCATGGGACGACCTAAAATGGCACCCATGGGAGGAGGGCATTGACGTTCCCATTCACGTCAGGGAAATCTTTGTGCGCACCGTACAGGTCGCGCAGGTCATGCAGCGAGTGGTTAGCCGCGCCTTTGTCAGCCTCTGTGAGGGTCGACCCATCGGCGAGAGCACCTGCGACCCCGAGAACAGGCTTGTTCGGAGCCTGTACACGTCGATGAAGTCGTTGATCAACTGGCATATACAGCACATGCCCAACGAACCTCCTGCTTCTCCCGGTGCAGCCCAGTCTGAACTAGCCCAAGGTGTCTGGCTTCATGGTTCCACTTGCGCCGGAGACCGCAATGCAAGTGACTGCTCCTGACCTCGCCCTAATTGCCGATATTGCCATCGTCTGTCTCTATGTCGCTTTCTTGCGCTCTCTTTCCTTTAACACATACACACACGCACGCACGCACGCACGTTTCTGCTGTTGTTGTTTCCTGCAATGCACAAAGTGTTTCCGCTAAGCCCTTGATGTGCGCGTGATGATTCTTTTGGGGTGACGCCGCGCGTCAATTCTGACGCCTGTCAGTCGGCCTTTAAAATTGGGAGCTCACACCTTTTGTTCCCCTGAAGATGTCCGACTCTCCTGTAGAGACGGAGGCGCCCTCGTACATTGATATCGACACTAGCAACGAGCTTGTTCTCCTCCCGCCTCGCGAAGACCACCCACGACGCATCATTCGCCTGTACTGGACGGACATCGTCAGTCCTGCTTGTTCTCTGGTCACTATCTGACTCCAGCTACAGGATGGGGGCGAAAATGAAATATTCCATTATGCAGGTCTGGTACTGCGGTTCAGCACGCTGCCAGCGATATTGCAACGCGCCTGCCGGACCAAGGAACTTCGCCTTGAGTGGTGGGGTGGCAGTCCAGATCGCTGGAGAGCATGGGTTCGACCGATTCTCGTCACTCGGCAGGAGTTTCTTATCAGGGTCGTGGTATTTGAGGAGTTTTTCAAGGCCATATGGCACTCATTCATGCGGGACATTGGCTTAATTGCCCTAGACAACGAGCCTCAGCACGATGCCCAGGACGGTATCTTCATCTATCGATGGACACACGAACAGTTCAGACGAGCGGTCGAAAATGCTGAAATCAGATTCAGTGGAGAAGGGTCCGATGAAGAGGTGGATCACCAACTTTCTGATCGGCTGCATTTTGTATGACCGTTACGCTCTCTCAATATCCTTCTCTTGTCAAAGTCCGAAACACGTCATGCAATCTTTATCGGACTGATCACTCCGGCTTCCGATAGATCCCACAGAGAACAAGGATGCAGTCGTGTGTGAAAGGTGAGCGCAGCATTCGCCTTCTCGATCACTGATCTCTCCTCGACCGCCACGGGAAGCTGGGAGAAAGCGACGCGTTCATCTTTCAAAAGTAAACAACCACGTGCTCACTGTGTCCAGGCCGGACTTTGGCTTGGGTTATGACGGGTGACAACTGATCGAGCTCCACATTGTGTGGCGCACGAAACTGAGAGGGGGAATCCGAACATTATCATTCAAGGCGAGTATTTAGAGACCTATTTATACGAGAATATAGCGGTCCGTGCGTCCTTGATGGGAGTAGCGAACTACAGCGCTTCGCCGATGCACAGCGAGCGGTGTGGAGGACCGTTGTCAACCGCCCACTCAGCGCCCGGTGAGCAGCATCGACACTGGGTCGCGATTACCTGCCGAAGACCGCGTGATAACGCGACTCGCGCGACGAGGGCTGCGTCGTTGCTCGCAGTTCTTGCCGAAACGTGTTGTCCGTTTTTGACCTAATACGACCGATTTTCGACGCCCGCTGAGTCGTCCTTGCGTTCTTCGTCCCGTTCTACGTCCGCCAGAAGCGATGTAAGGTTGTCGTGGTGTTGATTATAGGTTAGTGAGCGCTGCTGAGTTCACCCTGGCCATCGACCACACCGGTGATAGCTATCGTGCGCATAAACGCACGCCGCGCCCGGCCTTCACTCACGTCTCTGACTAGTGGGCTGTATCCTGAACCGCCGATCACGTGCCAGGTGCGTCGCATCAGGTCCGCTATGGGTACTGACCAGGCCTCTCGCATGCTGGTGGAGATTGACCCACAAAGTATACAGCACATAGCGTTTGGATAACAGCTCACGAACTTGTAGATGCTATTTCTCGTTTCCCTCAAACTAGAGAATATCTCAATCAATGACAAGGCGATCCAGGAATGTTATCTCGGCGCCAAAACAAAAATTGGACGCTGTGGTGAAATGTCGCATCGGGTAGCACCACATCATCGCTTCTCTGCACGGTCCAGAGCATTCAATTACTTTGGTGTACCATATCACAAAGAATTAAACACCACCGGAATAGATCCTGAGCTGAGACAATGCGGAGGTAGTTATGAAAAACCCCAGCCTGACCTTGCGAAAGCCCTCGAGAATATCTTGCCACTCGGGGTCAAGGGAGCGTCGGTACTCCATGAGAAATTCTGCCATCGAGATAGAGGATACAGGCGGTGTCTGCTTGCATAGTTGGTCGACAGCCATAGTCTATTCGAGAGATGACTTACCACCGCAAAGCCCTTGTTGAAGACCGGTGTGAACTCTTCAGCCATTTGTTGGTCCGTCGGCAGGTCGAAATGCACGTAGAACCATATGAGCCATCTTTGGATAAAGGCTGCGCCTGTCCTGTTGATCTGAATCTTGTGCCGTCCAACCCGCTGCGCTCCACCAGTGGGCGGCAGCGGAACGTCGTATATCAAGTTACACCCCGCAGTCCAACTGTATCCAGGAGCCACGATGAACTCGTCGGTGTCTCCTCCGTCTTGGCCATCGTCATCTTCCGAGTGCGTGGATCTGATATCGCCGTGCGCGTCGTCTTGTGTGACCTGCATGTAAACTACGTCCCCTTGCTGAGCTGCATCAATACTGACGAATCCGAATTCCTTCGCATTCAAATTTGGCCCGCGTACCTTGATGCTTCGGGTCAAGTCGAAGCGACCAAAGTCGACTTGCTGCTTCAGATCGTCGCAATGTTTCAGCCAGGCGAAATCAATGACATGTCGGATATCGACGGGGTCGAGAAGCGATAGGAAGAGCTGATTCCAATCGACCGGATCGACAATGAGGACCGAAGCATGTGACGGAGACGGTGCCCGAACAAGGTTGAGGTTCTATCTCGGCAGATCGATACCGCGGAAAGACACTCCGAGCCAGACGACATACGGTGAGATACCGGATACAATTCTCGCTTTCAGCGTCTGAAACGCTTGTATGGATCGAAAACATGAGCTTGCTATATTGACCAGTGGCCATGGTTGGGATATAGGAGCGGTTCCGATCGCGAGCGGAGATACCAGGGATGTCAACGTCAGTGTCGTCTAAGCCCGGTGACGTGAAGGTTCGGAATCTGCCGGTCTGACAAGGTGTCAAACGGTTGACGCCGCGCGCTTAAGCTACCTTCCCTCCTCCCATAACTCGCTTATTATGCCTTGACAAGGAATCTCACCGCTCTGGACGCCTCTCTGACCTCTTGCGAATTGTAAGCCCCACACGCTGGCAGTCTTTGAACGTACTCTTGCTCATCACCTCCGTAGCTTGCGCACTCCGGCGTGTCCTATAGGTACGTCCTCGTCTAGCTAAGTTCCTGGTGTCCATATTTTCATTCTCGCTCCCATTCGCGTCCACCGTCTTCTTTCATCGTACCCTGCTGTGCGCCCCACACTCCATGCGACATGTCGCTTGTCTCGTATGTTGGGCAGTGGTCTTCTCGTTCTGCCCGTTCTGCTGGGCGACGAGTGTATTCCCTACCTGCATACTTTGATATGCCGGCTTGCGCGCCATGCGGTTGTGCTGGAGCTCCCGCTCGCGTTCAGCATACTCTTTCATCGTACCCTGCTGCGCGCCCCACACTCCATGCGACATGTCGCTTGTCTCGTATGTTGGGCAGTGGTCTTCTCGTTCTGCCCGTTCTGCTGGGCGACGAGTGCACTCCTTACCTGCTGCATTCTTTGTGTGACTATATCTTAGCTATTCGACCGTTAGAGAACATTGTGCACTGTCCCGTTCATTTATCGTGTTCTGCAGCTACTGACACCTCCCCAAACCAGTCTTTCCATGAGCCGCTCGCTCAAGATTGTATGGCTCGATTCGGTGCGCATCTTCCTGTCTTTTTTTGCTTTCGCAAATTCCTACTGCATCGATTGACATATTTGCAGCATGAATGTAAACACGACAGCTCCGTTCAGTTTGACGGCACCCATCTACATCTCAAGGACCTGCCGCAAGCCCTGCAGAATGCTGCCGGGGAGCTTCTTCACAGCGTCGAGTACCTCTACTCGTGGGGACCCTCCGACAGGACGTGGACTGCCTTCGGTACATCAATCAACGTTCCTCCCAGTCGGAAGCGCATTGTACTCCGCCTCATCGACCTAAAAGGGGCATTTCGTCAGTTCCTCAAACCACTAAAGTACAACATGCTCAACTGCGTCCCGCTCAGCGAAGAAAAGGATTTGAGGAGCATGCTGGAGAATTGGATGCGATGGAGGTTGGAGATCATCGTTGCCGAACGAGCGGGACTTTTGCTCCGGCACGAGTCTGTCTCTCTGTTCGATCACATGGATGAAGGTGAGGAAAGACGTGTGCTGGAGAACGAGTGCGCTTTGCGCGTGGTCGCCGAGGATGCATTTAATGTTAATCCTGCATCCGCGCCGTCTTTCCCCCCAGCACCTGCGGCTCACGTCGCTCGCTCTGACGGGTCGTCAGTTTCGCTTTCCCAGCCTGATCTTACATTGTCGCTCTCTCCCCCTTTGATCCCATCGCTACTCGAACCTTCGCATCTCCACCCTGACGAATTTGTGCTGCCATCTGTGCCTGGCCCAGATACTACCACAACCCCCGCACAGCCGATCGAGCCCGCATCATGCGCTTCATTCCCAGCGTCGCCTGCTCATGAGGTACACTCGAGTAGTTCCGATCCTATCCTGTTGCCTCCTCTCGAGTCCACCGTCCCCGTAGTTGCTCCCTCCCGCCGCGGCCCCCGTCAACGTTCGTCGAGCAGAGCGCCTCCGAAGAGCGGTTTGCGCAAGTCGAACCGTTTTATGCCCGACGGTTGGCGAGTCACGCATTTCGCGGATGGCGCTGAGCCTGTCTTTTGACGTATACACATGCTGTTCTCGAACCGAATGTTGAATTATTGTATACGTCGGAACTTCTGAGTGGTTTCAGCAAAGTCCATGTTAAATTATGCATTCAGGCTCATTATGTATTAAGTGCCAGGATTCCGCGAGCCGGCCTTAAAAGCAGGTACCTCTGCACTGATGGGGCATACCCTTCTGCCCCCGCCCTCATAACATCGAAACGCGCTGAGCTGCAGGACTGTAGCTGGTTGTTTTGTTTCCACATGGATGTGACAAGCCCTCCGTCCGTCAAGTTTTATGCGATCAAGCCAGGAACTAGCACATGTCTCTGCGTCGCATCCTGTTTTTATTTATTCAACTTACTGACACGCACATGCAGATGAAGAAATCCCGCGTGCCGCCGCTTTCAGACAGCAGTACTCGGAGGCAACGACGGGAATGACTACTGAGGAGAAGGCATCATTTCACAAGGAGCTTCAACTTTGGTACGACCAGTGGACCGAGAGGAACGGATCCAGCGAAGGAGATCTTGCGTAGAACATTTAACTGCAACAAATTGGTGTTCACGGTGACCGCCTGGTGCCTTACACACAGTATATGTAACACACCCAAACAAACACAACGTTGATTTCGCATCTCGAAGGTCTGAGCGTCAAATTTTTATGACATGACGTTAGGGTGTCAGAATGGTGCGACGCCACCGCGGTTACGACCGACAGTATAAAGATAGTTTCTCCGCTCCTGACGATCAGAGTCTGGCTCATTCTTACGACCCGAGCTCTACTCGGCGCACACGGGTAAGCAATAATCATTGCGACTACTTCCTCTGCTCTGACTCTCTCAACAGAAGATGGCGGATGCCATGGGGCTGATGAGTGCAACCAAAGGCCCTGCAAGTGCGTGGGCTGCAGCCATCGAAATCGTTGGAGCATTTTGCAGTACTGCTCAGGCCTCTATCAGCGACTTTGAATCGGTCATAGAAGAAGCCACCGATGGTGTCGATTCCAAACTGGGCCCACCTATCATCGAATTCTTGCGCGTGGCTCGCATGTACGATTGCAGCCTTGCCGAGAACCATCTGCAAGCCGTCACTCGCCTCCGTAGCGTATGCATACAAGACATGGAGGCGGTATCCAATCACTCTCTAAGCGACGCCGCGATTATTAATGCGGCATTCGAGCGGGTTGCGCATCATGCGATCATTCGCGTTCGGTCACCCGCTGGCTATCCTGCGATGTGGCGCCAGGCATGGAGTACAATCGTCAGCGCACTGGATCGTCCCACACTGGATGATTCGTGGCTGGAAGAAGAGTTGTGCGTCGTTCTCGGAAGCGCGACAACATACCTCCCTTGGATGGCTGCCAAGGAGGTGTTCGGCGGTACAAGCCACCACTTCAGCTCGCGCATTATAAGCCTACGAGCTGTCACTGATATATGCTTGGAGCACATGGACGCGTGGCCCTCCAATTGCGCTATGTTTGTACGTGACTGTCGAGCGCTGTTTTCATTCGACTGGTTCAGGGTCGACAGTAACTTCGACGGGGCTGCAAAGGACGCCATGCAGAACATCGTAGCCTTTTTGTGGTCCCCAAGAGTCACATTCGATAGTCTCGAAGTCAGGCTGGGACAGCTTCTGGGTGCTGATAGGCTCCGCCGAGCGCCTTGGTCCGTCCTACGCGACTTGTTGCGTGACATGCCGAATGAACGGCGCCAGTTGAGCCATCGGATGATTCAAGACGTTTTAACCTGTGCCCTCGAGATCGCACTTGACCGCCGAAATGAGCAGCGCATTAGGACGGAAGAGCGCTGCGGCACCCTCGTGACAGTGTCGAGTGCGCGCAGAACTCGCCGTGACTACTAGTCTTGGATAACTTCGTATCTCGTAGGAATAGTGAAAATGAATACATTCTTATTACGAATTGCAGGTTGGAATTCATCTAGTCGGGCATTTCATGGATCGAATCCTGCTATATACGGCAATGACACTTGACGCTTGAAGTTGACAACTTGACACCTAGGGTGCAAGTCGACTTAAAAGGCGGCCACTTTGCCCTGCCGCGGCCCCTCGCCCCTTCCTTTCGCGATCACGACCTCTGCTGCTACAACGCTGTTCTTGGCCATCCGTCGCCTGACAGCTGCTGTACAGGCACTATTCGTTGTCACGCATCTCTCCTCCACAGGTCTTGGCGATCCAAACGCTGTTCTTGGACATTCAGTGCCTGATAGCTGTCGCCTCGACCTTTCTACAATCTCGGCCGTTCCTGCCGTCGGCATTGCTCGTGAACTTGTTATTCGATTGTTCCTTCTCAGCACTCTCCATTCCGATTACTCATGTCTAAGAATCTGTGGGTCTGCAAAGTGTGTGTCGCGACTAAAGCTGATGAAGATCCATAAGACGTCAAACACAATCACGCATGAGCCACTATGGCGCACCTGCATTGCAGCCGGTCCTCGGTATGACAACAACTTTACTTCCACACTTAGTTGGCTGACAATGCATGTACAGGAAACACCAATACTATTGCAGGCGATGGAGGGCTGTATCCTCCCCCGCCCATTACAGTACGTTCCCCGCGCTGCTGCCCACAACGCAATCTGATGCCTCAGATCACGCTGCAGACACAGTCTCACTCGTGGAACTACGTACATTCTGTGCTCTCACGGGCGTGGGAGACATCCACGTCTCGTGAGGCGACCACTAGCTTCCTCCAGGCAGCTCTCGGAGCACGTCGACTTGATCTCCCCAAACTTGACGAATTCGTTAATCTCATCGCCACGACTCCCCAGGCCGATCGGCAGCGATCTCGTGGACGGTTCATCCAACTGCTCGCGGTCATGAGTGGCCTGAGCGTGCGAGAAACTGAGAGGCTCCTCGAGCGCGGTCGCGTTACCGCTGCGATATTGAGCCTGCGACAGTGGATGATCGACTTTCGACCTCAAACCTATCCAGTACTCCATGACATTGCCTGGTTCTTCGCCGAAGATTGGGTCGTCGGTGCGGATCGCGATTATGATTTGCTACTCGCAACGTTCAAGCACCACGTCGAGACCCAGAAATATCCATGGTCAACGACTCTGCGCCTCTGTCGTCACGCAGATATCTCTGTAGACGCGCGTCAGTTTGCACTTCTCAGTGTTCTTTCTCTGCGCGCACAACATTATAGCTGGTGGGCGTGTTACGGCGAGAACATGGCCCCTCGTAGCAGTAGAAAGACCGCCTCGGCTGCCCAGCTGTACCGAACCGTCGAGGAACTAGTTCCACCTAAGCTCATCAGCTACCTAGGAGTACCATCACCTCAAGATCTACAAGCTCCAGCTCAGCGCTCTCTCATGCACGACCTCTTGCCAATCACAGTGCTTACGAGCCCCAACAACAACGTGCCTGATCTCCCGCCCGACATTACTCGCGGATTATTGGACGACATGTGTGTCAGCACCGAAGTTGGAAGCGGAGTTATTCGGTCCAGCGACGCCTCACAACCTGTTCCGGAGAACTCATTTCATCAGGCAGATGAAGCTCCGTTTGATATCGCCGCTTCGCATCCCATCGCCAGTAGTTCAGCGGGCTACGACGTAGATTACCTGCTTGTACAAGCGCCGAGCATCTCCCACCGAGGGCCTCTCTCTGCAGCTCAGACATTGGTCCCGTTTGGCACGCCGTCGGGCTTGGACGCACTTTATGGCGTAGACTACTCATACGATACCCTGGATGTTTCCTGGCACCCACCCGCCGACAATATTGACCCGGGTGGCGTCTTTTGGCCCGGAGGAAGCACTCTGCATGTGCCTCATGGCCAGGTCAGTCAGAGCTGCGCAAGTAACAGTCTGCTTCAAGAAGACCCAATGCAGGACCACGAGACGAGACGAGGCTCAGCTACACAGGCTCCCAGCGCCGTCCTGCCCTCTCCGGACATCAATGAACCGTTGCCTACCAGCCCAGTCTTACTTGATCAACTGTTGAAGTCTCTCCAAGTTGAGAACGACGCCAATGAACGCAAAGGTGCGTTTGCCAGAGCACCTTATGATGCCATGTTTCTAACGTCAAACAACCGTGTCGAAGCTGCCGACAACACCGAATATCTCAACGTGTTAGGGGCATGGCAGAGCCAGGTCATGAACGCTTCATCTGCGCCGTCAGAAGCATTTGCAGCCACGAGCGGTGCGCGTGCCGTTGACTCGTGTTAGTATCGCTGTCCACCTTGCCTTGGCTTGAGTTGGCGGGCTCATACTATCACAGTTGCCCATCCCCCATCCCCAATCACGTCTATGGAAGATTTTTGTATGCTATTTTCACAAGGTCTGTGTTCGAAGTATCTTATGGAGCAAACGGCTTACTGACCAGGCATTGTAACAGCACCGTCACCTGGACCTAGTTCGGAACCGCCCCACGCCGCCGAGAAGCAATCGTCTCCTAGTAAGACACTGGCACGCATTATCAAAGTGTGATCACTAATCCAGTGACTGTAGGCAGTTTCCAATTGTTGGAGATTACGATCAACGACTACAACAATGCTAGTAACATCGAGCAGCGTAGCATATCGGCGCGTTGGGCGCAACGTCTTAGCGGTCGACAAGACCTAGATGGTGGACCCATGCTCCCCGAGCCCGCGGAGGTGACGAAGATGCGCGAACAGGTTTTGCGAATCGAAGTCATTGTTGGTCGCTCACTTTCAGGAGAAGTCGGTCCGCTCTGTGTCCCAGATCCACCTCGCCATGTTCCGCGCGATTGGGCGATCGCTAAGAAAATCTTTGAGGATAGCATGCCAGGACCCCTTGGGGATCTCGAGCGCCAGGAATACGCCAACCGCGAGAAGGCTGTCCAATGGGCGCAGGACATCCAGCAGCAGTTACCCTCGTGGATCGAGCGTTACCGCCATACCGTGGACCATCACGACAGCGACGAACACAACTACATCGGTCACTCGATTTATTGCAACCATCCAGCGTCTCCACCTAGTGGTGTGCCCGTCGTTGCGCCTGCAGCGTACGTCCTTCTGTCCGGCTGCAACGAACAGTCGCAGATGCGCCCCGTACTCCTAAGCAACAGCACCTTCGTACCTCACGCTCTAAATTTTTCGAAGCACGACATGGATTACAGGGACGACTCCCTCTTCGCACAGCAGGCCGAATCTGGCCCAATGTACGCGTGCGCGATACCAACGAACGGCGGCGCGCCATTCCATCACGACATCACCGACGCCTGGGGAATTGCCTGGTGCGAGCCCTCAGGGAAGTTCGACTTCATTTCTTGTGGCGTATATGGCCTTTTTGAGCAGTACAGAGCCTGCGAGGCTCTGACGAAGAGTATGACGAAAGCGTGGGACTCGGCGTGCGATACCGCCAGAGCGTGGCTGAGCTTGCGAGGCCAACATCGCGACGAATACCCCGACGACATGGTCTTTCGCGGAGAAATTCTGCTAGCAAGGCTTACCGTTCACGGAGTCCCGCTCGTTCACCTCCGTCTCGCGTTCGAAGAATGGCAGTACGTTCTCCGACACCTCCGAGGATGGTGCATCTGGCAGCTTCTGCTGGACAATCGCCTCAGCGTCACCAGCGGCGTCTCACGTGATGCTTCACAACACGTTGGGAGTGGATCTGCGCGTGTCGATAGTTTAAGCCCAGATCAGGCCAACCTTCACCTGCGAGGCGTTTGGCTCGAGTCTTGGTCGCGGTTTCAGCTCTTCAGCTGCCTCGGAGTTCCGGCCTTTTTGATCACCCTCGTTCCACGAGACTGGACACCAAATTGTCCTACCGCACGGCTCATCTATATCTGCCCAAGACCCCGAGCCTCCGGAAGCTTGACGGGGCGCGCAATATCGGCTGTGGCACATCGGAACGGAGACGAGATTGTGGCGTCATTTTTAAGCAGCGCAAAGGGTAAGTTGCCCGAGGTGGTTTTCTACAAATGCTCAAGTTGTTATAGAGCCTATTCCAGCAACGGCTAGTAAGAACGGGCACCCACGGAAGAGGCGAAAATTGGACAACGGGTTTTCGATGAACATACAGTATCGACATCCTTGGTCTAGCGAGAAACTCGATGCGGACGGCGTGAAAAGGGTGTTGGCCGGAGATTCGGACGGTGGCTTTGTGTGCACGGACGTTTTTGAGCACCTTACTTCCAACATGGACATCTGTCTCGCGCTCCGGCGAGAGGTAGATCAGAAGGATGGCTCTTACCCGATTCCGATCGACATTGCCTCGCGCCTCCAGGGAATTTTCCCTGCGCCGGACCTACTAGCCTTCCGCAGTTCATCACATCCGCAGTACGAGTCTCGTGCCTACCACACGTTCTTCCGCATGCTTGACATTATATGCGTCACCGTCGTAACGAACTCAATCGACTGGTGCGGCTTGCGATCTGACCACTGGCGACATCTCTTGCGCGACAGCCGGGGCGGCGACTGCAACGGCACGATCTGGCAGCCTCATCAGACAGTAGATCTCCTCCAGCGGTTTCTGATCCCTCAGTGCATCTCAGCCGCATGGCCTGCGGACATCGCTCCTCCCGGGCATCTTCCGCCTCTTGACGTCACATCTCTATGGCCCGTGCACGAGACGGCCACCGAGATCTCAGTACCAACAACGATAAAGGCCAGTGATGAGCTGCTGCAACGCCTCGCGGAGTGCACGCGGGAGATCAACGACGACCACCTGCAGGACCTCGATGGGTGTGGACGCAAAAATACGGCGTCGCCACGGTCGCCAAACCCGTATTTCTGCTTTGTAACAGAGGTTCCCAAATACGCTCCGCCGCTGTGCCCAGAATCCTTGCGATACCTCCAATTTCCGCCATTCTGGCTCACGCAGCAGTCGGGTCAGCCACGCCCCATGAGCCACTTCAACTTCTACCTCCAGAGCGCGGTGTTTTGCGCCGACTGCCCGTCTCTGCGATTTGATCGCCTCTCCACATCCGGAGCCATCGCTCTGGTCAATGGCGAGAGCCAGACTTTCGTGAACTACCACACGACTATCATTTTGATATTACTTCAGCAGGCGAATCCTATGGGTCCACTCGCGGAAGGAGAGCAGATGTTCAGGCAGAAGGTCGAGCTGTTCGATCATGCAGGTGCGACTAAACCGCTTCGCGTTTTCGCCAATCTCCGAGTGTGGTGCAACTGGAAAAAAGAGTAAGTCTGATCAACAATCATGGGAAGTGAAGTGAGCTAATATCAACAGCCTATCCCTCCCGATCATGCCTCGCGGTGCGCTTGGAGCGCAGCTGCAACCTTCACAGGAAAACCAGATGTTTGCTCGTGCTGAACAATCGGTCGCGCCTCTCGTGTCCATCAACTTCGCTACTGGAGAACGGCCGCCATCTCTCGCTGAGCATATTGGCCCGGGATTAGCAGCGGACATCAGATTTGAAGGGGTGTCTTTCCCTTCTTATGCCCCTCCCGGACGAGACGCTCAGGACAAGCGCTATGAGTGGATCCTTGACGAATGGCTGGCGCTTGCGAGATGGATAATATCGACTCTATTCTTTTTCACGTCGCTGCTCTCCCTCGACATGCTGATCTGCAATCTGTACCGAGATTGTCGCCGCGTCAACTCGTGTACGATGGTCGAGCGGCTTCGAAGGCACCAGGCATTATGGGGCGGACCTACGCCAATGCCGAAGATTGCCAACCACGCGTTGATCACATTTACGCGAGAGGATTACGTCGATGATCGTCGACGGCTAGTCGGGCTACTGGCGGTCATCATCAACGACTGGCCACGTGTAAAACTTCCAACACCACCACCGCGCACATCAACCCAGGAGGATTTTTTCGACTTTGAGAGACGCGTCTGGGTTGCCTTTGCGCAGACCTGGATTGACTACATACATCGCCGCATTCCCTTTCCGCTCCCTCTGCCTAAATCCTTGCCTCCCGGTTTCATGCCTCAGTTGTAACTACTTCCGTTCGCTCACGATCCTTACCACCTCGCATTCATTGGCCTCGCTCACGAGGTACTTCACTTGCGTGAAGTTTAGATTGAGCTCAAGAGAGCCAATTCAGTGTCAGTGACATCCCACAGGTATACGAACATGGTCGTTCATGGTGCCTGCGGGCATGGAGTACGCTTTTACTCGCTGGGTATACCTCAGAACAGGGCGCAGTTTGCGCTTGGGCGAAAATACGACCAGAGGTTGCATAAACGCGACAGGGGCTTCATTATAGGTGAAGCCGTTTGCAACAAAGACGCAAAGTCTGGCACGGCGTCGGTGAAAGTTTCCACCGCCCTGTGTGAAATTTCAATTGCGAGCGACTCAAATGCTTGTTCAATGGCTGATAAATAGCTCATCACTGGGGAGTTTGATGGCATTGTCTGAGATAAATTGCACGGGCTTATCGCAGAAATTAGCGCGA
>Ga0247815_10000597_pt1 | contig 28259 bp, 28 predicted proteins | sample UWRJL194509B1_FD_181014 | JGI IMG/M metagenome (GOLD analysis project Ga0247815, IMG submission 181014) | Plant litter microbial communities from Arlington Agricultural Research Station in Wisconsin, United States - UWRJ-L194-509B-1 | ecosystem: Environmental > Terrestrial > Plant litter >...
GCAAATATATATACTAATTTAATTAGTGGTAACAATTTAAGCAGAAAACAATGAGAAAATTTGTCTACATCGTAACCGATAGAAACCGTACCAGTTTACATGTTGGTGTAAGCGCTGATCTGATCAAGACGCTTGATTTTTATAAACAGATGCCGAGCTTATTTTTTGACAACGCGCAGCAGCTGACACGTCTGGTTTATTTTGAAGAATTTAAAACTGAAGTTCAGGCGTTGGGCCGTTTCAAGCTCATTAGCAGATTCACCAGGATGCAGAAGGAGAGGTTAGTTCGCTCATGCAACCCTGATTGGGTTGATCTGACCATAGGACTGGATTTTGAGCATATTACAATGAACAGGCCATTGCCAACGCAAGTTAAAATGCCGCTGACCATTATGTCTTAGAGGCAGACCATTTAATATACCATAACACTAACCAAATATGAGTAAGAAGGGATCGAAGGATATGATGATCGCTGAAGGAATGATCATGGACCGCATTTATGTTCTCAGGGGGAAAAAAGTAATGATTGATGAAGATCTGGCTTCACTTTATCACTGGGAAGCAGACCGGCTAAAGGCGTTGCTCACTAAAAACAAGATGCGTTTTCCTGATGATTTTATGTTTAAGCTGAACAGTGATGACTATAAATTTCTGAAATCACAGGATAAAAATGTTGACTCGAGAAAGTTTAATGGGGATTATCCCCTGGCATTAACTGAGCGGGGTCTGGCAATGCTGGCCGGGCTCGTGAAAACGAACCGGCCAGTAGCTGTACATATGTGCATAATCCGGATGTTCACCCAACTCAGGGACTTGCTGCCTGATTATCCCGAATTGAGCCGTGAGCTGAAGAAAATTATCCGTTAGTTATTCTTTTCCTGGTTCTTTTTTCTTTCACGCTCTTCCTGACGTAATCTTTTTTTGAGTTCCCGTTCCTCTTTACGCGTAAGCGGAACAGGCGCAAGTTGAGTAGGAGCAGGTTCAGGTGCTTTTTTTTCCTCGGCCTTTACTTCTTCCTTATTTTCTTGTGTGGTTTCTGCCGCTGGAGCTGTTGTATCAAGTGAATCGACAGCTAAACTATCTGTTGTTGCCGTATCCACTACATATACAGGGGTTGGGCAGTTAATATTTCTGGTAATAGGAACTGTAGCTTTTGGAAAAGGTCCGTAAGTATAACCGGTACTTTTATCATGGTATACTTTCTCCATAAATTTGGCAAAAATTGGGAGGGCCGTTCTCGATCCTTCTCCGGTTTCCCCGTTTTTAAAATGCGCTGAACGTTCATCACATCCTACCCACACACCTGTAACAAGATCTTTGGTAATCCCCATGTACCAGGCATCTACATAATCTGAAGAGGTCCCTGTTTTACCGCCAATCTGGTTGTTGTTTTTCCAAAGGTCCCATTCCCATAATGCCCTCGATGTTCCGCCTGGTTCTTCCATTCCACCCCTGAACATATACAGCATGAGCCATGCAATTTCTTCTGAGAGTACCCTTTTCGTTTTCGCTTCAAAATCCTGGATAAGATTGTCATCCTGATCGGTAATTTTCTCCACCAGAATCGGGTCGGTTTTAACCCCTTTGTTAAGGAAAGTTCCGTAAGCCCTTACCATTTCGAAAACGGACACATCATTTGGACCTAAACTTACAGAAGGAACAGATTGCAGCGGACTTTCTATACCGCATTCATGTGCCCATTTAACTACGTTGTCCCATCCCACTTTTTCTGTTACCTGAGCAGTAACTGTATTTACCGAACGGCCCATAGCTGCCCGTAACGACATTTCCCTGTAAGTTGTGTTCCAATCGGCATTGCGGGGTTCCCAATATTCTGTTTTACCTTTTTCCTCATATTTTATCCGTACAGGTTTATCTGTGAAAGTGTCACATGGTCCCATACCACTTTCAAAAGCAGCAAGGTAGGCAAAGGGTTTAAACGTAGAACCCGCCTGCCGTTTCGCCTGGTTCACGTGGTCATATTTAAAAAACTTGTGATCTACTCCCCCAACCCACACTTTGATTTTCCCATTGAAGGGATCTAAAGTCATCATTCCTGTGTTCATGATTTTGCCATAGTAACGGATTGAATCCATTGTAGAGAAGAGCGTATCACGATCGCCTTTATAGGAAAAGATTTTCATTCTTTTTTTTCTGTTGAAATAGGCAGTAATGGAATCCGGGCTATTTGCAAATTTCTTTTTCAGCAAAGCATATATAGGTAAGTTATGCATGGCACGGTCTGGGTAGTTGACCTTGTGTTTTTCAGAATCCTGCCACGGATCTTCATTCCCCCAAACGTTATAGAATCTTTTCTGGATGATCCTCATCTGTTCAGCAACGGCTTCTTCGGCATATTTCTGCAATTTCGAATCAATAGTCGTATATATTTTTAAACCATCTTCATATAAATCGTAACCGTTTTTCTCAGCCCATTTTTCCAGGTATTTAGATACGGCAGCGCGTAGGTAAGAGTCGCCGTCACTTCCTTCATCTATTCTTCCCTCTTTCAGTTGAAGAGGGGTGCTTTTGAACTCGGCCAGCTGCGTTGATGTTATATAACCGTATTTGTTCATTTGTGAGAGGGAAACGTTTCGTCTCTCCAGCGCACGTTCAGGATAGCGAACAGGATTATATGTGGTTGTTCCTTTAAGCATGCCGACTAACATTGCTGATTCCGGGATGGTTAACGAATCAGTTTGTTTATCAAAATATATTCTCGCAGCCGTTTTGATACCATAAGTATTGTTACCAAAAGATACAGTATTAAGGTACATGGTAATGATATCATTTTTAGAATAATTGGATTCCAGTTTAACAGCGGTCATCCATTCTTTCAGTTTTGTCACTATAGTTCTCACTACGGGAATGTGTTTAATTGCTCCCTGCGCTTTATTGTAACGTGTGCGGTACATATTTTTGGCCAGCTGCTGCGTGATCGTGCTTGCGCCCCTTCTGTCGCCGGTTGCCGTGGAAATTCCGCTGGATAAAAGGGAACGGAAATCGATACCCATGTGTTGATAAAAGCGGGCATCTTCTGTAGCAACCAGGGCATTGATCACACTGGGCGAGATTTGTTTAAAATCTACAGGTGTACGGTTTTCTTTGTAGTACCGTCCAATCAGCTTGCCGTCTGAGGTATACAGTTCCGAGCCCACCCGCAATGTAGGGGTTTTAATATCGTGGTAGGATGGAGAATAACCAAAAAGCCAAAGGAAATTTAGCTGAAGCGCACAAAAGAAGATGATAATACTAAAAATAAATATGGAGAAATAACGCAAGTATTTATTATGAATCTCTTTAAACATGTGATATGGTCAAATATTTTGTGTAAAACAGTTTGTGTTGAATCTTGTTTAGAACTTAATGTGCAAATTAACATAATAAATCACTAAGATTTCAGCCATAATCAAATAGGTTGGGAGCGAAGTGCTGCCTGATATGTAAACAGATTGTTTGTTAGTATATTACACACAGCTAAATCATGGGCTGGTTTTAAAAAAGATACATATGGGTAAAGATACAAGTCGCTTTTTAGCACCTGCGGGACAGAAAATTAAACTTAAAAATTTTACTACCAAATATGAAGGGGACCTGGATAAGGTAACCGGCATAGAAATGATGGATTCGATTAAAGAGCGTTTGAGTACTTATCAGGAAACATTATATGCCGAAAATTCCCACTCCGTGCTCATTCTTTTCCAGGCAATGGATGCGGCGGGCAAGGATAGTGCCATCTCGCACGTGATGTCTGGATTAAATCCCCAGGGATGCCAGGTATTCAGTTTCAAGACACCGACCTCGAATGAGTATGAACACGACTTTTTATGGAGACATTCTTTGGCCCTACCACAGCGGGGCAGAATAGGAATTCATAACAGATCCCATTATGAGAATGTGCTGGTTTGTAAAATTCATCCTGAATATATTTTAAATGAAAGAATCCCCGGTTATGACAAGGTGGGAAAAGTGGATAAAAAATTCTGGAAGGCACGGTATGAAAGTATACGGAATTTTGAAAAACACCTCACAGAAAACGGAACGGTAATTCTGAAGTTTTTTCTTTACGTTTCTAAAGACGAGCAGAAGGAAAGGTTTCTGGACAGGATTAACGATCCTGCAAAAAACTGGAAGTTTTCTGCAGCCGATATTGCTGAACGGCAGCTGTGGGACAAATATATGTTGGCTTACGAAGAGGCGATTACTGAAACCTCAACAGAAAATGCTCCCTGGCACATTATACCTGCAGATAAAAAGTGGTTTGCCAGATTAACCATTAGCCAGATTGTGGAAGATGCTTTTAAAAGCCTGAACCTCAAATTTCCGGTACTTCCTGAGGAAGAACTTGCCACTTTAGACGATTATAAAAGTAGTTTGCTGTCAGAAGCATAAGCATTTAAAGGTCTAACCTTATAAATGGTTAGATATTTGCTATTTATATTACAGCTTTACGTATCTAGCGGGGTTTTTAGCAAGGCTATATTCCCCTCTTATCAGGTTTCATGGATCGTAAAGCAGAAGTTTATAAAAATAGTGTGTGTTTTGAGCCCCTTTTACTATTCTGGTAAAGGGGGCTTTTTCTATTCTTCATTATGAATTTCTTCCCCAATCTGTTTCACCGTTGCAGTGTCAAGCACTATGTTTAACCTGTCGCCATAAAGGTCATGTCTATAAAATGGCAGGTCGCCGGCCTCCAGTTCTTCATCTGGAACCTTTTCCCAGCCATCATGATCATCCTCCCTGCGAACAGCGCCAATAATACCTCCGTAATAAATTACTTTGTATTGGCCGCCGTCCGACGGTAGAATTGTGAGCGTCTGTTCTTTCTCACCAAATCCAATTTTAATATTAAATACTTCCATGCTGCATTAACCAAATATTGTGATTGATTGTTTGATTCTGGAAGTTGTGCGTTGTATTGGGGACTTTAGACCCTGATTTGTAGACTTTTAAATATAATTTAAACTGCCTGACAGATTATAAAGTAGATTTATGCCACCTTACCAGGCTTGGTCCACTAAATAGCGCACAATCATATCCACTTCTCTATATTCATTTACATTCGTAGATGATTTTTATGGGAACCCCTGCGATATTCATTGTATAACATTGTGTATTAAGTGTATAGAGCCGTGCCGCCCTATTCTTTCTATTGATTAGGGATAGGCTAATTATATAAAATTATAACAAAATCATGTAAATGTTTCGGTACTATTGGGCCTATCTTTGCTGAACAAGATTATAAAATGTCAGCTACAGATCAATCTCAGATAATTTCAGTTCCTGTGTTAGGCATGACCTGCGCAGGCTGTGCATCAAGTGTGCAATCTATTTTGGGGGCGCAGGAAGGTGTGGAGAGTGCTGAAGTAAATTACGCTACGCAACAGGTTAAAGTGCAATACCGACCGAAAGTTGTTCAGCCTGCACAGTTCAAACAGGCGTTGCAGTTGGTTGGATACGATGTAATTCTTGATGCGGTTAATGCAACAGGCAAGCAGGCAGAAATTCAGCAGGCCAATTATAATTCCCTTAAAATAAGAACTATTTTTGCCGCGTCGCTTACTTTGCCCGTTGTAATTATTGGTATGTTCCTAATGGATATACCCTATGCCAATTATATAATGCTGGCGTTTAGTACTCCGGTATTGTTCATTTTTGGACAAAGTTTTTTTATCAACGCTTTTAAACAAGCCCGTCATAACAGGGCAAACATGGATAGCCTTGTGGCTTTAAGCACCGGTATAGCCTATATCTTCAGTGTATTCAATACTTTCTTTCCCAGATTTTGGCACCAGCAAGGTATTCATCCGCATGTGTATTACGAAGCTGCAGCAGTAGTTATTGTATTTATTATGCTTGGGAAACTGCTCGAAGAAAATGCCAAATCCAATACTTCCTCTGCAATTAAAAAGCTGATAGGGCTGCAGCCGTCTACAGTGATGCTGTTAGGGCCCGACGGAGAAAAGGAGATTGCGGTAGGAGAGGTAAAAGAAGGCGACCTGCTGTTGGTTAAACCGGGTAAAAAGATTCCTGTTGATGGTAAGTTACAAGGGGGCAGTTCTTATGTGGACGAGAGCCTGATTTCGGGTGAACCGGTTCCCGTCTTAAAGGAAGAGGGCAGTAACGTATTCGCAGGGACCATCAACCAGAAAGGTAGTTTTACATTTTACGCTGAAAAAGTAGGCAGCGAGACCATGCTGGCACAGATTATCCAATTGGTTCAGGATGCTCAGGGTTCCAAGGCGCCTGTACAGAAGCTTGTGGACAAAATCGCAGGAATATTTGTTCCGGTTGTACTGTTTATTGCCATTTGCACATTGGGAGTATGGTTGTTGTTTGGTGCCGACTATAAACTAAGCCAGGGATTAATGGCAATGGTTTCTGTTTTGGTTATTGCTTGTCCCTGTGCATTGGGGCTGGCCACACCAACTGCCATAATGGTGGGTATTGGAAAAGGCGCTGAAAATGGTATTTTGATTAAAGACGCCGAAGCACTGGAAACCGGTTATAAGGTTGATACGGTAGTGCTTGACAAAACCGGGACGCTTACTCAGGGAAGACCGGTGGTTACAGCTATTAAATGGGCTGAAGGCGTAACCGATGATAAACATGTGCTCTCTGCTATCTTACTCTCCATAGAACAGCATTCGGAACACCCGCTTGCCGGGGCAATTGTAAACTTTATTCGTGATGAGGGTATTAGATCCCTGCCTGTGTCTGCGTTTAAAAGTTTTACAGGTACAGGAGTGCAAGCTGTATATAACAATAAAACCTATTACGCAGGTAGCCATAACATACTTAGTGAATATCAAATTATGTTAGCAGATGAATTCCGTCAGCAGGTAAGCGCTTTTCAGGCAGCGGCCAGTACAGTAATTTATTTTGCCGATAACCAGAAGGTTCTGGCTGTACTTGCTATTGCAGATCAACTGAAAGAAGGATCCGCAGAAGCGGTGGCCCAATTAAAGAAGCAGGGAATCAAGGTATATATGTTAACTGGCGATAACAATTACACGGCTGCAGCAATCGCCAATGCGGCAGGTATTGAAGACTTTAAAGCGGGAGTACTTCCTTCTGATAAAGCAGCATTTGTTAAAGCACTGCAGCAGCAGGGCAGGGTTGTAGCCATGATAGGTGATGGTATAAATGACAGTCAGGCACTTGCACAGGCCAACCTTTCCATCGCTATGGGGAAAGGATCCGACATTGCGATAGATGTAGCTACGATTACCCTAATCTCATCTGATTTGAGGCAGGTTTCTAAAGCACTCCGGCTGTCCCGTGCTACGGTGAAAACAATCAGACAGAACTTATTCTGGGCATTTATATATAACTTGATTGGTATACCTTTGGCTGCAGGAATACTGTACCCTTTGAATGGCTTTTTGCTCAACCCTATGATCGCAGGAGCAGCAATGGCATTGAGCTCGGTATCGGTGGTCAGCAATAGCCTCAGGTTAAAATTAATAAAATTTAAATAGAACAAAAGAACATGGAAACAGTAAAGTTTAAAACGAATATCAAATGCGGAGGATGTATCGAAACTGTAACACCTCATCTCAACTCTATTTCAGGGATAGAACAGTGGGAAGTAGACACCACCGTGCCAGAAAAAGTTCTTACTGTTAAAGGAACAGCCGAAGCGTTGAGCCAGGAGGTTATAGACCATTTGAAAAAGGCCGGTTACCAGGCAGAATTGATTTGAGATGTGGGTGCATATAAAAAATATGGTGTGCGACCGGTGCATTCTGATAGTTAGACAGCAGCTGGAATACCTTGATTTGTCGGTAAACCAGATCTCACTTGGAAAGGTAGAGGTTTCGCCGGAACCTGATGCTTTAAAATTACAGGAGGTGTCATCTGCCCTGGAAGTGTTAGGTTTTGAGCTGATTGACAGGGAAAAAGACCAGTTAATTGAGCAGGTGAAAACCCAGGTGATTGAATTGGTACATTACTCAGATTTAAGTGCTTTACGGCATAGCCTCATGAGTATCATTGCCGACAAGCTAAAGCGTGATTACGTTTACCTGAGCAGACTTTTTTCAGAGGCCGAAGGCATAACAATTGAGAAGTATATCATTCAGCAGAAAGTAGCAAAAGTGAAGGAGTTACTGGAGTACGGCGAACTTAACCTGAATGAAATTGCCTACCGGATGGGATACAGCAGCAGTGCACACCTGTCCACACAGTTTAAATCTGTCACGGGCATTACGCCAAGTAAATACAAGGCGCAGCCGGCTGGCGACAGAAAACCTTTAGATCAGATCACAGATCAATCCTGAGGCTGGCCTCAGAAGAAAATCCGCATTCTTTTGCAGCTAAATTTTAAAACGTTCAAAACAAGCCCGTTCAAGTTGCTCCCGATGATCTGGATGCGCAAGGCTGATTAAAGCTTTCGCGCGCTGCTTGAAGCTTTTTCCAAACAGGTTCACCTTTCCGTATTCTGTTACCACCCAATGTATATGACCGCGGGTGGTAACCACGCCGGCACCTTCTTTCAAAAAAGGTACAATCCGCGAGATGCCTTTTGAAGTGACCGAAGGCAGCGCAATAATAGGACGCCCTCCTGGCGAAAGAGAAGCCCCGTGAATAAAATCCATTTGGCCTCCGATTCCAGAATACTGGTAGGTGCCCATGGAGTCTGCACATACCTGTCCGGTAAGGTCAAGCTCAATTGCCGAATTGATAGCCGTTACCTGTGGATTTTGCCTGATGACACTGGTGTCGTTAGCGTAAGAGATATCCATTACCCTGATCGCAGGGTTATCATTTACAAAGTCATACAGGCGGCGGGTACCGATCATAAATGAAGTAATTGATTTTCCGCGGTTAATTTTTTTCATACTGTTATTGATCACGCCTCTTTCAATAAGGGGAATCACCCCGTCTGATAACATTTCGGTATGCAAACCCAGGTTTTTATGGTTTCCGAGGTTTTTCAATACCTGATCCGGAATACCGCCTATTCCCAGTTGCAGGGTGGCCCCGTCATCCACCAGTGATGCCACATGTTCACCAATGGTAACCATGGCACTGCTTATTTTTAAGGAGTAATCAACCTCTGGCAGGTCTGACGCGTGCCAAACCAAATTATCCAGTTTGCTTACATGAATAAATCCATCACCGTGAGTGCGCGGCATATTAGGATTTACCTGGGCAATCACGTATTTGGCAGTATCTACCGCTGCCCGGGCAATATCCACAGAGGTGCCTAAAGAACAATAGCCGTGTACATCTGGCGGCGAAACCTGGACCATAGCCACATCAAGCGGCAAAAATCCTTCCCTGAACAATTTTGGAATTTGACTAAGGAAAACGGGTACGTAATCTCCATTCGCACTGTTTACTACACTACGGGTGTTTGCCGAGACAAAAAGGGAATTGAAAAAGAAACTATTACTCCATGTCGGATGGTTAAAATCTACATCGCCAAGTGTAGTAATACTTACCAGTTCCACATTTTTTAAAGTTGCGTGCCTTTGTTGCATAGCTTTAATCAAGTGTACCGGCGTAGCCGCACTTCCGTGTAGAAATACACGGTCGCCCGACTGAATATGTTGTACTGCTTCTTCGGCAGTTGTGTATTTAGGGTTATCCATAATTGAGTTAATGTTGATGTTCAAATTTTACAATTTAGGAATAAATATGCCGTGATTGGGGTCAGCGGGAAAAATGATTACCATCATATTATAAAGATTATTTTATTTACCTTTTACCCTGTATACCAAGTTTAAAAAATTATATGGACATTGACTTAATTAGAAGGCAGACAAGAGGATGCCACGATAAGATATTTTTAAACAGTGCCGGTTCGTCACTGGTGCCTGATTCCGTGGTTCAGCAAATGACGGATTACCTCCTGCAGGAGGCACAGGCAGGCGGCTATGCGTTGGCCGGACAATTTGACGCCGAAATTTCAGACGTGTACCAGCAGGCCGCAGTTTTGCTCAACTGCGCCCCTCAGAATATTGCCTACGTGGGCAGCGCAACCGATGCTTATGCAAAAGCACTATCTTCTGTCAGGTTCAACAAAGGAGACGTCATCCTGACTACTGATGATGATTATATTTCGAACCAGCTGTCATTTTTATCATTAAAAAACAGGTTTGATATAGAAATAGTAAGAGCGGAGAATACGCCGGATGGCGATATCGACCTTGCTTCATTTGAAGACCTGGTAATTAAACACAATCCAAAGTTAATTGCCATCACACATATTCCAACAAATTCCGGGCTGGTACAGCAGGCTGAAGCTGTGGGAAATATTTGTCGTACCTATGATATCCTGTATTTATTGGACGCCTGTCAGTCCGTTGGTCAGCTGGTGGTAGACGTCAAGAAAATCAATTGCGACTTCCTTACGGCTACCGGCAGGAAATTTGTCCGCGGGCCTCGGGGAACGGGATTGTTATACGTGTCCGACAGGGTGTTGGCCAGTGATATGGTTCCATTGATTTTTGACATGCAGGGGGCCAGCTGGACAGGCGTTAATGATTACCAACTCGCACCAACGGCTAAGAGATTTGAATTTTGGGAGTCGTCAATAGCGGGCAAACTGGGACTGGCAGCTGCACTGAGATATATTAATGAGATAGGCATAGCTGAAATTGAGCTATATAATCAGCAGTTGATGAAAAAGTTCAGGTCAGAGATGGAGCGCGTACCTGGACTGCAGTTGCATGACCAAGGTTCACGTTTAAGTAGTATACTCACTTTCACAACCGCCAACCGAAGCCTGGAGGATACCGCCCAGTTGTTGAGGGATCATCAGGTTTATTTCTCCATGAGTTTCCGTAATTTTGCGCTGATAGACTTTACGAAGAAGGATCTGGATGGGGTAATCCGCTTTTCACCGCACTATTTTAATACCTCTCAGGAACTTGAAAAAATTATCGCCATTTTAAGTTTATAATTGTTATTACCTCAAACTCATTTTCAACAAATAAATACGAAATGATTAAAATAGTTATTCAGCATAAAAAGCAATGATAATTTTAATCAGCAGCGGCTTTATCAAACAGTAAAAAAAATATAAACAGATGAAAGCAATTTATAACAACCAGGTCCTCGCCGAGAGTGAGGAAACTATAGTAGTAGAAAATAACCATTACTTCCCGGCTGAATCTATCAATAAAGCATACTTTAAGGATTCTTCCAAACATACTACCTGTCCATGGAAAGGCGAAGCTTCTTATTATTCTTTAGAAGTGGACGGAAAAACTAATCCTGATGCAGCCTGGTATTATCCGGAGCCCAAAGATGCTGCCAAACAGATTAAAGATCATGTTGCCTTCTGGAAAGGTGTAGAAGTTGTCAAATAGTTAGTAACAATAGTGTATGAAAGAATTTGATGCAATTGTAATCGGCGCGGGACAGGCAGGTGTGCCACTGGCGAAGAAGCTGGCCCAGGCTGGTTGGAAAACGGCTTTAATAGAGAAAAGATTGGTTGGTGGAACGTGTATCAACGATGGATGTACGCCTACCAAAGCCATGGTTGCCTCTGCAAGGATGGCCTATAAAGCAGGGCATAGTCATGACCTCGGGGTAGAAATCCCTTCATTTACACTCAATTTCAAAACAATCATGGACCGCAAGGCGGGGATTGTGAAACAGTTTCGCGAAGGTTCTGTCAAGGGGATTGAAAAAACAGCCAATCTAACGCTGATTTATGGTGACGCAAAATTTACTGCTGACCATACACTTGATATCAAGGTAAAAGATGGAACTACTGAAACCTTTAGCGCCAAACATATTTTCATCAACACCGGGGAAAGCCCGGTGATACCTGAGATTGAAGGTGTAGAGGATATAAATTACCTAACCTCGACCTCAATCCTTGAGCTGGAAGAGGTGCCGGAAAGCCTGTTGATTGTTGGAGGTGGTTATATTGGTTTGGAATTCGGGCATATGTTCAGCCGTTTCGGATCAAAGGTTACCCTCCTTGAAAAGTCAGACCGTCTGCTTCCGAAAGAAGATGTAGACGTATGTGAGGTCATCAGTACAATATTTAAAGAAGACGGAATTGAAGTGCTTACGGAAACCAAGGTGCTCAAATTTGAACTTGTAGAGGATAAACAAATAAAAGTTACCCTTGAACACGAGGGGATAGAAGTATCTCAAACTTACAGTCACGTATTGCTGGCAACCGGAAGAAAACCTCAAACTGAAACACTTGGACTTGAGAATACTGCGGTGGAGTGCGATGACCGGGGACATATTAAAGTGAACGAATTCCTGGAAACGGCGGCTAGTTCTGTTTATGCCCTAGGCGACGTAAAAGGCGGTCCGGCTTTTACCCATATTTCTTATAATGACTACATCATCGTTTATAATAACCTGGTTGAAAACGGAAATATGAGTACTAAAGACAGGCTTGTTCCATACTGTATGTTTACTGATCCGCAGCTTGGCAGGATCGGAATTACAGAAACCGAGGCCAGTAACAAAGGACTCGACTATCTCGTAGCTAAAATACCAATGAAGAATGTGGCAAGGGCAATAGAGACCGGCGAAACACGCGGATTTATGAAAGCGGTGGTAGATAAAAAGACTAAACAAATCCTTGGTGCTACCATCATCGGCGAGCAGGGGGGTGAAATTATGTCGATATTGCAGATGGCGATGCTGGGAAAGATTACCTATGACCAGATTAGGATCATGGTCTTCGCCCATCCGCTATATGCCGAGTCCCTCAATAACCTATTTATGACGATCGAATAAATGATTAAAGCAGAAAACCTGGTCAGGAAATTTGGTTCGTCCATCGCGGTCAACCGGATCAGCTTTGAAGTAGCGGAGGGTGAAAACCTGATTTTGCTGGGCACAAGTGGCTGCGGTAAAACCACTACATTGAGGATGATCAACCGACTGATAGAGCCTGATTCAGGAACTGTATTTATCAATGGGACAGATATCAGAACACAGCAGCCTGAAATATTAAGGCGCGGAATCGGCTACGTTCTTCAAAACCATGGCCTGTTTCCGCACTACACTGTAGCCGAAAATATAGCAATTGTGCCCCGGTTACTGAAATGGGATAATGCTGCCATTGGCAAACGCGCGGATGAACTTTTCCAAAAACTAAATCTTGACCCAGGTCTGAAAGACCAATACCCTTCGGCGCTAAGCGGAGGGCAACAGCAAAGGGTAGGACTTGCGAGATCTTTAATGGTTAACCCTCCGGTGCTTTTGATGGACGAACCCTTTGGCGCGCTTGACAACCTGACGCGCATCAGTATCAGAAAGGAATTCAAAGTGCTGGACGAACTGGTGAAAAAAACAATCATCATGGTGACGCACGATGTGCAGGAAGCTTTTGAAATGGCCGACCGCATCTGCCTGATGGACAAAGGGGAAATCAAACAGATCGGCACACCAGAAGAGCTGCTTTTTAATCCGGCAAATGCGTTTGTTGCTGAGTTTTTTAATGAACAGCGGCTGCAGCTGGAACTGAAAACCGTGCTGCTTTCTGATATATTACCCGAAAACGCAAATGGACAGCGCATCACTGTGTGGGATAAAATGGATGCATTATTGCATCCGGCGGACGATACAGCAGAGGATGCCATCAGTATTGAAAACCTTATGGCAGCATTTGAATCTTATAAAAGTACTGCATTTCAATCGTATAACAGCAAGTGATGGAAGAGACACAAAGTTTCTGGCAATTTGTATATCAGCAATCGGATAAGTTATGGAGCCAAACGCTTGCACATATTGGCCTTACGCTCATTTCGCTACTATTGGCCATTGTCATTGCTGTACCTCTCGGGATTTTGATTACCAGAAAAAAGAAAATTTCAGGCATTGTATTGGGGTTTGCGGGAGTGCTGCAAACCATACCAAGCATTGCATTACTTGGAGTAATGATTCCATTTTTGGGTATAGGGCCAAAACCGGCCATTCTTGCGCTTTTTCTCTATGCCCTGTTACCTGTGATCAGAAATACCTATACAGGGATAACTGAAGTTAACCCTGCTGTAGTGGATGCGGCAAGGGGAATGGGCATGAGTAAATGGCAGATTCTTACTAAAGTAGAACTGCCACTTGCTTTTCCTGTACTTATGGCCGGCATCCGTACCGCGACAGTTATTAACGTTGGCGTAGCTACCCTCGCTGCATATATTGCCGCTGGCGGACTGGGTGAGTTTATCTTTGGCGGTATAGCCTTAAACAATTCCAATATGATTCTGGCGGGTGCCATACCCGCGGCGTTGCTTGCAATAATCCTCGACTTCCTGCTTTCACTGGTCCAAAATATCAGTCTAAAAAGCATCCGGGTTACCTACCTTGTGCTGCCTTTTATTTTAATTTCGATGAGTTCCTTTTATTTGCTGCCTACCCAGATAGGCGGCCGGATGTTAGGCGGTTTTACTCCCGAATTTATGGGAAGGGAAGATGGCTACCTGGGACTAAAAAAGGTTTATCACCTGGGAATAGAGACAGTAGTGATTAGCGATGCGGTAATGTACAAAGCAGCCTTTGAGCACAAACTCGACGTGATCAGCGGATATAGCACCGATGGTCGCCTGAAAGCGTACGATCTGGTTACGCTGAAAGATGACCAGCACATTTTTCCACCATATTATGCGGCTCCCATTATCAGGCAGGAAGTGCTGAAAAGCCATCCGGAACTGGAACAGGTATTGAACCAACTTTCTGGATCTATTAACGATTCCATTATGACTTCGCTGAATTATAAGGTAGATCAGCTGAAGCAAAGCCCGGAAAAAGTGGCTATGGATTTTATGACCTCTCATGGACTGTTTAAGCCTGCCAGAAATGGTCGTAAAGGCATTGTCAGAATAGGCTCTAAAATATTTGGTGAGCAATATATATTGGTACAGATGTATAAGATCCTGATACTGGGAAACACCGATCTGGCGGTAGAAACAAAAACCGGGCTGGGGGGCACCAAGATTTGTTTCGATGCGCTCACCAACAAGCAGATAGATTTTTATCCGGAATATACAGGTACCGGATTTCTGGTGCTGCTTAAGCCTGATGCCACAACAATTGGCAGACTCAATGGCAATACCGACGCTGTTTATCAATATGTAAACACAGAATTTAATCGGCAGTTTAACATCAAGTGGCTGAAGCCAATAGGCTTTAATAACAGTTATGCATTGATGATGCGCAAAGAACAGGCACAGAGTTTGCGCATCGAATCGATAACAGACTTAACAAAATATCTAAACCAAAAGTAATATGTCATTGTGGGACAAATATTCAAACGTCCGGGCACATAGTGTTCAGATATGCTCAAAGCTCCAGAAAGAAGATTATGTAGTACAACCGGTAGTAGATGTTAGCCCGCCCAAGTGGCACCTGGGCCATACTACATGGTTTTTCGAAACTTTTATCCTTATACCTCACGCCTTTGCCTACCAGCCCTTCAATTCAGATTACAATTATGTTTTCAATAGCTATTATGAGAATGTGGGTGCCAGGGTAATCCGTACAGATCGTGGTAATCTTAGTCGCCCTACTGTTGATGATGTATTTCATTACCGCAGATATGTAGATGAAGCGATGGAAAAATTCCTGCCCTGTGTAACTGACCCAGAGGTGCTGGAATTGCTTGAGTTGGGGCTTAATCATGAACAGCAACATCAGGAGTTATTGTGGTACGATATCAAATATATCCTGGGCCACAATCCATTATTTCCCGAGTATGGTGCAGAAAATATAGAAACAGCCTTAACAAACACGGAAGATGGCTGGGTGGATTTTAAAGAAGGCGTTTATGAAGTGGGGTATGCCGGATCAGATTTTCATTTTGACAATGAGCTGGGCAGGCACAAGGTTTATATACAAAACTTCAGTATTTCCACCGCGTTGGTCAGCAACGCAGAATATCTTGAATTTATTAAGGCCGGAGGTTATCAGGATTTTAATTTATGGCTTGCTGAGGCCTGGGACTGGGTAAAAACGAATTCGGTTATCGCACCAATGTATTGGTATGAAGTAGATGGAGAATGGCGGCGATACAGTCTGTCAGGTTTTGAAAAACTGGACCCGGATTCACCTGTCTCCCATGTAAGTTTTTTTGAAGCAGCAGCATTTGCACAATGGAAAGGGATGCGTTTGCCAACAGAATTTGAGTGGGAAGTTGCTTCCTCAAGCCTCCAATGGGGAAAACTGTGGGAATGGACAGAAAGTGCCTATCTTCCTTATCCGGGCTTTTCTAAAGTAGCCGGTGCACTGGGCGAATACAATGGTAAATTTATGATCAATCAAATGGTGTTACGCGGTGCCTCTGTGGCAACTCCTGAAAACCATAGCAGGAATACATACCGTAACTTTTTTCAACCCAATTTACGCTGGATGTTTAGCGGTATAAGGCTCTCAAAATAATATGGATCAATTTTTAAAGGAGGTTTTACATGATCTCAACAATACACCAAAAACTTTAAATTCTAAATATTTTTACGACGGAAAAGGTGATAAAATCTTTCAGGAAATTATGGATTGCCCTGAATATTATCCCACCAATTGCGAAATGGAGATTTTCAGGGATCATGCAAAAGAACTGGCATTGACACTTAGGAACGGGTTTAATAACTTTGACCTTGTAGAAATGGGTGCCGGCGATGCAACAAAATCCAGTCACCTCTTGAAGGAACTGGTAGAAATGAAAGCCGATTTTACCTATATGCCTATTGATATTTCATCCGCAATGATTTCTCATCTGGAGGAGGTACTGCCAAAACAAATCGAGGGTCTTCATGTGCATGGTTTAAACGGAGAGTATTTTCAGATGCTGGATCAGGCGAACAAAATATCGTCGCGGAAAAAGGTAGTAATGATACTTGGCGGCAATATTGGGAATGTTGATCCAGCAGGTGCCCTCGTTTTTTGCAGCAAAATACGTAGCTGTTTACAGGAAGGGGACCTGGTGTTGCTGGGCTTTGACTTAAAAAAGAATCCTCGAACCATTCTGGCAGCCTACAATGACGCCGGTGGGTTTACGCGCGACTTCAACCTTAACCTGCTGCACAGGATCAATAATGAACTTGATGGTAACTTTGACACCGGGCAGTTTGAACACTACCCAACTTACGACCCTGCGACGGGCGCCTGCAAGAGTTATCTGATCAGCAGGGTTAATCAGCAGGTTACAATCGCAGGTAATTCCTTCACTTTCAGTGAGAATGAATTTATATTTATGGAGATCTCTCAAAAATACAGCATAGAGGAAACCGACAATATGGCTGCGAAAACTGGATTTAAGCCAGTTGAACATTTTCTGGACCATAAGAAGTGGTTCCTTGATACGGTATGGCAGTGCATATAAAATGTGATATTATCATTTGTGGAGCTGGTATGGCAGGCCTTAGTCTGCTGTACCGCGCGTTGAAATCGGGAATATGGAATGATTTAAACATTATTGTCATCGACCGTTCTGCTAAAACTATGAATGATAAGACCTGGTCTTTCTGGAAGAGCGGAACATCAGAATTCGATGAAATTATTTATCATCAGTGGAAAGAACTCGTGTTTTTTACAAACGATAACAAGCGTATTCCCCTTAACTCGCATGGGTATACTTATAATAGTATACATAGTATAGACTTCTATCGTCACGTACTTCAATTTATACACCAATTTTCAAACGTATCTTTTGTATATGAAGAAATAAACAAAGTGTATTCCTCTGGTGAAAAATGTATGGTAGACACACTAACCAACACCTATCACAGTAGCTATTTATTCAATTCTATTTACAACAAACCCCTGCTTAAAAACGGGGAGCAATATTTTCTGCAGCATTTTAAGGGATGGCGAATTAAAACAGAGGAGCCTGTACTGCCGGTAAATGAAGCTTATCTGATGGATTTCCGCACGGGGCAGGGACAGGGAACAACTTTTTTTTATACCCTGCCGATGGCGACTGACGAGATATTTGTAGAATATACTTTGTTCTCTAAATCTTTGCTCAGCGCACAGGAATACGATGTGCAGCTTAAAAAATATATAACCGGGATCCTTAGTATTGAAAAGTATACGGTATTGGAAGAGGAATTTGGAGCGATACCGATGACTGATCACCTGTTCAATAGGTTCGACCGCAACATCGTATATATAGGAACTGCCGGTGGCGATACCAGGGGCAGTACAGGATATACTTTCACTAACACACAAAAAACTGTTGGGAATATAATCGGGGCCTGGAAATCGCAGGGAAACCCTTTCTTCAGCAGCGAAAACATTGGGCTTAAACATCAGCTCTATGATGCTACGTTACTTAATGTACTGGACAGACGCAGTTATGAAGGCCATCAGGTGTTCTCCGATTTGTTTAGCAACACCTCCGCTTATCGCATCTTTAAATTCCTGGATGCTGAAAGTTCTGTCTTTCAGGACTTCTTTATTATGAAGAGTTTAAAAGTGGCGCCTTTCCTCCAATCCTTCATACAGGCTGTAAAACGAAGACTTTTATCGTAGTACGAATATCTTAAAACACTTAATTGTCATTTTATTGACTTTATTGGTATATCGGGAAAAGCCGATGTACATTTGGGTTATGGATCAGGTAGAAATATTTAAAGCATTATCTAATAAAACGAGAGTGCAGATTTTGGAGTGGCTGAAAGAGCCTGAACTTCATTTTCCTCCTTCTGAAAGGGATGTTAAGGAAGTAGGCGTTTGTGTTGGTGAAATCCAAAAAAAGGTGAACCTTACACAATCTACCGTTTCTGAGTATCTCTCCCTTCTCCAGCGCAATGGCCTGGTAGAATCCACCCGCATTGGGCAGTGGACCTATTATAAAAGGAACGAGCAAACGCTTAATGAATTTAAGGCACTCATCAATAAAGAACTATAACAACTAAAACATATGAATACAGATAGCTTGTTTCAGCCATTTAAGCTGAAATCACTCAATATGAAAAACAGATTTGTGATGGCCCCCATGACACGTTCATTTTCACCTAATGGCATTCCCACTACTGATGTTGCCAGTTATTATGGTAAAAGAGCAGCGGGAGAAGTAGGCCTTATCCTTTCTGAAGGAACGGTAATTGACCGGGGCTCTTCTTCAAACGATGCCAATATTCCTCATTTTTATGGGGATCAGGCTTTAAAAGGATGGCAGAACGTAATTAGTAAGGTACAGCATGAAGGCGGGCAAATGGGCCCTCAAATCTGGCACATGGGGATTATGGGCGACCATCATTCAGGCTGGCTGCCACCAACACCATTTGAAGGTCCATCAGGGTTTGTGAACCCCGGCGAGGCCAAAGGGCTGGCAATGAGTGAAAGCGATATTGCGGATACTATTGCTGCTTATGGCCGGGCTGCTGCCGATGCTAAGCGTTTGGGATTCAATTGTGTGGAGATCCATGGTGCGCACGGCTACCTGATTGATCAGTTTTTTTGGGATGCATTGAACCATCGTACTGATAAATGGGGAGGCAACAACCTATCTGAACGTAGCCGTTTTGGTATTGAAGTAATTAAAGAAGTACGCCGTCAGGTAGGAGAAGATTTTGCAGTGATTATTCGTCTGTCTCAATTTAAACCACAGGATTACAATTACAAACTGGCAACCAACCCAGCTGAGATGGAAGCCTGGTTAAACCCGCTGGTAGATGCTGGTGTAGACATCCTGCATTGTTCTCAACGTAGGTTCTGGGAACCGGAATTTGAAGGATCAGACCTGAACTTTGCGGGATGGGCCAAAAAAATTACAGGTGCACCAACCATTACTGTGGGATCTATAGGATTAACCGGTGAATTTATGGCCGCTTTCAGGGGAGAGGCATCACAACCAGCTTCACTGGATGAGTTGGTGAGAAGAATGGACAGGGGTGATTTTGACCTGGTTGCAGTTGGAAGGCCGTTACTTTCAGATCCGGATTGGGTTAAAAAAGTACGTGAAGGTAGAAGTGATGAATTTAAAGGCTTTACAAAAGAAGCTCTGGCATCCTTAATCTAATTCTGCAGACATGGATTCCTCTTATCAATTGACATTATCACCGGCTCAGCAGGAGCTGGTAGCGCAAGGCCAAATCAATGAAGAACTACTGGTAAACGCTGTTGCAGAAAATGCCGATCAAATAGGGTATATGCTGCAGGCTTATTACCCGAGGGAAAAAGTAAGTGGCGTTGCAGTAGTATCTGGTAGTACGATTCTTAAAACGGAAACTGAGCTTACGCTGAAACTTGAGTACGTTAAGGAGGAATTTAACGCATGTAGTGCTGTGGATACTGAGTTGAGGGATAGGATGACAGTTACTGTTTATGCTGGCACCGATAGCGCAATATTGACTATTCAAGGCGAATACTGGCCAGAACTATAATCCAGCTTACTGGAGTTTGAAAATTTGTGAAATAAAAAAAGACCTGCCGTGATAGCAGGTCTTTTTTTATTTAAGGTTGGTTTCTACTAATATAAAGTAAATTCAACTCTTCTGTTTTTCTGACGGCCAGCGGCAGTTTTGTTAGAAGCAATTGGTTGGTTTGGACCGTAACCTGTAGCTTCGATACGTGATGGGTTAGCACCTTGTGAAACTAAGTAAGCTTTAACAGCTTCTGCTCTGTCTTTAGATAAACTTAAGTTTAAAGCCATTGAACCTGTGTTATCAGTATGTCCGGCTAATTTCAAGCTAAAGTTTTTCTCTACCAATAATGCAGCTACTCTATCTAAAGTTCTGTTAGAAGTAGAACGGATTGTAGCTTTACCTAAGTCAAACTCTAAATCCCTGATCGCTTCGTTTACAACTTTACGATCTGCTTCAGTAATGATTACTTTCTCAGTTACTTGTGGGCGTGGTTGTTTCAAAGGACATCCAGCTCCGTCAACTACTGTATTTGCAACAGTTCCAGGGCATTTGTCAAATTTGTTTGCAACACCGTCCATATCATCATCACCCATATCTTTTGCATATTGTTCCTGATCTCTCAGTCTGTTTTGCTCAGATGTTGATAATGCTCTTCTTAACTCAGCACTTTCTGCTGCACTTTCTTCACGAATTGCTGCAATAGGGCTGAAGTTTTGTAATTGAGAAGTTCCTTTTTTACCCAATGCAATTTCAACACCTGCATGAGCGTAAGAGAATTTGTCATTTGCTTCACCACGAACACCGTCGAAGTTATTAGTTTTCATGAAACTAACTGTATAACCTAAATCAATGTTCACACCTTTAGATACGCCTAATTTGAAACCTGCTCCAACTGGTACAAACCAGTTTTCGTTGTAACCTGTACTTGCTCCGTTTGGAATACCAGCCTGAGATTGTACGTTAGCACTTGAAGACATATAACCAGCACCTGCAGTTACATACGGTGAAAGGAAATTACGTTTTTGGTTTAAGCTAAGATTTGCAATAGTAAAGTTTGCGCTTACAGCTGCTGACCAGTCAATTCTGGTTTCGAAGCTGCTGTTATCCTGAGCTGCAGTTGGTGAAGGAAGAGCATTTGCCCTGAAGCCTTTTACTTTACCTGCAAGGAAATCAGCCTGAATACCAAATCCAGGTACAATTTGTTTTTTAATGTAACCTCCGTAACCCCAGCTTTCTTGTGGAGTGCGGAAATCACCGTTTGAACTTCCATTGAATGGAGTATAATGAGTTAACATACCACCGTTAAGTCCGATTGACCACGTGCGGAAATCTTTTTTGCTGAAACGTTTTGTTGTATCAGAAGTCATGTCCTGAGCAAACAGAGAAGTTGAAAGTCCTACCAGGGACAGAATCAACGCCGATTTTGTAATTTTTGAATTCATTTTTTGTAATAGTTAGATATTAAATGCTTCCAGACTTATACTGGATGTTTTGCTATGCGTAATAACCTTGCCAAATGAGGCGTAGGGAGTGTCATATCTGTCAATGCCATCATTATGAACGTTTTAATAGTATATAAAGGTTTAATCTAAAAACTGACTTTCATGATTAAAAGTTCAATTAGTTGTATAGTATTTGATACAAAATGCCTATTTTAGTGGTTTTTGTTAACAATTCTTTGATGTTCCTTTAACATAAAACTGGCAAATATCTCTGTTCGATGCTTGGGGGAATAAGGCTTCGATGCTTAGTATGTGCAATGAGAACTGAATATTGCCGAATTATTTTTCTAAAATAGGAAGCCCTAAGAAGAAAATCTGATAGTTTTGTACTCAACATACCTATGTAGTATTATATATGAATCTAAATAACGTTGATCTGACCAACTGCGATAGAGAGCCAATCCATATACCTGGAAGAATACAATCGCACGGATTTCTTCTGGCCGTAGATAACCAAACGCTGACGATCACGCACATCAGCGAAAACATCACTGACTTTATCAGTTCAAGCGCAGGCGATATTCTGGGTCTTTCTGTTGACAGATTTGGTGAAATTGCCGGTTTTAGCGGAAATGGCGGAAAATTGAGCCAGCTTCTTACCTTAGGGAGCACACACAGGAGCTTTGATATGGTTAACCCCTATCCGGTTCATATTAATAATCTAGATTACTATCTGATCATATCTGCCTCAGGTCCCTTGTTCCTTATGGAGTTTGAACCGGCAACTATTGAATATGATCTTCAGAACCAGATTGGGAAATCGATCTCGGGAATATTAAGTGGGAAAAATCTGCGCTCCCTGCTTCACCATACTGCGAGAGAAATTAAAGATATCATTCATTATGACCGGGTAATGGTGTACAGGTTTTTGGAGGACGGGCACGGCGAAGTCATCGCAGAATTTAAAAACGAAGATCTCGAGCCATTTTATGGCTTGCATTATCCTGCGTCTGATATTCCAAAGCAGGCGAGGGAACTCTACAAATTAAACTACACCAGGATTATAGCAGATGTAAATACGATCAGTTCCCCAATACTAACAAGGCAGCAAGATAATGCTGCTGTAGACCTTACGAATTCTGTTTTGCGCGCTGTATCTCCTGTACATATACAATATCTCAAAAATATGGGTGTGGCCTCCAGTTTCAGTATCTCATTGATGGCTCATGGAGAATTATGGGGGCTGGTGGCCTGCCACAATTACAAACCTAAGTATATCGACTATAAAGCCAGGGAGGGGGCCAAACTGATTGGACAGATCGTTTCTTCTGCTCTGGAATACCGCGAAGATGAAGAACAGGATCAGCAACTGAACCAGTTTCAGCATGCAATGGGGATGTTGGAACTACACTTATTAAAAGACGAAAGGATCGTTTCCTCGTTAACCAAACAACAGTTTTCCATTCAGCAGATTGTAGATGCGACGGGAGTCGCATTGTCGCTTGAAAACGAGGTCACAACTATAGGGCAAACACCTGATCAGATGCAGTTACGCGAATTGTTCGATTGGCTGAAAGAAACTATGGAAGATACTGTATATTATACACACCGGTTACCTGAAGTATTTCACCCGGCAAAAGCCTATAAAGGCATCGGCAGCGGTATCATAGCGGCTATGATCTCCAAAAACATGGACGAGATTATTGTATGGTTCAAACCGGAACAAATTGCCACCATCAATTGGGCTGGTAACCCTGATAAACCAGCTGTGCTATCAGAAAATGGGTTGCTTAACCTCTCCCCCCGCAATTCATTTGAATTGTTTTCGCAACTGATAGAGAACACTGCGGTAAAATGGACCAGGGCCGAAATAGCTAATGTGGTCAAAATCAGGGAAAAGATTATTGATAGCATCGCCAAAAAAGCCGGCGAAATCCGGATATTGAATGAGCGGCTTAAACGTGCTTATGAAGAGTTGGATACTTTTAGCTACACTATTTCGCACGATCTGCGCACACCACTCACTTCAATTAAAAGTTTTACCGAACTGGTTATCGCTACAAACAAGTCGCTGGACGATCAAGGTAAAAAGATGCTGTCCAGGGTAGTCGCGGGAGCAGACAAGATGAACTTTCTGATTAATGAGATCCTGAAACTGGCCCGGATTGGTAAAATTGATACAGAGTTTGTCACTATTGATATGACTAAGCTTATACCAGAGTGTGCAGCAGAAGTTACTTCTGCCCAGCACGCACAGGTTAAGGTTACCTTTGGAGAGTTACCTGCAATAAAAGGTACACCTGCGTTAATTAGTCAGGTATTTACCAATTTAATCAGCAATGCGGTAAAATACAGTGCGGCCGTTTCGCAGCCACTTGTTCATATCGAAGGCGAAGTTCATGAAGAGGAAGTGATCTATAAAGTACAGGATAACGGAATTGGAATTGCGATGGGGCATCAGCATAAAGTTTTTGAATTGTTTAAAAGAATGGAAAATGTGAAGGATATTGAAGGAACGGGAGTAGGGCTGGCCATTGTGAAACGTATAATAGAAAAGCACGATGCCAAAATTTGGTTTGAATCTGAATTGAAAGTTGGCACAGTTTTTTATATAGCATTGAAAAAATAAATATGATAGTGTCCCCGGATATATTTTACGTTGAAGATGATCAGGATTTTGCATTCATTATGAAATATGCTGTGAAAGAAGTGAGCGATCATCTGACGGTTACAGTAGTTGAAGATGGGAATTCTGCCATTGCTGCCCTGCAGCGTTACGAGAACGAGAAACACAGGCCTAAACTAATATTATTGGATTTGAACTTGCCTGGAGTGTCTGGTTTAGAAGTCTTGAAGCGAATTAAGGAAATATCTTATTTTAAATATGTACCAGTAGTTTTGTTCTCTACCAGTGATAATGTTAAAGATGTGAAAACATCACTGGAAATTGGTGCCAATGCCTTCCTGACCAAACCTGTAGGTTATCATAACCTCATTACTTGTGTGCAGTCCCTTTATGATTTCTGGTTTACACATAACCGAAGTATAAACTGATTGATGCCTGACTGGCTGAGTGTGGTAAGCTGAGCGATTACTTACAACTCGAAAACCTCACCCTTTTCAGGTACAGCTACATTGTAGCCAGCTTCAGTAATGGCGCTGGCCAGACTTTCCAGACTTTTTGATTCACCATGCACGAGAAATACTTTTTTAAGTCGTGCCGGATCTTGTTGCAGCACATTATCCATCAGGTCCTTATGATCGCCATGTCCGCTCAGCAGGTCTGTCTGCCTGATCGTTGCAAAAACACTCAGGTCCCTGTGGCGTAGCCTTACAATAGGATCGCCGCGCAATAAACGGTGTCCAAGGGTTCCTTTTGCACAATACCCGATAAATAAAATAGTACAGTAGTAATTCTGGATGTTATAGTACAAATGATCCTGGATTCTGCCGCCTTCAAGCATCCCGGCTGAAGATATAATGATACAGGGTTCGTGGTAATTGGATATGGAGATACTTTCCCGCTTGTCCTGTACATATGAAAGTTCGTCAAACTCGAACTCGTCACCCTTACGTTTGTAAAAGTCCTGCGATTCTTCATTGAGCAGGTTTTGGTATTTGCGGTACACGTCTGTTGCAAAACTTGCAAGCGGACTGTCTACAAAGATTTTTACAGGAGGCAGGAGTCCTTCGCTGAAAATCTTATTCAACGAATAGACAAGTGCCTGGGTCCTTCCGATACTAAATGCCGGAATAATCAGTCGTCCTGGAAATTTAACGCATGTCTCACTGATAGTTTCCACCAGTTTCTGCTGGAGCGTAGTGTCTGTCGTGTGCAGACGGCCACCATAGGTAGATTCTGAAACCAGGTAATCTACCGCAGGGATTTGTTGCGGGTCTACCAGCACAGGATAGTTTTTCCTGCCGATGTCCCCTGTAAAGGCAATCTTTTTTTGTTCTCCGTTCTCCTGAAGGCTCAAGACAACTGCTGCAGCACCCAATAAGTGACCTACGGGTATAAAACGCAACGAAATCTGATCATTGATTTTAAATTCTTTATCAAATGAAACCGTTACAAAACGCTCCACCGTATCCATTACATGTTTGTGCAGGTAAAGCGGTTTAGGGCCAGAACCTGCCCGCTTGCCTTTAGACCTTTTGTTCTGCTTGCTGATAAAAATATTTACAGAATCAAGCAGCAATAGTTCGGTAAGATCGGCAGTAGGAGGGGTACAGAGGATTTGTCCGTTGAAACCCAACCGCACTAAAGTTGGCAGATTACCAGAATGGTCAATATGGGCGTGGGTAAGAATAACCAGATCAATAGATGAAGGGTCGAACGGAAAATATTCGTTTTCTTCCTGATAGGTATCTTTTTCGTAATCGAGTCCGCAATCTATCAGAATAGTATAATTTTCCGACTGCAATAAATGCATACTGCCAGTCACTTGTTTCGCTGCTCCCCAAACCGTTAATTTCATCTATCTGTATTATCCTGAAAACCTTTTAAAACCGTATCTGTCTAGTAAAAAGTAATAAAAAGATTAGCAATATATCATTTTTAAAGCTAATGAAGGTCAAATGTGCGAAATGATTACCCGTGAATTTCTATTTTATTGTTATACAAGGCTATTTAATTTCACCGTAAACCTATACTTCAACTTTTCTTCCAGCAATACACTACTAACTATTTTCCAGCTGAGCAATTCCCTTATAAATGTTGGTTTTTCCAGTCCCGACCTCAGTGCGGCTGCCGTGTAAAAAGATGCGCGGTCCGGATGGTCTGCTGCGCAGGCATTTATGATATCCCCATAGGAATGCTGGTCGATTATCTGCATGGTAATACCAATGCAGTCTTGCAGATGAATTAAATTTACCGGTGCATCGCCATTTGGTATATCAGATTTTCCGGCAAAGAACCTGCCCGGATCCCTTCCTGGTCCAATGAGCCCTCCAAAACGAAGAATAGTGGTATCAAAACCGGTGGTGTTTTTCAGTAACAGCTCTGCTGATCTGATTGCTTTACCAGAATCTGAATCCGGTTGAGGGTCCGTGTTTTCATCAACTTCTATATTGCGGTCTCCATATACCGAGGTAGAGCTGATAAAAATAACATGTTTGATCAACTGTCTGGCTGCTGCGGTGGCTATTCTTTCTATTTTAGAAAGGAACGTATGCTGTTCTGCAGTACTTCGCTTTGGTGGAATACAGATAATCAGTACTTCGCTGTTAAAAAAATCTGCGTCAAAGTCCCCGCCCTTATCATCGAATTGTACCAGATAGGGCATAATTCCAGAATCCCGTAGCAAAACAAATTTTTCCGTCCTTGTTGTTGAGCCTTTTACCGGGTAGCCATTTTTTACCAGTTCTTTACCAAGTTCCAGCCCATACCATCCGCATCCAAGAATGCTCACCACTATCTTTTTTGTATTCATATTGTTCCTGCTGATCAAGCTTCACAAAAAAAAAGGGGTAATGCAAATGCAAACCCCTTTTTTACGTTTTAAATTGAATTCTTCCTTAAAGAACAGTAACGTTAGAAGCCTCAGGGCCTTTTTTACCGTCATTTAATTCAAATTCTACATTATCGCCTTCATTCAATTCTCTGAATGAATCGCCTGCTATCGCAGAAAAATGTACGAAAATATCTTTTCCTCCATCTTCTGGAGTTATAAAACCAAACCCTTTTGCAGAATTAAACCATTTAACTTTTCCTGTTGTACGCATATTATTATTATAAATTTCGCTGTGAAAATAATGAATAGAATATTAATATCCAAAATCTTAATTGCTTATTCTGCGTTAAAGAACAAATATCCATCAAACCAATAGGTTGTTTTTTTGTTATGCTTTATATAAAAAAGAACTTTTTATGGGAAAATTGGAGCAAAAAGTAGTCACTGATGCAGATGGTAAGCAGCGTATCGTTCCGCGTGATTTGGAGGAATATGAAAATTTAGGGCTGGATGCCGATCACTCATCAGAAAACACAGGTTACAGGGTTAACCTTAACAATGATAACGACCGGATTTCCCACAATCCTGATGGTGAAGATGATGATTCTGACAGTTTTGAAGAGCCAGGATGGTCGCCCTTAATGGATAAATAAAAAACATTGTAATATACGGGTTATCAGGTTATAGTATTGATAACCCGTGTATTACATATAAAAATATATTTAATCCTCGTTCTGTTTATCCTCGCCGCCTTCAGCTTCTGTCTCAGGAATGGTTTCTTCTGTACTTGGGATAACGGTTTCTATTTCCATTTGTTTATTCTCTGTAGGTTCAGGATGCGCCTGATCTGTTTTCGGTAAGTCTTTTGGTGTCTCCATGTGTATATTATTTTATGTATATATAAGTACATGCGGCGCCAAATTGTTTCTACAAATGTCAGAAACAGGGTTTGGCATCATTTTCGCAAATGCCTGTTTGTAATTTAATTCTCTAACTAAAAAAATATATAATGAAAAAGTTATTTGCAGTACTAGGAATCGCGTTGGCATTAACAGCATGTACCAATGCTAAAA